>ERZ857982.1387-NODE-1387-length-23713-cov-16.855102_pt1 | contig 23713 bp, 18 predicted proteins | sample MGYA00519955_ERZ857982 | MGnify/ENA primary metagenome ERZ857982 (study PRJEB31778, sample SAMEA3449416) | human gut metagenome | biome: human gut; feature: human-associated habitat; material: faeces | place: United Kingdom | collected 2010/2012 ... | reverse complement strand
TTTCCCCTCTCGAATTTTTGTCTAAAAAGTGTTGCACTTGACTTGACAATCTACCAAGTCACATTCTCGCCCCCTTAGATGTTCATGCGTAGGATCATCCCCACGCGTGTGGGGACAAGAAACGAACAGATAAGATTATTCAAAAGGAGTGAGGATCATCCCCACGCGTGTGGGGACAAGGTGTGTGAAAACTACTATGCGGGCGACGGAGTAGGATCATCCCCACGCGTGTGGGGACAAGGCTCCCGTCAATCCTGCGGGGGCAATCACCTCAGGATCATCCCCACGCGTGTGGGGACAAGTTATTGTAACGTCACATAATTTGTTGAACCCCGGGATCATCCCCACGCGTGTGGGGACAAGTTATAATTTGATTGACTGTCAAATTTTAGATTAGGATCATCCCCACGCGTGTGGGGACAAGAGTTTAGGAACCTCTAAAGATTATCGTTATGAGGGATCATCCCCACGCGTGTGGGGACAAGATATCAAAAATATTCGGTATTCGCAAGTAGTTAGGATCATCCCCACGCGTGTGGGGACAAGACTGTAGCCCCGTCTTTTGTTAAAATATCACAGGGATCATCCCCACGCGTGTGGGGACAAGAAGAGGTTACACAGTTTTGGGTGATTTTCAGCAGGATCATCCCCACGCGTGTGGGGACAAGCGGATACGATGATGTAGCACAAGTCTTAAACGAGGATCATCCCCACGCGTGTGGGGACAAGTTATATTTTGGCATTATTTCATTCATTTTGGTAGGATCATCCCCACGCGTGTGGGGACAAGTTGACGTTGATTTTACAGTCGATTTGTCAGATAGGATCATCCCCACGCGTGTGGGGACAAGAGCGGTGTATTTGTTTGCGTACTGCTTGCTGACGGATCATCCCCACGCGTGTGGGGACAAGTTCCATGATATTTTATTTTCGCCTAAACTCGTAGGATCATCCCCACGCGTGTGGGGACAAGGGAGCTTTTACGGCGGTGGGTACAGCGTCTGAGGGATCATCCCCACGCGTGTGGGGACAAGGCTATAGTTTTGTTATACTCTGTGATAAAGGTAGGATCATCCCCACGCGTGTGGGGACAAGATTTCTGAGCGCACCTGCGGTTGCATCGGCGAAGGATCATCCCCACGCGTGTGGGGACAAGCTGTCAGTTCATCAACGCAAACGCAGGGAACGGGGATCATCCCCACGCGTGTGGGGACAAGCATTTCGTTGTTAATCCTTTCGTGATTTTTTTAGGATCATCCCCACGCGTGTGGGGACAAGTGACACCGACAGGGATAATATCGCCTATCGCAAGGATCATCCCCACGCGTGTGGGGACAAGCTGTCACTGTCGGAGCTGTTGCGATACCGAGTGGGATCATCCCCACGCGTGTGGGGACAAGTTGAGCCTGTCGAGTATAAGTTGACCGTTTGCGGGATCATCCCCACGCGTGTGGGGACAAGCTGTCACTGTCGGAGCTGTTGCGATACCGAGTGGGATCATCCCCACGCGTGTGGGGACAAGTTGAGCCTGTCGAGTATAAGTTGACCGTTTGCGGGATCATCCCCACGCGTGTGGGGACAAGTTTACTAAAGTTATAGTATGCTTTGCTGACGGAGGATCATCCCCACGCGTGTGGGGACAAGATGCTCACGAAATTGCCTGTCAAGTCTGCTCCAGGATCATCCCCACGCGTGTGGGGACAAGCATAAAACCTCGTGCGTATCCTGATAAAATAGTAAATCATCCCCACGCGTGTGGGGACAAGCAACACAGGATACTCTTACGGAACACATCTGCAGGATCATCCCCACGCGTGTGGGGACAAGTGCAAAGGACGGATACAAAGTCTGTGAACGGCAGGATCATCCCCACGCGTGTGGGGACAAGCATACATCGTATGAGCGTACTGTAAACCAACCAGGATCATCCCCACGCGTGTGGGGACAAGTGGTATTTAATTCCAGTTTCCACCGCCCCACGGGGATCATCCCCACGCGTGTGGGGACAAGTCATATATAATAACTACTTGCGAACGCCGAATAGGATCATCCCCACGCGTGTGGGGACAAGTGGCTCTGACCCCACCTCGACTTTAAGAGCTACGGATCATCCCCACGCGTGTGGGGACAAGTCAATTACCGTAGCTGATATAGTTCCGTAGACAGGATCATCCCCACGCGTGTGGGGACAAGTAACTATCATACAGTTTTCACAAAAGGGGTGTAGGATCATCCCCACGCGTGTGGGGACAAGGCCCTTTTTATGATACTCAGGTATCAATATGTAGGATCATCCCCACGCGTGTGGGGACAAGGTAAGCGGTTGTGATGATTAAGGTAGTAACCCAGGATCATCCCCACGCGTGTGGGGACAAGGCACTCTTTGTACTTCGTTTGCGTCAAACACAGGGATCATCCCCACGCGTGTGGGGACAAGTTGTTGGGGTTGTGGTAGCGGCTCAAAAGGCAGGGATCATCCCCACGCGTGTGGGGACAAGCGACCTCGGTTATTTCGCCGCTCTCGGTGTTGGGGATCATCCCCACGCGTGTGGGGACAAGAGTCCGCTAACATCGTGTTGTAACGCTTGCTCAGGATCATCCCCACGCGTGTGGGGACAAGTATCTTTTTTCCTTTCTCGCTCAATTGAGCCTGGGATCATCCCCACGCGTGTGGGGACAAGATTTTTTGATGAAATACAGCCTGAAAATAACGGGGATCATCCCCACGCGTGTGGGGACAAGTGACTATACGGTCTAACGGCGCTATCAGCAGTGGGATCATCCCCACGCGTGTGGGGACAAGAGAACGTCATTTGCGATATACTGTCTTTCCTCGGGATCATCCCCACGCGTGTGGGGACAAGCTCAGGATTAAAAGCCGTGTGCGGAAAGTCATAGGATCATCCCCACGCGTGTGGGGACAAGATTTTTATTAAACTTTATGTTGTCACAAGATAAGGATCATCCCCACGCGTGTGGGGACAAGACGTCCGCTGTCACTCCATCAGTAAAAATCTTAGGATCATCCCCACGCGTGTGGGGACAAGTATGCTATCTGTGTCCGCATAGATAAAGCCCCGGGATCATCCCCACGCGTGTGGGGACAAGCTTCAAAATCCACCCCAAAAAATAAGAAAAGCGGGATCATCCCCACGCGTGTGGGGACAAGAAAATAATAATAATTTGTTTTATCAAGATACTGGGATCATCCCCACGCGTGTGGGGACAAGTACATGGACGAGATAGCATTTGAAACTGTCGGAGGATCATCCCCACGCGTGTGGGGACAAGGGAAAGCACTAAAGCGCACCCCAGCAAGCTCGAGGATCATCCCCACGCGTGTGGGGACAAGTTCTCGCTTACATCATGGTCGATGTGCTTTGCAGGATCATCCCCACGCGTGTGGGGACAAGTAGTACAAACGGACTGCTTGCCGCTTGGAACAAGGATCATCCCCACGCGTGTGGGGACAAGACAGTGACAAAGCTACTGTATCAAGCACAGGCGGGATCATCCCCACGCGTGTGGGGACAAGGTCTTTACATCTCCGCTGTGTGTGTCTTTTAAGGGATCATCCCCACGCGTGTGGGGACAAGGACCTCAACTATCGGAGGAACAGCAAGCGGATAGGATCATCCCCACGCGTGTGGGGACAAGGCTCCTGTCAATCCTGCGGGGGCAATAACCTCGGGATCATCCCCACGCGTGTGGGGACAAGAGTGTGCCGTTGATAATGTCGTCCATGTAGCTAGGATCATCCCCACGCGTGTGGGGACAAGATGATAACACCGTTATTAATATTTAGGTGTCTAGGATCATCCCCACGCGTGTGGGGACAAGTTGGTTTAGATATATGGTATCAGTTTGATCGCAGGATCATCCCCACGCGTGTGGGGACAAGAGTTTTCGCAAACGCAAATTTCCTTACCTGTGAGGATCATCCCCACGCGTGTGGGGACAAGTTACTATACACTTTAAGTGTTTTGGTTGTCGTAGGATCATCCCCACGCGTGTGGGGACAAGCCCATATCGGAAATCATGTATGAAAACTCACCGGGATCATCCCCACGCGTGTGGGGACAAGAGTTTTTGATGTTGATATTGCTCACAACTACGGGGATCATCCCCACGCGTGTGGGGACAAGGTATCAGTGCCGACCGTCTTTTTTGCGGAGAGGGGATCATCCCCACGCGTGTGGGGACAAGTATACGGTAGCGACAAAAAACATCATCAAGGTGGGATCATCCCCACGCGTGTGGGGACAAGTGTGAAAGTGGGGATAACATTGCCGTTTTTGCAGGATCATCCCCACGCGTGTGGGGACAAGTACAAGTTATTTAAAAACAGCTTTGCGACCTGTGGATCATCCCCACGCGTGTGGGGACAAGAACCCGCTGTATAATAAAAACGTTGTTAAAGAGGGATCATCCCCACGCGTGTGGGGACAAGCTTGACAGATATATTTCTGTCTGATTCATCGCAGGATCATCCCCACGCGTGTGGGGACAAGTTACGCTCACTGCACAGGATAATGCAGTTTTGAGGATCATCCCCACGCGTGTGGGGACAAGTTTTTGTAAGTGTTCCAAGCGGCAAGCAGTCCGGGATCATCCCCACGCGTGTGGGGACAAGTGATAAAGGTATTAACCCTGTCAGATATCGCAGGGATCATCCCCACGCGTGTGGGGACAAGTTGCTATGTTCAAGTGTTTGCACATAGTGCAAAGGATCATCCCCACGCGTGTGGGGACAAGACGAGTGAGAGCTTGCAAGATTTTAGCAATGTGGGATCATCCCCACGCGTGTGGGGACAAGGGCTCATCGTCTGATACCTCCTTTTTTATAGTAGGATCATCCCCACGCGTGTGGGGACAAGCTGTCATTTTTCTTATCCTTTCTATGTTGCCCTGGATCATCCCCACGCGTGTGGGGACAAGACCGCCGCTATATACTGTGTGCTGTAAGACAAGGGATCATCCCCACGCGTGTGGGGACAAGCTATATTCGGCGTTGTATTAACCTCGGCAAACAGGATCATCCCCACGCGTGTGGGGACAAGATAACTCGCAAATCGCGCAACAGTTGTCAAACAGGATCATCCCCACGCGTGTGGGGACAAGCGGGAGGTGTTGTTTGCTCCAAAATCTCCCATAGGATCATCCCCACGCGTGTGGGGACAAGGATAAAAAAAGCCTTGTGCGGGTCGCAGTATTAGGATCATCCCCACGCGTGTGGGGACAAGCGCTATAGCCCCAGATATGGCGTTAGGCTGTAAGGATCATCCCCACGCGTGTGGGGACAAGGTGGGTGCATTTGGTAAATCGTAATTGCCAACAGGATCATCCCCACGCGTGTGGGGACAAGGGAGAGTATTTTAATGGCATATATAGCACCAAAGGATCATCCCCACGCGTGTGGGGACAAGAGTAAAGGGGCTAAAAGACAGGTCGCAAAGCTGGGATCATCCCCACGCGTGTGGGGACAAGTTATGCAGATATGGTAAGGAGGAATTACAATGAGGATCATCCCCACGCGTGTGGGGACAAGACTATCAGAGCCGCTATAGCCCCAGATATGGCGGGATCATCCCCACGCGTGTGGGGACAAGCTTTCAGACCGACCGTCTGACAGCCGATGATTAGGATCATCCCCACGCGTGTGGGGACAAGACCGAACAAGTACAATAACGGCAAGCTCCGTTGGGATCATCCCCACGCGTGTGGGGACAAGACGGTTATAGACATGCTACCCGCTCTCATAGACGGATCATCCCCACGCGTGTGGGGACAAGAGGTCGTAATTGCGGGCTGTAACGCCGTTAAGAGGATCATCCCCACGCGTGTGGGGACAAGGTGCGGAAGAAGCTGGAAGCTTAGATGATAGAGGGATCATCCCCACGCGTGTGGGGACAAGTATAACGTATAGTATAGACAATATTCAAACTTAGGATCATCCCCACGCGTGTGGGGACAAGACTAAAGAAATCAAGGAAAATAGCGGTTTTGCAAAATCAACCGCTTAGATTTCCTTTAACTTTTCATAGATCCTTTGTGTAAGCAGACAATCATCAAGCGCCCTATGAATCCTATCTTTATTATAATGCAAATCAAGATAATCCGCAATAGCTGCTAACGAATATGAATTAATATCAAGTAGTTTTCTTGATATTTTAACTGTATCAATAATTTTTGACGGAACAAAATCAATTTTGTTTTCAGCACACGCAGATTTAATAAAATTCAAGTCAAAACCGATATTATGCCCGACCAGAGGTTTTCCGTTGCATCGCATTGCAAACTCACTAAGTGCTTTACTTTTTTCTGATCCCTCATTTGCCAGTAATTCCTCCGTTATACCTGTAAGCCCGATAATTGCCTTCGGTATTTTTTTATCTGTTTTGACTAGCACAGAATATGTTTCTGCTATTGATCCGTTTTCAACCGTTACTGCACCGAGTTCTATTATTTCATCATCAGGATTAAGTCCCGTTGTTTCAATATCGATTACCGTATATGTATCCGATACACCGGATGATTTCTGTTTTTTCTCCGATAAACGATTTATGTGATTTGTCATAGCCTTAGGACGAATAACGTTTTCATCGTCACTTTTTGTCACACGTCTTTTTATAAGCTTTATGCCGTCATAATCTACCGGCTCCCATTGCGTATTGTGAATACGGAATTCCAGTTTCTGCTCGTTATTTGAGCTGTATGACATTGAAGCGTGACCGTTTCCAATGTTTGAGCACACTCTGTCCCATACGTTATCACGAACTCTTGCGTTCAGATTTCCGACATACACGCCTGTGTCTATTTCCTGCATCCACCTGGAAAGATCTCCGCGCAGTTTAGGCGGACAACAACTCAGTGTAATTACTACCATCATATCGTCACCTGTATTGTTTACCGTAATCGAGAGGTTCGTTTTTATCATTCCACAGATACATGGCTTTTTCGTCATCCGGATTTTCTTCAGGCATCAGCAGATATTTAATATCGTGTACCATTCGCTCAAGCATATGAGCTTTCACCATTTCGTCACGGACCCTATGCCGTACAAATCTTGATATATCATCATTTACCGATGCAGCCGCTTCAAAAGATATCGGTATCGTGACTTCAGCTTTATAAAGATCGGCTATATCGTATACGAACGAACATTCGTGACCAATATGTACAAACCCCAGTGCAGGCGAACACCCCATAGAACATATAACAGCGTGAGCAAGCCCGTAAAGGCAGGCATGTGCCGCCGACAGAGCCTGATTGACCGGATCGGACGACTGGAAATCTTCGTGATTGTATACACGACCGTTCCATTCGACATTCCATTTTTCAGACTGCTGTCTGTACACTTTTCTTATTCGGCTGCCCTCACGACCTCTAAGCTGTTGCAGAGTAAGCCCCGAAACATCCTCATCGGGAAAACGCATCATATACATCTTTCTGACAACATCAAGATGCTTGCGCTGGTTTGTGACCATTTCTGCTTGTTTTACAATAAGCCTCGAACTGTGCGTCAGCGGTCTGCCGCCGGCATAATATCTGACACCCTGCTCACCAACCCAGCATATGCTTATTCCGCTGTCGCCGATAAGTTCCATAGCCCTGTGTGAAACATCAGTTCCGGGACCTAACATAAGTACAGAGATTGTACCCGATGGTATATGCGTAACGCCGTTCTCGTCAATAACGGTGATTGCACTGTCTTTTCTGTTTATTTTACAATGTTCCAGATACAGAAATGTAATTCTGTCGGCAATCTGCGGCAGTTCTACGATATCGGGTTTTATCATTCCGGGTATTTCAGCCATTTGTATTATTTCCCGGACGCATTACGGTCATAAGTCCCATACCGTACGCTTTTCCTCTGCCTAATCCGTTTACGAGCATATTTCTGAACAGTTCTTCATCCGTCACTTCAAGCAGTCCTTCAAACGTCACCGACAGAAGAGTTACTACTCTGTTGTCCTTTTTGAAAAATCTGCACCACTTGTTCTGAACCACATCAAATGAATCTTCGCTAAGGCAGAACCCGTTCTTCTCTGCTCTGTCCATCAGCCACTGCTTTTGAAAGTCAACAATAGTGACTGCCCTTTTCTTACCCTGTCCCTGTTTTACATTATCCGTTTTCACCGGATTTGCGGTAAGGCGAAACTGCCATATATCACCCTTTTTTATTCTGCCAAGCAGACCGTCATATTCTCTTGTTTCTCCTGCTCTGCCGGTATCACCGAACTGCGATGCTATAACAGATAAGTCGGGCTTCTGATTGCTGAGAATCATCAGATAAAGCTCTCCTCCAAGACTGTCGATGCGCCAGAGCTTTCTTGAACGGTCATCCGTAAGCGCCGCTTCTACAGCTCCGTGCAGAACACTGCGTGAATTGACCGCCTTCAATGTATTGCGGTTTGACAGATCCAGATAAACTCTTGATAAATACATTGTTTCACCTCAATTCAGTCATAGGGTCGTGCTCTGCAGAAACCATATCCTCTGCGCTGTCCGACTTATTGATCACCACATAGCAGTCTTTTATTTTTCGCAGCCCGAAACGTCTGAATGTCGGATCAAACGAAACAGGAACATCCTTGATTATTGCAGGACCGTCTTCGCTTTCTGCGATAATTCTGAGCCTTGTGTCGGCGTTTTTTCTCTGCTGTTTGTCAAGCAACGGACTTTCCGATTTAAGCACATCAAGAAGATCTCCGTCACGCAATCCCCATACAAGCGGAGGTGTAGGCGGGCATGAGCGCCTGCCTAAAAATAGCGGAAACGCAGGATGTTTCAGAGCGTCTTCGATTTTTTCTATAAACCCTGCATCTTTATGTTCGAGCCCAACAAGGAAAGTCGCATCGGAAAGGTAAAAGCGGTGCGTGATATATTTCTTTGTTTTTTCACCGTTGGCAGTATGGTAATCCCTTATCTGCCGACCCTCGTTCTCTACTCTGATACCGATTTTAAGCTCATTAAGGTCGTCAAGAGGTTCTGTCCTCTCTCTTCCCATAGCCGATGCCACAAGTCCGATTACGCCGCTCTTGGTCGGATATCCGAGCGTGCGGCGCGTATCAAATTTCGACTCAACGCCCCATGACTGCAACGGAGCGGCAAGTCTGAGCAGCAGTACAGGCATTATACCACCTCATCTTTTATGTAGCTATACAGCTTTTCGAGCAGTTCGTCAAGATTTACCCTTTCGGCATCGGATATAGCGTCCGCCCCTATCATAAAGCTCTTTACAGGCTTTCCGCTGAAGTTGTCATATACCTTGCCTGCATACTCCTGTAATTTCTTCACAGACTCTTCAACATAGCCGTTATTGCTGATAACCGGCTTTTCAAATGCACCTACAAGGTTTACGGGCTGATCTTTTCTGATCGTCACATAAACCATATCCGGATATGTTCTGTTTGCGTATGAGTTCTGCTTACCGGTAGGCATAGAGCAGATAAATGCTTCGGCAAATCCCTTTATAACTTCTGCTACAGAAACACCTATTGATTTCTTAAGCTGTGCAACATTCACAGTCGCATATCTGTAAAGCGTTGAAGAATTGAACTCTGTTGTTCCGAGATGTCCCGCACCCGCACTGTCCTCAGGCGAGCAATCGTCTACTGCCGTAAAGTAGTCATACTCATTCTGAACAGCATGAGTTGAAATGCTGTGAGCAACCTGCGATGCCGCATCTACATTCAGGTCAGCATCGTCTGCTACCATTCTTCCGAATAAAGCAATATCAACAGAGGGCGTTTCTTTAAGCGCCTGCTTATAGAGCTTGGCGTCTTTTTCGCCGCTTATAACAAGTTGTGCAAGATTATTAGCCTGCACAGCACTTATAAAGAACAGCGCTCCTGTTTTATTATCCTTCTTTTCGTTTATTTTCACACCTGCCGAGTTCATTGCCTTTATAGCTTCCTTAACGGCTGTTTCATCGTCAAAACTGCTGTCAAGCTTTTTGATTTCATTTGCAATAAGATCAACAGCGTGCATTGTTCTGTAGCCGAGTTCTTCACTTGTAAAAAGTTCATTGAACATAAGGCGCATTGCATGCTTCCACGACTGGCTTGACACTCTCGCTCTGTTTGCACCGCCGTAAAAAGCAGTTTTTGGTCTGCCGGTATCATCACGGTTTACGCATGAAGGCGGAACTGTCTGCACTACATGGAAATCAACATATAATCTTTCGTTACTCATTTTCTTTACTCTCCTTTTGAATTATCTTTTTCGGTCTTATACTTTTCGGAATAGAAATCTCTTCCCCACGACAGTTTTATATCTGCCGCCTGCTCAGGATAATTGAACCTGTAGAGTTCTTCGGCAAGCTTCGCATAATCAAGCGGTATACTCTTGCCTTTGAGCAGTTGAACTATGCTTTTGAGTTGGTAAGCAAGCTCTTCCTTTGTCGTTGATGTTACAACAAGGTTAAGTCTGTTTACAACACGTTCTTCATCATCATTGCTGTTTGCAATGTGATAAGCCGCTCTTCCCAGAGTATAGCCCTTTTCATACATAAATCTGTCGTTACCCTGCTGATGCAAAGCGTACAACGTCAGAGCCGTATAAACTGCCCATTCTGCATTTGACGCACACTTTGAACCTTTAAGTTCTTCATCAATCCTGTCGAATATCAACCACCAAAGCGACGGGAGTTCTCCCGGCTTTTTACCGATACCGTGTCGAAGTTCAGCAAGATAGCCTTTGCCTCTTCCTGTGTCTGCAATGCTGTGCAGATACTCGATTTTTGATGCGGTATAACGATAAACCATATCACTCTTACTCATTTGTTATCACCTTCTTTTCTGAAAATTTTATTTATTGTAGCATTAAAAATGTTAAGAGCCTCTACCGTAGTCACAAGGTTTTTATCCTTGCCGTCCTTCTCATATCTACCGAAAATCGTATTTGCGCTCATCTGATGAACACAGTCGTTTCCGAATACGATTGCGATTTTCCTTACAGTATCTTCAATTTCACCTGTGTATTCATCAATATCATATCCGGTATCAAGCTGTGACAGCCAATCTCTGAAAGGCTTATCTATCATACTGTAGAACTGCGTCTTTGCGTCTTCTCCGGATAGCTTGTCACCGCTTGCTCCTGCGGATTTCTGCAAATTGATACTGAGTTTATTTACCGCTTTAGCCGCACTTTCACATTTGCCTATCTCGTTTCCTATACGATAGCGCCACGCTTCTCCGACTTTCATCAGCAGATCTGAATGGAACGACAGTTCATCGCTGATAGAATCAATAACCGGCAGGCACGTCATCTGTTTGAAATCATATATGACAGATGCAGTTGTTACGTTAAGCAAAAAGCTGTTGTCAAGATATCCCTTGTCTATGTACGATTCAATATGAGCAATAACGCCCGGTTTTCTTGCAGTGCTTGAATTTTCATCTCCTTCAAGCGCTGCGATACTTCCGAATTCCTGCCAGGCCTTTGTCGAAGGCTTGTGAAGCAGAGGTTTATATTTTGTACTGTCGCTTCCTTTTTCTTTATACGACCTCCAGAGCGTCATCTGCTCGCTGAAAACCTCATCTTCTTCAAAATAATCTCCGCCCGAAAGATAATAACCGTTCACCTTTCCGTTTTTCCTGCAAAGATATACACGTCTTGACATCAACGAAAGCAATGCCGCCTGATTATCTGGAACAGGTATCAGAGTATTGAACTCAGCGTTGTTGTTATCCTTTTCCCATGATGGAGTGCTTACATACACGTCATATTCAGAATCACTTTCAGCGTTGTAATTCAACATAAGCGTTTCAAACAGGTTGTTTCCTCTGACCGCTATAAGTCCCAGCCTGCCTACCCACGGTTTCTTAGGTGTAGGTTGTTTTGCCGCTATGTCATCAAAACAGATTATGTGTAGCAACCAACGAACCGCTTCCGAATATGAAAGCAGTCTTCCGTCATTGTTCCTGTCAGAGAAAAGTCTGGGCTTATTGGCACTTTCAAAAAGCGATCCGATCATTTTTGCTATACTTGTAGCTTTGCCTTTACCGTTTACCTTGTTAGATTGATAAAACGGATACTCCTCATCAAACAGCCAGAAACGGTCATACCATTTTTCAAAATACTTCTCAAACGGCTTCATCGGAAATTTGCCGCTCCGAAATACCTCAATCCAGTTATCCGTAAGATAATTAATATCATCCTCAGGATCAACCTCATCACCGTTTTTGTCATACCTCGAGAATACTGTGTAAATCATCGCAAGCAGAAATCTCAGCACAGCCATATCCTGCGTTTTTGTTTCTCCTGCAAGCTCCGTGTAATCCTGTGCGTGTTCAAAGACCTGCCTTATGCTTATCTCATTCACCTCGCACCCGTTGTCACGGACACATATCCACGGTTCGTCGATCAGATTGAACTCTCTGTCCATATCAGCTTTCTTCCTCCTTTATTTCTTCAAAACCTCTTTCGGTGCTGTATTTATACGTTCTGCCGAGCAGATTTATCTTGTTATTTCCGTCAAGCAAAAGTAATATCTCACCTTTGAGCCATTTTGCATTTCTCCACGCCTGAGGCATTGCGTTTGCCAGTATCTCAATCGTTTTACCAAAATTATAAGACTTACTGAAAAATGCCGGCAACCTCAGTCTTTGCTTTGCTATCAGTTTTGCCTGTACATTATCCGGTTCAGAAGTAATGTCAAACACTGCGCCCCGAGAAAACAGCGAATACTCCGTATCGGATGTTTTCACAAGCACAAGCGCTTCTATGGTTTCCTGTCCGTCACGCACCGCCGCCTCACCGTCAGAATCGTTGTTCAGCTCACGCCTGTTGATCATATCGCTAAGCGTTGAATCACTGCGATTAATTTTTTGTGACGGTATGCAATATTTCTTGGCTCTTTGCTTTTTCTCTTTTTGTTCATCACTATATTCTCTATACTCTGCGGTCTGTTGTTCATCATTGTCGGGTTCAGAATAAACAGCGCCGACAAGCTTAGGAATACATCCCGGTATAACAAGTTTATCCGGCAGATATTTTTCAGTTTGCGTCAGTATCCAACCGGAGTAAACACTCTTGCTGAAATCTTCCGGGATCAACACACACAGCTCCGGTTCAGATAATTTATCCGGACGTGTGCGGTTATGTCTGTGCAGTCTGCCCGAACGCTGTAATAACAGATCCATAGGGCAAAGTTCGGTTATCATATAGTCAAAGTCTATATCAAGCGACTGTTCAAGCACCTGTGTGCCGACTACTATCAGCTTGTCCCTTTTCTCACGGGTCGACTTCTTGCCGACAAGTTCTGTTAGCTCACGTTCAATTGACGCTCTGTCAGTCGATATAAGTCTGCTATGGAAACATATAACACGATAATCAGGCATATTCGCCGCTATTGTGTCGGCAAGTTCCTGAGAATAAGCAACACTATTCACAATAACAGCCGCACAACCGCCGCCAGACAGTTTATCTTCAAGCAGGTTTACAATATCGTTACTGTCATTTTCTTCTCTTCTGATTACTGTGATAGACTTATCGGGGATATCAACAGGTATAGCCTTCTGCTTTACCTCCGCACCGTCGCTCCACGTCAGTATAGGATATGCCGTACTGCTGTTGTCAAAGCTGTTCTTACTGCCGGTATACCATCTTATCAGTTCTGCTCTTTTATCCGGCGGCAATGTTGCAGAAAGAATTATTACAGGTACGTTATACGCCGCCATCCAGCGCAGGGAGTTTTCCAGATAAACGTACATATATCGGTCATATGCGTGACATTCATCTATGATTACAGCCTTACCCGCAAGTCCCAGGTGTCTTAGCATAACATGTTTCTGCTTTAAAGATGCCATAAGGAACTGGTCAACTGTAGCAACAACGAACTCTGACAGCAACGCCTGTTTTCTTCCTTCAAACCAGGTATGAACCATTATATTATCATTATCGTCATCGGAAATGTCGGATGCTCTTCCGTGGAACATCTCACAGTATTCGTCATTCATATCCGTCATACCATGTGCAAGTCTGAGCGAGTGTATATCATCAGTGCCGCTCGCCCAGGAATGAATACGGTCAAATATTCCGTTAGCTGTCGCCTGCGTCGGCAGTCCGAAAAACATTCCGCCGTAGCCGAAACGTGATGCAAGTATCTCCGTTGCCGCAAGTGCCGCCTCGGTTTTACCTATTCCCATAGGTGCCTCAAGTATGTATATACCGGGTTTATTGCAAAGGCTCCCAACATTCATAAATTCACGCTGTACAGAATTCGGTTTGAAACCGAAACGTTCTTCAAAAAAGCTGTCACTATCAGAGATAAAATCGGCATACCAGCTGTCCGTAAGCGAAAGCTTGTTCCACGCTCTTCTGACACGCTCCTCGCATTGCTCATCGTTGAGCCTTTCTTCGATGTCTATGTAAGGAAAATAATCGGTGTTGCTCGCTATCCAGTCACTCATTACGAGCAGTCCGGTAATCAACATCTGCGCCGCAACATCGGGATTCGGCAGATTTTTGACATCTTCAAATCCGGTTACGCTGAGAGCGTATTCCATCCATTCCGCTCTTATCCGTGTCCATTCGTTTACGTTAACATTGCCGTGTCCGTAATAGTTAGCCTCATATGAACATTGCCCTCTATCCGCCGAGCAATCGCCGTGATGCGCACCAACAATGACTGCGGTTGACGGTGCAACCTCAAATTCTTTTTTCAGAATATACTGTCCCGCTATGTTATGCGGTGACTCTGATATCTGTGTCAGACCTGAAAGGTCGATACCGATGTCAAGCAGTCTGTCAGCAAGGCCCTGAATATTATCTTTCAGCTTTCGTTGAAACGCCGGAGTTAATTTTCCTATGTCATGCACCAGTGCAATGAACTTACAATAGTTGCACACAATTTCTTCTGCATTCTCCGAACTCTCAATGCCAATTGCAGCACACAAGCGCCTTCTGACGTTCTGGGCGATCCATTTATTGAAAAGGCGCTTTATTATCCCGGCTGTATCATTTGCGTGAACATTGAAAGGCAACCATTTTGTGTTGTCTTCAAAGCTGCTTTTTGCAGCTAACAGTTCTGATGTTTTCATTTCATATTCTCCAAATATGTTGTATTAATTGACATTATACTACTATTTTTGTGCAAAGTCAATATAATTAATTGATTTTTAAATATTTAGTTTGTCTAATTGTGTCGAATTAATTGAATACATGATATATAGCATTCAATATTAAAAAATTAACCCCCGTCACACGACGGGGGTTCTGATTTTTACTTATCCTTATTCTAATACACACTTAAATGCGTACCACCGAATCCTCAGGTGAATTTTTCATTCTTTTAGAGCCATAGATTGCCGTGCATCTGTACTTCAGCCTCAACTTATCGGCAATAAGAGCAACAAATTCCGAGTTTGTCGGCTTTCCTCTCGATGTATGAATAGTGTATCCGAAATAGCTGTTGAGCGTGTCTACATCTCCCCTGTCCCACGCAATTTCTATTGCGTGACGTATTGCACGTTCAACTCTTGACGGCGTTGTTTCATACATACGGGCAACGGTCGGATAGAGCAGCTTTGTGATACAGTTTATCATGTCGGGATCCTCAACCGAAAGCATGATTGCGGTTCTGAGATAATGATACCCTTTGATATGAGCAGGTATGCCGATCTGATGTATTATCTCCGTCACTACGCACTCCATATCGGATTCGTCCGATGCGGTATTGCGTCTGCCGTTTATCTTGTCGTTATATACCGACAAAACCTTTGATACAAGCGTTTCCGGATCAAACGGACGTATCATATAATAGTCCGCTCCTGCGTCCATCACCTCAAACTCGACCTTTGCAGAATCATAGTTCGCCGTTACGAATATAACAGGAGCATATTCTCCGCTTCCTTTAAGTGTCCTGATTATATCGCAGACATCAAGACCGGGTGTTTTTGCGTCAAGGATAACCACAGCAGGACGCTCCGTAAGCACATAATCAACAAGAACCTTTCCCATCTTCGGTCTGGTTATTGCATACAGCCCTGCCTCTTTGAAAGCGGTGGCCCATGATATTCCAAGCTCTAACGAATCATCCCCTATAAGTACTCTGATAGATTGTGACATTTTCTTACCTCCATAGTTTTATTGCTTCTATAATATAACACAAACTGGAAAATAATTCAAGACGATTTTACCAAATTTTTTCAGTTTTTTTGAATCGAAGTCCGAATTGATAATATAAAAACGAATTATCGGATTACCTAACCCAATATGTAGAAATTTGCTTCTTCTTATTTATTATATATCCGTGAAATGACCGTTTTCAACATTTTTCGACAAATTTCTGCAATAAAAAACCGTTTTCGTGATTTTGCACAATATGTACGTCGATTTGTAGCTTTTCTATGTGAATAAAAGCAGGTCTGTAACTATCACGTTTCTTCGGATAAACGATTTTTGCTGTGATAACGGCGAAACGCTTTCGCATAGCCTCATAAAGACTTTGCAAAAGCGTTATTCGTTTACAAATTTACGCCGCCTGTTCTTCAGTTTCACTGAGTGACAGCAAATGCTCGTACATACTCTGTGCAAATATCCCGTACCCGTGAGCAGGGTCGCTAATAAAAACGTGCGTTACCGCTCCGACAAGCCGCCCGTTCTGCACTATCGGGCTTCCGCTCATTCCCTGCACTATTCCGCCCGTCAGTTCTGTCAGCCGTTCATCTGTTACTTTTATTACCATATTCTTGTTGTCCGCAGAATTTCTGTCAACGCTTTCTATTTCAACGCTGTACATTTCGGGCTTGCCGCTGTCAACGGTCGATAATATATACGCCTGTCCGCACTGTACCTCACTTGCGAATGCAAGCGGCATCAACTGCCCCTGCATATCTGCTTCTTCAAGCATGGCATAAAGTCCGCATCCGCAGTTATCGGTTATTCTGCCCTTTACGTCCGACGGTTTCAGCGTACCGCATAGCTCACCCGGACAATCACGTTCCCCTCTTTTTACGCCGGTTATCACCGCAGGCACTATCTGACCTGTTCCGAGCGGAAGAATTTCCCCCGTGTCGACATCGCATACAGCGTGTCCAAGTCCCGCACCGGCAAGTGTATCTGGTTGATAAAACGTCATAGTGCCGATTCCTGCCGTGCTGTCACGCACCCACACTCCTATTCTCTTTTTGCCATCGCTGTCGCACTTTATTTCAACATCGGCTGTATATTCACAGCCATCTCTTATATAAGTCAGCGTTGCATATTCGCCGCACACTGATATAAGCTCGCTCATATTTGCTGAGGACGTAATTTTCTCCCCGTCTATTTTCGTTATAACATCTCCCTTTTCTATTCCTGCTTTGCCGGCGGGAGATAATTCAAAAGCATCTGTGCTGTCGCCTACTTTGGCAAATCCGGTTACTATAACGCCGTCTGTCAGCAGCTTGATACCAAACGGCGTTCCGCAGACATAAAGCTCAGGTCTTTCGTATTCTGCACTGCATTTCATCGGGTAACACGGCGAATTTACGGATATATATTTCTCTGCACACGCACCGCCGTACATTATATTTGAAAAAAGCGTAACCGCAGTAAAAATACCGCTGATAAGTTTTATCTTTTGTGGCATCGGATAATCTTTTCCTTTCGTTTTTCTCACAGAATTATTATCTGCGTGTGCAATTTTTATATAAGAGGTATTTTTTAATTTTATAAATTGTACGGGTTGGAAAAAACAAAACCGAATGCAATTTTCTTCACAGGATGCTCACAATAAATATGTTGATTTTTCCGGTTTCTTGTGTTATCATTAAATTATAGAAATTTAAAAAATTAATTGAAACGGAAAAGGATAAAATGAAGATTTTTGTAATCGTATTAAAGGTACTTATGATGTTAGCAACGGGAGTAATAGCGGTAGTGCTGAATATTCTCGGACTTATTTCGCTGATAACTACCGAAACTACCGACGTAAGCTCGATAATGGGCATATTGATATTCTGGATGTCATTTACCGTTATATGCTATATAGTGCCTGTATTCTTTGCTATGCTGAAAAAATATTTTATCTGCGGCGCTCTTACCTTCGTCGGATTGATATGCGTACTCGTCCTGCACGAAATGCTGCCGGGCGACCCCGGATACCTTTATATGCCGCTCCTTATTATAACGGTACTCGGCATACTTCTTGCGATATTCGGCAACTGGGATAAGATACACGGAAATATTGAAAAGCGTGAAAAGGAAAAGAACAAGGCAGCTCCCTCTGTTCTGGGCGGCACTACCGCTCCGGCTGACGAAGTGGTTTCAAAAAAAGCCGCTAAGAAAAGGGCTAAAGCAAAGAAATAAACGTTTTGCGAAAGGGTGATATTATGGCACTTCTTACAGAAAACGAACAGTTCCATCTTAAAATCAAAAAAGGCGATGTCGGAAGATACGCTATTCTTCCCGGCGACCCCGGCAGAGTTCCGCTTATAGCAAAATATCTCGACAATGCGGAATTTGTTGCGTCAAACCGTGAATATACAACCTATACGGGTTATCTCCTCGGCGAAAAGGTAAGCGTTGTGTCAACAGGTATCGGCGGTCCTTCCGCCGCAATTGCCGTTGAAGAGCTTATCCGCTCAGGCACAGATACTTTTATAAGGATAGGCACAAGCGGCGGTATGGATATAAGCGTTTCCGGCGGCGACTTGGTTGTGGCGCAGGCGTCAATACGAAGCGAAGGAACATCGCACGAGTATATTCCCGAAAACTACCCTGCGGTAGCGGATTTTGAAGTAACCACTGCGCTTAAAGCCGCAGGCGATGCATTATCGGAAGATGTTGACGGCAAGCGTTGCCACGTCGGAGTAGTTCACAGCAAGGACAGCTTTTACGGCGAGATAGAGCCATTACAGATGCCTGTAGGAGATAAGCTCTCGGATAGCTGGTCGGCTTATGTAAAATGCGGCTGTCTTACTTCCGAAATGGAATCCGCCGCAATATTCTCCGTAGCCCTTGCAAGAAGAAAACGTGCAGGCGCTGTATTCACAGCCCTCTGGAATGTTGAAAGAAGCAACGCAGGACTTCCCGATACTGTCTGTATGGACAGCGACAGAGCGATAAGAACGGCAGTGAACGCAGTAAAAATACTTATAGAGCAGGACAGGAAAAATGTCATTTGAGCATATTTTATTCGACCTTGACGGAACTTTGACAGATTCATACGAGGGTATAGCAAAATGCGTGCAGTATGCCCTTCACTATTACGGCATTGAAGAAAACAACGAAGAAAATCTGAAAAGATTTATCGGTCCTCCGCTTTGGGAATCGTTCCATATCTTCTATAATTTCCCCGAAGAAAAGGCGAAAGAGGCGGTACTGAAATACCGTGAACGCTATCACACTGTCGGAGTATATGAAAACAAGGTCATAGCAGGTGTTCCAGAAACACTGAAAACACTTTATGACAACGGCAAAAAGATATACCTCGCCACCTCAAAGCCGCTTAAGCTCGCTAAAATCGTGCTTGAGCATTTTGATCTGGCAAAATATTTTACTTTTATATGCGGTGCGTCACTTGACTTCTCGTTTGAGGACAAGGCAAGCATAATAAACTATGTGCTTGACAATCAGCATATAGAAAACCGTTCATCCGCCATTATGATAGGCGACAGGAAATTTGATATAATCGGCGCAAAACAGTGCGGTATAAAATCTGTCGGTGTGCTATGCGGCTTCGGCTCTGAGGACGAGCTTAAAGAATATAAAGCGGATTATATCGTACCTGAATTTTCCGATATTTTAAGCATAATAATGGAATGATAATTCTGTTATATTTTTCGGCTTTCCGGTTATAATAATGTGCGTAAAGACAACTTTACTCATATTTATTTCTGAAAGGAAGTACGAAAAATGGGAACAGAACACGCAAACAAGTGCATAGCTTGTTCTATAACAAACTGTAAGCATCACTGCTGCTGTGCAGATTACTGCTCACTCGATCATATCCAGATTGGCACACACGAGGCAGACCCCACTCAGAAGGCTTGCACAGACTGCAAGTCATTTGAACTGAAGGCGTAAACAACCATATAAAAAGGCTCCCGGAGTATTTCACTCCGGGAGTCATTTTATAAAGAGGAATTACTTGTTATACGTTTCTTTCGGTTTCCTTTGCTGCCATAAGTCCGTCCAGTAAATCCTTATCCTTGAACGTACAGGTCGTGCGGTCATAGAATACATCGGTTACATCCCACAGCACAGGGAGCATACCTCTCGAATATGCCTCCTTGCAGACGCTTGAAAGATATAGATTAATGTCTTTTGCCTGCTTGTTCTTTGTTGTACAGCCATATTCACCTATAATAACGGGGATACCCTTGTCTACAAAGGTAGTTTTCATCATATCCATATACTTTGTGAGCAGCTTTTTGTCGGCTTCACTGCCCCACGTTGTCTGTGCCTTGCCCCAGCTTGCGTCCTTTTCAAGTATGGCAAAGGTCACAGGTGTATAATAGTGTACCGATACTGCACAGCGGTTTTCCGGATCGGCAGGCATCTTGTAAAGCTTGTCACAGGTAAGGTCAATATCGGTATTGTATCCTGCGATAAGCAGATGGCGCTTACCGTTATTTTTGCCTGAAGCCCTTACTATATCAACAAACTTCTGATTGATTTCATTCAGTATCGAATATGACTTTTCCTTGTCACCCTCATTACTGTATCTGTTCCACAGTTCCTCCCAACCGCCTTCTTCATTGAGCGATTCAAACATCAGATGGTCGCCGTAATCGCCGAATTCCTCGCAAAGCTGTTTCCATATAGCTTCATATTTTTTAAAACATTCATCTCTCTTTTTATCATCGGCAAAGTCCGAAAACCAGCCGTTATCGTAATGAATGTTGAGAATTACATATAAATCGCTGTCAAGCGCCCAGTTCAGCACTTCCTTTACTCTTGCCACATAGTCGGGACTTATGGTATACGTTTCCTTGTCCATCATATTGCTCCACGCAACAGGCAGACGCATAACGCCAAAACCGCAGTCCTTGTAGCCCTTTATCATTTGCTCGGTAATAACAGGACTTCCCCACGCTGTTTCATAATTTGTAACAGACGACTTGTTTATCCAGTTTCCGCAGGATTCAAAGGTATTTCCGAGATTTATACCGATTCCCATATCCTCGATAAGCTCCTGCGTTGTTATGTCACGCATTACCTTGTTCTCACTGCCCTTTACGGACGATTCATTTTCCGATGAACAAGCAGTAATCGAAACTATCATACATAATGCCAGTATGGCAGATAATATCTTCTTCATAAACATTCTCCTTATATACTGCTGCGGTACTCTGTCGGTGTCTTTCCGACCTGTTCCTTGAACTGCCGCATAAAGCTGTATTCATTCGTATAACCACAGCGTGTGCTTATCTCTTTTATAGTAAGTCTTGTAGAGGAAAGCAGGCGTTTCGCACGTTTCGTCCTGCCCTCGATTATATCCTTTATTACCGTTGTTCCGAACAGCTTTTTATAAAGATGCTGAAAGCCGGAACGGCTCATACCCGCCTGTGCCGCAAGGTCGTCTACATTACCCACATGGTCGGGCATAGTGAATATCAGGGTTCGTATCTGCGTAAAGCGATAATGCCTTTCGCTCAGCTGTTTTGACGACATACAGTTACGGGACTTCAGCGTTCTGCTCAGCATAAGAAAAAGTACATCTATATACTTTTTCTCAATCTCCTCGCTGTTCACCGCACCCGAATAATGCTCGTAGACAAGTATGTGTACAAGGTGAGAAAGTTCGTCCATATCTCCCAGATATACAGGTATATCCATCGGTATCCCCAGCTTTTCGACATATTCCTTATCCCAGTCGTCATTCTCGAAATACACCCAGTCATCTGTATACACATTTTCCTGCGCCGTATAGTAGCAAGGAGTATCCGCTGACATCAGTATAAACGAGTTTTCTTTGACCTGATACTGCACCCCGCCTACCTTAAAAACCGCAGGTGTCTTTATAAGCAGCAGTAAAACCGCACCGGGTCCTTTAGGTCTGTCCATAATGAAATTTTCATATTTCATATCATGAACATGATTATATCCGATAGAACCTATCTTCATATTTTCACCTCGTAACAACCGAAAATTACTTTGTGAATACAAACCTCTTCAGCTCAAACAGCGGTCTTTCCTTGAAATAGGCAGCCGTCCAGCCTGTATAATCCGTGTCAACCGTAAGGAACACTGCGTGTCTGTCGCTGACCGGCTTTACTTCTGTCTTGTAAACACCGTTTCCGTGTCCTACCTTGAACGAACCTATCTCCTCGCCGTCCTCGCTGTCGATGCGTATATGCACGTTGCAATCAGCGCCAAGTCCCGTTATATCGGCACTGAAGTACATTCTGCCGTTGCCGTTATCAAGCCCGAAATCGTAGTATTTATAGCCTATTACAGCACCGTCCTTTATACCCGTTACCACTCTTTCGAACTTGTTATGTTCCGTTACAAACGCTCCGCCTTTAAGCACACAGGCAATCTCAGCCTCCGTTATTCTGTAAGGATCAAGGCTGTCCTCAAAGCCGAGCGAAGTCATTTCAACAGGCGGTATAGTGCCGTCAGGAAGTATCTCGATCTTCTCAACGCAGGCACGTCTTGACATTACCGTACCGTTGGTCATACGGTGATAGAATATATACCACTGACCGTTTATCTGAGCTATCGAGCCGTGATCGTTACCTCCCGGATAATCAACACCGTTATCTACGATATATCCTCTGTACTTAAACGGCCCCGTAGGCTTGTCTGAAGTAGCATAAGCAAGACGCGGGCCACGTTTAGGAGAATAGATAAGATAATATGTATCACCGACCTTGCGTGGAGAACACGCCTCAAAGAAAAGCGTTTCTTCCGTGTCAAAGCCTCCGTCATTATCTGTGGTTATCGGTATGATATGCTCGATACAGCTGTTATCCTTTATCGTGTACATCGTATCCGTATCGACCTCAGCCATAAAAGAACGCTCATAGCCACAGTAAATATAAGTTCTTCCGTCATCGTCAACAAGCACGCCCGGATCGATGAACCAGCCGTTACAGCATATCTCATCGGATATAGTGTACTTGTATTTTGAAAGCAGTGTGAACGGTCCTTCGGGTCTGTCGCTCACCGCAACGCAGCCTGTCGCATTGACAATATATGCATACAGATAGTACTTTCCGTTTCTGCAAACGACATCGGGTGCAAATAAGATCTGATTTTTATCGGGCGTCCAGTCGGTATCCGACAGAAAATCACCGTCCGGCTTTACACGGAACGTAACACCGTGACACACCCAGTTGTTAAGATCGTTCACAGGTGCGCTCCAGCACTTTAAAACATAGTCGCAGAAATCATCTGAGCCTGCTCTGTCGTGCGAACCGTAAATATATACACGGTCACCGAAAACTCTCGGCTCTCCGTCAGGAATATATTCCCATAAAGGTAAATATGGATTAGGCATAGCTGTTTTTTCCTTTCGTTAGATTATTTTCATCAATTTGATGATAAAATGTTCTCAGGCAGGCGGGTAACCGCCTACCGTGCTTATGCACGGGATAATCCGCTTATGCGGATTATTTGTCTGAGGTTATTATATCACAAATCAAGTCGGCGTAAGCCGACACGGCGGTACGCCGTACTTTTGCCAACGGCAAAAGGATTTGATGATAAAATGTTCTCAGGCAGGCGGGTAACCGCCTACCGTGCTTATGCACGGGATAATCCGCTTATGCGGATT
>ERZ857982.1368-NODE-1368-length-23973-cov-11.070658_pt1 | contig 23973 bp, 24 predicted proteins | sample MGYA00519955_ERZ857982 | MGnify/ENA primary metagenome ERZ857982 (study PRJEB31778, sample SAMEA3449416) | human gut metagenome | biome: human gut; feature: human-associated habitat; material: faeces | place: United Kingdom | collected 2010/2012 ... | reverse complement strand
TGCAGATCGCATGCGACCTGGTGGACGAGGGCATGATCACCGAGCAGGAGGCTGTTCTGCGCGTGGAGCCCAAGCAGCTGGATACCCTGCTGCATCCCCAGTTCGATGCCGCTGCCCTGAAGGCTGCCGAAGTCGTCGGCAAGGGCCTGGCAGCTTCTCCCGGTTCCGCCTGCGGCCAGATCGTCTTTACCGCTGAGGAAGCAGAGGAGATGGTCAAGTCCGGCAAGATGAAGAAGGTGGTTCTGGTCCGTCTGGAGACTTCTCCTGAGGACATCGTGGGCATGCAGGTCTCTCAGGGCATCCTGACCGTCCGCGGCGGCATGACCAGCCACGCAGCCGTTGTTGCCCGTGGTATGGGCACCTGCTGTGTCTCCGGCTGCGGCAACGACAACGAGGTCAAGATCGATGAGGAGGCCAAGACCTTCGAGATCAACGGCCACAAGTTCGTTGAGGGTGACTGGATCTCCATCGATGGTTCTACCGGCAACATCTACGGCGAGCAGGTCGCTACCGTGGCCGCTACCGGCAACAAGAACTTCAACCGCTTCATGGGCTGGGCTGATGCTGCCCGCCAGCTGCTGGTTATGACCAACGCCGATAACCCCCGTGACGCACAGCAGGCCGTTGACCTGGGTGCTGAGGGCATCGGCCTGTGCCGTACCGAGCACATGTTCTTCGCCGAGGACCGCATCAAGGCTGTCCGTGAGATGATCTGCGCACGTACCGTGGAAGAGCGCGAAGCTGCTCTGGCCAAGGTCGAGCCGTTCCAGCAGGGTGACTTCGAGGCCATGTACCGCATCATGGGTGAGCGCCCGATGACCATCCGCTACCTGGATCCCCCTCTGCACGAGTTCCTGCCCACCAAGGACGAGGACATCAAGGAGCTGGCTGCCGATATGGGCATGACCTTCGATGACCTGAAGAACGTGGTTGCTTCTCTGCACGAGTTCAACCCCATGATGGGTCACCGCGGCTGCCGTCTGGCTGTCACCTATCCTGAGATCGCAGCAATGCAGACCCGCGCTGTCATCAAGGCTGCTCTGAACGTCTCCGCTGAGACCGGCTATATGATCACCCCGCACATCATGATCCCGCTGGTTGGCGAGGTCAAGGAGCTGAAGTTCGTCAAGGACGTTGTTGTCAAGGTCGCTGACGAGCTGATCGCTGCTGCAGGCGTTGAGATGAAGTACCAGGTCGGTACCATGATCGAGATCCCCCGTGCAGCCCTGACTGCCGGCGAGATCGCCAAGGAGGCTGAGTTCTTCAGCTTCGGCACCAACGACCTGACTCAGATGACCTTCGGCTTCAGCCGTGATGATGCTGCCAAGTTCCTGGGCGCTTACTACGAGAACAAGATCTACGAGAGCGATCCGTTCCAGCACCTGGATCAGATCGGCGTGGGCAAGCTGGTGAAGATGGCCGCACACGATGGCCGTGAGACCCGTCCCGATCTGGGCCTGGGCATCTGCGGTGAGCACGGCGGCGATCCCACGAGCGTGGAGTTCTGCCACAATGTTGGTCTGGACTACGTCAGTTGCTCTCCCTTCCGTGTGCCCATTGCCCGCCTCGCCGCTGCGCAGGCTGCAATCAAAAATCCCAGAAAGTAAGATTGTTGCATGAAAATGCACTAATCGTGCAAAACATGGGAAGATAAACGTATGATAAACCCTCCCCGGTGAAACTGAATGGTTTCACCGGGGAGGGTTTTGGTTATGGAGAAATTATAAGATGAATCAAGAAAAAGGTTTAAATGCAAAACAAGTCCCGTATATGGATGCCAGAGAACGAGTAATGGGCTATACGCAATTTCTTAAACGATACTGGGCATGGGAAAATGGAATTACATTATATAAAAATCCGGAAAATCACAGTGGACCATGGGATAGATATGAAGAAATTAGCGATGGTTCGTTTGAAGAAAATATAATAAAGCAATGTGGGACAAAGGGAACAAAACTGATTAAATGCGTATCTGATCTTTCAGAACGGCTAAAGGCGATTATTGACACAGTGGTCGGCGATGTTGAGGTATCAAGAGGAAGATACAATAAGGCAAGGGATTTTTTAAGGAAGAATAGAAATCGACAACTTAAACTTACAGAATCTAATATTGAATTTTTTATTCTACTTTTAAGTGAGACTAAAGATGTAAACGCTGTTATAAAGAGAGCTCAAGAAGGAAAATTGGAAAAAGAAGATAGACATATAGAACTTCAAATTGAAAAAGGCTTGAGATCCTTAGCGGTGAATCAAGAAATGAATTTTTCAGGTGAATTTATAGAAAAGAGGATAAATAAACTTTTTCTGGAAGAATCTAAGATGCCTCGGATATACCGTGATGTGATGTCTAAAGTGGGTAACTTAACAGAAACAGTTGAAGGATATGCATTTAGATATGCACATGCAAAAAGAAAATACAGAGATAATCTTGATAAAATTATTGATCTATTGCAAGATTGCGAAAATGAGATTGATATGATGGACTGGTTAGATAACTGATTCGGGATAGAATAATATAATTTAAAGCAAAATGCCCAGATGCAGAGATTTATGCATCTGGGTATTTTGCTTTAATGATATAATGTGATAAAGTCGACCCTGAAAAAATTTATGAAATGGGTGAAAAACTCCGGTGGAGACTGCAAAAAGGAAATGATGTAAAATAATTTTGTAAGAAACGGTCACAGAATTCTGAAACAATCCTGTTCGATGAAGGGAGGTGTAGGAAATGGCTTCTTATACCGAAGACAGTGTGGAATTGAGGGAAATTATGGGTAAAAACATTCGAGAACGCAGAGAAGGATGTGGTTTGTCACAGAGCCAACTGGGAAAGGCTATAGGGAGTACCCAATCCTACAGCTCTACTATCGAAAATGGATCTGGGCGCATAGTTAACTGTGTGAAGCTATACAGTATTGCTCAAGCATTGGATGTATAGATGGATGATTTGATGGGAAGGCAAAGATCCTGTCCGCAGAAGTATACATTGCTGAATGAAGATAATCAAGAAATTATAATTAAGGTGATACAGGTTCTTCTTGATAAACAACAAGAGCCTCAAGGAAAGTCCATCTAGAATGCCATGCACAGCTTTATGCTACATGGCATTTTATTTTTTCAAGATATATTTTATTGAATATAAAAAAGGAAAAAAGTATATGCCCTTTCAAATATGGCTTTATGGTACTATACAGCCAAGCCCAAGGGACAAGTCCAAAGGCAATATAAATTATATGGAGGTCATATTATGACACAAATCAAGAACATCAACGCTATGCAGGAATTAACAGAAGTGCAGGAAGACATGGCGGACACCCACGATAAGTTTCACAATAAGAGTCTAAAAGGCAAAAAAGGATACATCACCTTTGCACGAACGAAGGAGGGAATGTTCATCTGCGGTGATGGAGAAAGCAGCGTAATCAAAGGAATCCAAGCCAGAGTTCTAGTTGGCGAAGAAGTTCTTGCAGATTGCTACTGGACTGAAAAAGAGGGGATAAATCTGTGCCCGATCACGTTTAGTACCTACACCGATGATGAAAACGATCAAATCATTGGCAGCGTTTTTATTCAGGGTGGGTTAATGAAATCGCCAGTCATTACAGATTCCTTTAAAGACATCAAACCTGATGCTGAGTACAAAATCATGGTCCATGTCTGGAACAATGATTTTGGCTATCTTTGGACGAATATCAATCGACCCAATGGTTTGACACGGATCGATTACCTGATTATGAGTGGTGGTTGGGGTCAAGAGAACCCCGTCCAAAATCTGGTGGAACAGTGCTACTTCAAGAAAGACCGTGTGGAGGAAACTAGCCATGAGCAAATCTAAAATCGAGGATAGACTTAACACAATGCGCCATAAACAGGCACAACCGACAGATAGCTTAACGCTTGCGGAACCCGTTAAGAAGATGAAACAAGAACAGGATGAAATACCGTCTCTTGATGAAATTTCTGGTTTTGAAAGCTTAGCTGAGAAGCAAGCGGTACTTGCGATGTACATGAATCGTGAGAGTCCGGATAGGATACAAAAGGAGCGCGAACGATTCAAGAAAAAACGTGCGGAGAAATTGCTCAAAGTAGCAGCTTCCACGGATTGATGAATGTCAGAAAAGAACTTCAAAATCATCCTGTTCCACCCACTCCTGAAGAACCAATTGTCAAAAAGGGTCCCCAAACGCAGGACATTGTGGGGATGACAAGGGCACTCAAAAAGAAGGTCTCTATCATCTCTTACCATAATGCTCTCTACTTTTTTAATGGACGCTATTACGAATATCTGGACACAGATCGGTTGTTAATGCTGTACCGCGAGTATGTGGACTACGACCTTAATCACGAATCGAGTCTGTATGGGCATAAAGACCTTTATCAGTGCTATGCTACCGATCCGAATATCCAGCGCGAGGAACCGAAAGGTGAGCCGATTTATGCACCACTGAAGAACGGCATTTTCATCCTTGGAGAGAAAAAGCTGTATCCACATAGTCCGGATCGGCTGACATTTACCTACATCAAGGCCAAATACGATCCACAGGCAAAATGCCCGGTATTTGACCGTTTTCTGTGGCAGGTCACACACGGAAATCCACAGCTTCTGGAACGATTCTGGATGGCAATCGGCTATCTGTTTATCTATCCGGCTCGTGGAAAATTCTTCATCCTCATGGGCTATGCCAGAGATAGCGGCAAGAGTGTTTTGGGAAACTTTATTCAGCGGCTTTATCCTAAGGAGTCAGTCAGTAACCTGCGGCTCAGTGAGATGAAGGGAACGTTTGCGCTGATGCCCTTACTCAGTTCCGTTATCAATTTTGAGCTTGATATGCCAAACACAAAGCTCAATGCGGAGGCCATTTCCCGCCTTAAACAGATCACAGGAGGTGACTCAATCGATGTTCAACGCAAATACCTTAGTTCTGTGGTGCTTACGAGGCGAATCAAGTTCGTCTTTGCCAGCAACCATCCTCCTTGCATCGAAGGCGAGGACGATGCTCTGCTCAAACGTATCGTTTATCTCCCGTTCGACACATCTATTCCAGATGACCAGCAGGACCCGGATCTTGAGGAAAAAATCTGGAAGGAACGAAATGCCATTGTCACAAAGGCACTGCGGTATGCTCAGAAACTGGTGGAGTTAAACTACAGATTTCCTGAAATTCCGCAGGTGGACCGGGCAAAATGTTCGACGAAGGACGCTTACAGCAGGAGCGTGAAGCCATTTGTACAGGAATGCTGTGAAAGGTGTGATCCGAGTGTATCCACATCACTGGAAGACTTGTACAATGCTTATCTTGGCTACTGCAAGGAGAAGGACGAATGGGCATGCAGCCAATCAGATTTCAGGGAAACCTTGGAAAAGCTTGGTCTGGAGCATCATCGTTCGCGGTGTCCGAACAGCGGTATGACGATATACACGAATCCTGTATCAGCATTCAAGGGCATTCGGCTTCTTCCGTAATGCTGAAATTTTCGATGATATGTTATATCACCGAATCCAAGCATAACAACGAACAGGAGGTGTCACAAATGCTGGAGGTTGACGACAAGGCAATGGCCTACTATCTGATTGAGGCTCTCTTTGCAGGGGGATATATCAACAACCCTACATATCAGAACTTCCTTCAGATGAAGCATGAGCAGAAGGAAGAGGAACCGCCTGCAAAGGCTTCGTAAACCGCAGCGAAAGGCTCTGATGGAGGATTTTCCATCAGAGCCTTTCTTTTTGCCTGAAAAAGCATAAAATCAACGGAGGTATGTATGAGAGCTGTAGTGTATGCGCGTGTTTCAACAGAACACGAGGCACAGATCAATGCACTGGAAAACCAGCTGGAATGGTATAAAATCGAAGCTTCACGCCATTCCGACTGGGAAATTACAGAGGTCTATGTGGATCAGGGCATCACAGGAACGCAGGCGCAGAAAAGGCCGGAGTTCCTACGTATGATGGAGGATGCCAGAAAAGGTAAATTCGACCTGATTATTACAAGAGAAGTAAGCCGTTTTGCACGAAATACGGTGGATGCTCTGTCCTATACCCGTGAACTGAAGGCAATGGGGGTCAATGTGTTTTTCATCAATAACGGCATCAATACGGCAACCAACGATGGAGAACTCCGTCTGACGATCATGTCCTCTATGGCGCAGGATGAAAGCCGGAAGATTTCAGAGCGAGTAAAGGCTGGGCAGAAAATCAGCCGGGAAAAACACGTTTTGTATGGCAGCGGAAACATTTTGGGATACCGCAGGGAGAACGGAACCTACATTCCGGACCCGGATCAGGCCGAAACTGTGAGGCTGATTTTCCAGATGTATTCGGATGGCGAAAAAGGGCTTACTAAAATCGTAAACGAGTTATATCGGTTGGGACGACTGGATGCAGGCGGTCATGTATCATGGGACGCTTCCAAAGTGAGCCGTGTTTTGCACAATGCAACCTACAAAGGCTGCATCTGCTATAACAAATCCCACAGTGACGGCTATCTGACGCAGAAACGTGTGAAAAATCTGGACGAGAGCAGCTACGTCTATGTGAAAGGGGATTTTGAGCCGTTGGTATCAGAAGAGATGTGGGACAGATGCCAACAGATTCTGCTGGCACGGTCTGCACGGGTCATCGATGAGAACGGCAAAAAGCACAAATATATGCGGAATACGCCAAAATCTGTCTGGACAGCAAAGCTGCGGTGTAGCTGTGGAGCGGGCTTTATCCAGTTCAAATGGAGAGTAAACCGTGACGGGGCAGTTGTTCACGGGTTTCAGTGCTACCGCCGTACACGCAGGCCAAGCATCAGCTACTTACAGGAACATGGTCTGGATTTGGGGATCAGCTGCCAAATCAAAGCCATCAGTGAATGGAAGCTGGATCTAATGGCATCTAAGGTATTCCAGAATCTGACGTTTGATAAAGGTAAGACCGTCAAAGAGGTATACCGGATTCTGAACCGCTGCATGGCAGAGGAAAAGACTGTGCGTATTTCCAGAAAGGCAATGCTGGAAAACAGCATCGCCAAACAGAAAGAACGGCTGGACAGGTATATTGACCTGTGTGCTGACGGAGTTATCACGAAGCAGGAGCTGATGGAACGCCGCAAGGGACTGGACGAGCAGATCGCCGAGTTACAATCCCAGTATGAGAGCACCGAACAGGAGGATGAACGCAGTGGGAGTATTGATATGAAGCTGATTTCCCAGAAGCTGGACGAGTGGCAGAAAGCGGCCAAAACGGATGTCAGCAGGGAACTTATTAACAGCTGTGTAGCACAGATCACGCCTGTAAGCAATGAGGAATTTCGGTGGGTACTGGATTTCCAACTGTCCGAGGTAAAAGGCATCAATATGACATCTTGTACGATGGACGGCTTTATGGAGCTGGCTCGCTTCGTGATTCCATTTGAAGATGCCAAAGCGTTCAAGGCTTCGCGGAACCAGAAAATCCATAGAAGGGATTGGACTGATCTCACCGTAGTAGTAGGAATCCGCTCGAAAATTCATCCGTAAGGGAGTGTGCCGGTTGTGTCGAGTGTGTCAGTGTTTTCAAGAAAACTTTATTATACTTTTATCAGACTATCTATCTCTCTTTCTATACAGACTATCGCTTCTGTTAAAAACAAGAGAAAAGTAAAGAAAAAATGGGAAAATATGGATGATGATATAAAAAGTTTGTTATGAACTTCTGACACAACTGACACACTCGGCACGAATTAAAGCGTATTTCGTAGGATTTTATTTATATATTATCTTATTGAAAAGACCTGAGGAAAAGTTTCGCACTGTCCTCAGGTCATTTATTTTACTGAAAAATGGGAGGTAATACCAATGGCTGAGATCATCGCAAAAGTATCCTTTGAGGCAGCAAAAGCAATCGGAAAGGCCGCTGCTGCACTCATCATCTGGACCGCACATCAACTCGAAAAGAAATAATTATCCATCAAAAACAGGAGGAACTTATTATGCCTGCAAATGTTGAAATCATGTTTTCTGTCCGTGAGACCCCTTGGCATGGCCTTGGCCGCATCGTTATGGAAGCCCCTGCAAGCCGTGAAGCCTTGGAACTGGCTGGCCTGGATTGGCAGGTCGAGAGTCGTAACATCTACTCTGGCAACGGAGCTGTGATCTCCGGCTATCGTGCCAATGTCCGCAGCACCGATGATGCCGTTCTCGGCGTGGTGTCTGACCGCTATCGCATCGTGCAGAACGAGGAAGCATTCCAGTTCACCGACGATCTGCTGGGCGAGGGTGTTACCTACGAAACCGCAGGCTCCTTGCAGGGTGGCAAGAAGGTTTGGATGCTGGCAAAGCTGCCTGAAAAGTACATCATTGCCGGAGACGAAGTGACCCCATATCTTGTGTTCTTCAACAGCCATGATGGCAGTTCTGGTGTCAAGGTCGCCATGACCCCTGTTCGGGTGGTCTGCCAGAACACCCTGAATTTGGCTCTCGGTTCTGCAAAGCGTATCTGGACGGCAAAGCACACCGAAAACGTCCTGCTCCGGGTGCAGGATGCCCGCGAAACTTTGCAGCTTGCCAACAGCTACATGGCAGAACTTGGAAAGGGAATCTATGACCTGACCAACATCAAACTGTCTGACCGCAAGGTGCAGGAGTTCATCAATGAGTTTTTCCCGATTACAGAGGATTTGTCCGATGGCCAGCGGAAGAATAACCTGCGTTTGCAGGAAGATTTGAAGGCCCGCTATTACAATGCTCCTGACCTGTCCTGGGTCGGCAAGAATGGTTGGCGGTTTGTCAATGCCGTATCGGACTTTGCCACCCATGCAGATCCCATCCGTAAGACCCGGAACTACAACGAGAATCTGTTCCTGCGTACCGCAGAGGGAAATCCCATGATTGACCGCGCCTATAAGATGGTGCTGGCCGCAGCATAAAGGAGGTTGCTATGAACGATGTAAACAACCGCATTTTCTACGAATTTTCTGAGTTCCTGAAAGAAACCGAAAGTGTTCTACCTGAGATGCGGGTTTCTCTGGCTTACGAAATTACAATCAAGAGCACCATTGCAAGTGCGCTGATCGACCTTGCCAGCGAAAACAAGCTGGACGAACGCTATTGGAACCATCTGCGGGTGCAGCGGAATATCTTGGATTTTCTGTATGCTCTGTGGCTGGACGATAATCGCACCTTGGTGGGTGAGTTTTCCACGATTCTGAAAGACTTGGTGGAATACGATTTCTCCATTGCAGACGAATACATGAAAGAGAGGTTGAATATTGCATGAAACGTCTTGTATCTACACTGAATTTGAGCAAAGAAGATTGGCTTCGCTACCGCAAATGCGGCATCACCGGAACGGATGCCGGTGCGATTCTGGGCGTGAATCCCTATCGCTCCGCATTTCAGGTCTACCACGACAAAATCAGCGATACCATTGAGGACATCGACAATGAGGCCATGCGGCAGGGGCGTGACTTGGAGGACTATGTGGCGCAACGATTCTCGGAGGAAACCGGGCTGAAAGCCCGCAGGGCAAATGCCATCTACCAGAGTGAAGAGCATCCGTTGCTTCTGGCTGATTTCGACCGCCTGATCGTCGGGCAGAAGGCTGGCTTGGAGTGTAAAACGGTTTCTCCGTTCTCTGCGGACAAGTGGGCCAACGGCAAGATTCCGGCGCATTATCTGGCACAGGTTGACCATTATCTCGTTGTCAGTGGCTTCGACTGCTGGTATGTGGCAGCTCTGATTCTGGGAAAAGAGCTTATCATCCACAAAATTGTTACTGATAAGCAGGTGCTTGCTGACCTTATCGACAAGGAGGAACTTTTCTGGACACGCTATGTTGTGCCCCAGATTCCGCCTGCACCGAACGGCAGTGAGGGTGACACCCAGCAGATCAACCAACTGTATGAGGTTGACAATCGTGACAAAAATGCAGACCTGACCTCTTTGCGTGGTCTGCTGGACAAGCGGCAGGAGCTTTCCAGTCAGATCGAGCAGTTGGAGCAGGAGAAAACCGCCATTGAGCAGCAGGTCAAGCTGGAAATGCAGGATGCAGCGTATGGAACGGCTCCCGGTTATAAGGTGTCTTGGGTGTCCTCCGAAAGTAAGCGGGTGGATTCCCAGAGGCTTCGGAAAGAACAGCCGGACATCTTCAACCAGTACAGCAAAAATGTGAGCAGCCGCAGGTTCACCATTGTTCATGCGGCATAAATTTGTGGTTTATGGCGGCAGAAAGTGATTTTCCTGCCGTCTTTTTTCATGGAGGTATCTTTATGGTAACCGATAATCCGTTTGTAAAATTATCTGCCGTGGATTTCAAGGATCATCTGGAAGTCAAGAAATCCGGCAACACAGAGTTGAAATATGTGAGCTGGGCCTATGCATGGGCGGAAGTGAAAAAGCTCTATCCTGCGGCAAGTTACGAGGTCAAAAAGTTCAACGGCCTGCCCTATGTCTATGACCCGATCACAGGCTTCATGGTATACACTACCGTTACCATTGAGGGCATTTCGCACGAAATGTGGCTTCCGGTTTTGGACAGTTCCAACAAAGCGATGAAAGCAGTTCCGTATACTTATACTACGCCAAAGTGGGATTACAACCCGCAGACCCGCCGCAGAGAGAAAATCGGCATGGAGGAACGTACAGTAGATGCTGCATCCATGTTTGATGTAAACAAGGCCATTATGCGTTGCTTGGTCAAGAATCTTGCTATGTTTGGTCTGGGTTTGTATGTCTATGCCGGAGAGGATTTGCCGGATGATGTTGTGCAGCCTGTGGATGATTCCCAGAAGCCAACCAAACAGAAAGCTGCAACTACTCCCAAACCGGAACAGCCGCCAGTCCCTTGCATCTGCGCCCGCTGCAATCAGCCTATTAAACGGGTCAAGTTGAAAGATGGAACCATCATGCAGGCCGCAGAGTTTGCAGCCACCCATGAGGGAATGTGCGCAGACTGCTATAAGGCCACAAGGTTTAACGTAGCATAAGGAGATTTCAGGATGAAAGAAGCAAAAATCAAAGTCCTTGCGCTCCTGCCAATGGAGCCGCCCAAAGTGGTTGAATTGGATTATACCCTTGAAGCTATGCAGAAATTTGTGGGCGGTAACATCGAATGCCTGCCTCTGTGTGACCTCGGCGCAGAATTCACGTTGGTCTGCAATGATGAAGGCAAACTATTGGAATTGCCGCCGAACCGGATGCTCTGGGGCGGCGCAGATTATCTGGCTGGTTCTGGTTTCATCGCCGGAACAGACAGTGAGGGCAACATGACCTCACTGACAGCAGAAGAGATTGCTTACTATACCGAAAAATACCGGGCATTTTTAATTGCGCTTTAAGGAGGGCGCACACTATGACCCACGATGCTATGACCGAGCACTACGAAGAAATCACTGTCTGCGGCAAGCCCGCACTGTTCACCAGCATCCGCATCAAGAGGGATACCGTACCCGAAGGGCTGTATGCCTATGATGTCCGGCACGATGATGAATGCCGTGGTATCCCCTGCGAAATCGCACCTTTTATCATGGTCAACCATTGGGGAACCATCATCTTGACTGAACCGCTGGAACTGCCGGACGATGGGCGGCGATATATTGACGAAGAAACTGACTGGAACTATGATCCATTCGGCGGAGCAGAGAAAAAACAGAAGCCCTGCACGACCGTGGCAGAATTTATGAATACATACATGACTCGCAGATAAGAGCAAGCGGTGTCACGACGCAGCACGCTTTTGAATTTGGCTGAAAGGGGGACGGCATATACCGTCCCGCGAAAAGTCAAATTCAAAGGTGGGCGAGGAGCGACACTTAGCTTGCTTGGAGTGTATTAAAAATGCCGTGCGATAATTGCGTATCAATTTTAGGCCAACATGGGCGATTTGCACGGTCAAATCGCCCGATTAAAGATGACGTTCGTCATCTTTGAGACGACGAGGAATTTTATGAGCATTTATGGCTATTGCAGAATTTCGACTGCAAAACAAAGCATCGACCGCCAGATACGAAACATCCAAGCGGAATATCCGACTGCCCATATCGTGCAGGAAGCCTATACCGGGACTTCGATAATGCGCCCGGAGTGGAACAAGCTGTATCGGATTTTGCAGGCGGGGGATATGGTAGTTTTTGATTCCGTGTCCCGAATGTCCAGAAATGCAGAGGAAGGATTTGCCCTATACGAAGACCTCTACCATAAGGGTATCTGTCTTGTATTTCTGAAAGAGCATCACATCGACACAGAAACCTACAAAAAGGCCCTGTCCGGCAGCATTGCCATGACAGGGACAAACGTGGACTTCATCTTAAAGGGCATCAATGAATATTTGATGGCTTTGGCAAAGGAGCAGATCAAGCTGGCATTTGAGCAGTCCGAAAAGGAGGTGGCCGACCTGCACCAGCGTACCCGTGAAGGACTGTTGACTGCCAAGCTAAACGGAAAACAGGTTGGCCACAGAAAAGGTGATGGGTTTGAAACCAAGAAAGCCAGAGAAGCCAAGCGGGTGATAAGCACGCACTGCAAAGCATTTGGCGGAACATTGGACGATGCCGAGTGCATGAAGCTTACAGGGCTGGCTCGCAATACCTATTATAAGTATAAGCGGCAGATTCGGGAGGAACAGGAAGCGGCAAAAAGTATGCGGCCGATGGAGTAATGCCTGCCAAGGAAAGAACATGACGGATCCTGAAAAGGAACCGTCATGTTCTTTTTTGATGAATTTACTGGTATTGGCTCATGTAGTGAATTAGATTCTGCTTGTAAATCTTTCGGATTTTTCCCATCTTGAAAGCAGGAATTTCGTTGCTATTCAGTAGACTCAGAAGGAGGCTCCTGTCAACATGCCTGATTTCGATTACGTCGCAATGTGAAGTGTCTGTTCGATTAAAAACAGAAAGCTGAAGGTATCTAGCCAACGGACCATTACAGAGAAACAATACTGCGTTGGACAGAGACTCGTCGATTGCCATCGTCGTTCCAGTCGGCAATAACGCGACTGATTGGATAAACATCATCAAGTCCTTTATCGACAGAAAGGTTTATTGTTTCCGAGAAAAACCAGTTTCTGGAAAAGGAGTATTGATGCTTTTCTGTTTTAATGATAACTGCCATATCAAAAGTGATAGCGTATTCATCATCGTTTACAATGACAGTATCGCTGACAATGGAGACTCCTGTTATTTTTTCATTAATTGGTACTGTTTTCCACGGTTCCTCACAAAACGGTTCGAATATAGTACCCGCTCTTTTGAAGATACAAGAAAAGCAAGAGACATCTTCAACTTCTGAAAAAAGAGAAAAGGGATGAACCTCGTTTCGAAGTTCTACAGAAAAATGCTCTGTATTAAGCTGTAGATTTCCATAAGCCGTTTGATTCATAATAGCTCCGTCATAACTGACGAAGGATTCACCAATGAGTTTCCTCAAGCAGTCAATCATTTCAGATGTGAATTTGGCCTGTACCATTGTGTTAGTCCTTTCTGATGAAATGGATTTTTTGCTTTTTGACTGGGGATTCAATGTTAACCGTTATATCTACAGCCGGACTATCAGGCGTAGAAGTTATGACCCGGTAGACAATCCGAGTGCCATCTTCAAAAACAGTTTGGACCCCCTTTCCGTTAGACAGCTGAGACTCTTTGCCACCACAGCTAATAGTTTTGTAAAAGTCCTCAGAGGTTTCAATGGGATTGTCACTTACAATCACACGATGGTTCTTTCCCTTTTCTCCAAAATATCCACTTGGATTCAGCGGATATTTTTTGGAAACTTTCTCTACATTTCTAGAAAAGGTACAGAAATCCGTTTTTGTATCACTGGGATTATATGTTCCCATGTACAGTCCGCCCTTTCCACCACCCATTAGCAATCACCTCCGTGCATACGACTCGTCCAATCTGGGAACGAAACAAACTTTGCATAGCGAAGGTAGTCGCCAAATACAGAATCAGGCATAGCACCGTACACAAGTACGACCTTCGGGTTCAAAGCATCCATCATCGCGTCAAGTCCAGCTTTGTATTCGTGCTTGTCTTCACGGTTGCTAATACAGCCATACGTGCCAAGGCACACAACACTGTGCTTCGGAATACCAAGAAAAGCAATGCGTTCTGGAAAGTACCGGGTCGTATAGGTCAGCTCGTTACCCCAGCGAACCAGCGGATAAACATTGCAGCCATTGCGTTGGTAATAGCTGCCAAGCGCTCTGCTACGGTAGAGATTTGCTACCTGAACAGCCAGTGGTGCGTCCCGATAGAGAGAACAATCAACCGGCAGCAGAAAGCGGAACCTTCTGAAATCTTCAACATAAGATGAGGGATTAATAAGAACCTTTGAAAATACAGGGTCTTTTTCAAAAAATCCAACGGCCTCATCGGTTCCAATCGCTTTCTCCCGCTTGGAAAATGGCGTGATGCCGGATGGAATCACGATTTCTGCCGGAGCATGAATAACAGGAATTTCGAGTTCTCCGTCAAACACCGCACCTGCAACCAACTCCGGGTTGCAACCATCATCAAGGTTTGCTTTACGCTTTACCATCATTATAACAGATACCTCCTATAATGTCTTGATTTAAGATAAAATACATTTTGCTTTCACTCCAAAAAAGAAAGAGCCGCAGCAACATGCACGCAGAATCAGACACTGAAAAGTGTCTGGAAGTTCTGCAATATAGCACGTCACTGCGGCTTATTTGCAAGTAATATCATTTTCTCAAAGCATTAAGGCGGTGGCTTTCCACCGATTGTGACCGGAATATCTTCTTTTTTGGCAACACACTTATGCCACACAGTAATCGGTTCCTTTAGCGTCACAGCTGTTTTAAGGATAAAACAGCGTTTTCCAATCGGACAACTTTTATTACAACGGTAGACAACTCCATTTGAATTCATAATGTTCTCCTCACTTTTCTATATAAGCGTGTTCGCTTAAACATAACACCTTACTCTAAAATGAAGGGAGTCGAAACTCCCTGAGTTTTGATTAGGTTAAGTAAGCTGTTGTAGGCGGGACAATGAGCTGAAGATTCCTCAGCCGATACCTCATTGCCTGTCTGGATACCTGATAGACCTGGGCGATTTTCCGAATATAATCTTCCGTCCGATAATCTTCATGTGCTGGCCGATCAAATCCAGAAATCGAGCGCCACACGGTTGGAACCGTTTTCCTTGGCATAAGAAAATCTGCTGCACAGGTATTTGCTTGATACTCGATGTGATCCAGTGCGGTGACTAGTTTTTTCTTCTGCCCGAATAATGTGCACTTGGTCGTCTGGTGTACATAGTCAGGTGGTTCCCGCCGGAAACAGTCTTTGTGCAAAACCTGATGAAAAACTTCGTGCATCACCGTAAAACGTTCACGCCCAATATTGTTTCCCTCGGTCAAAGTGGCATCAATTAAAATTGTGCCCTTTTCAAGGTAGATCCTTTCGGGCTGAATCCCTTCATAAAGATGCGGTGCCGGAGAAACCCAGATATATCCTGGGTTGAAAGCGGTCAAGCCAAGGATAGCCTGATCCGGACGGATATACTTCCAGTCATAATCAACGCCAAGGCATTCCTCGATCACACGGTACACATCATATTCTTTCGGTTTTTTCAGCAACTCCGGGTCAAACTTCTGAAGCAGCTGTTCTGCTGCGCGTTCCAGTTGTTCCGGTGAATAACGATAGTAAAACATCAGGTACTTTCGCCACGCTCCTTCTTTTCCATCATCTCGATCATCTTCTGCCAGAGATCATCTCCGGCGTTTGTATCGCGTGCCATTCTGAGTGCAACACGGACCTGTTCGTTGCCCATGATGTACTCCGGGAGATCCGGAGAAACCGTGTTCTCCTTTGCATTCGCAGCAAGATCGAACATTTTATCCCGATCGTCTTCGGACAAATGCAGCGTTGTAGCAATTGCATAAAGTTTGTCCTTATCCGGTGGGTAACGGTGTCCCTTCTCAATGTCGCTCATATAGGCAGGCGCAATGCCGATCTCAGATGCAAGTCCCCGCAGCGTAATGCCACAAGCTATTCGTTTCTCCTTGATAAATGTCCCGAATTTTTCCTCCGTAGGCATAGGGCTTCCTCCTTTTGTTCAAAATCAGCGTGTTCGCTAATTTCTAACATCATTATACCCCATTTCTGCGCATTGTCAAGAGCATCGCACAAAAATTTTGGAAGGTTCTCTATCTGGAATGTATTCCTATCTGGACGAAAATAATGTATAATCGTTATGTAAAATGAGAGTTACTGTTCTATCCGTGACAGCATGAGAAGGAGATTATACCAATGGAAAACGCAAATTTCAATCAGCTGGTGTCGTTTGTATTCGGCATTGCCAATGACTGTCTGGTTGATGTTTACGATGTAGGCGACTACCGAAAAATTATTCTACCGATGATCGTGTTACGCCGCTTTGACGCAGTTCTGGAACCGACAAAACAGGCCGTTCTTGCCATGAAACAAAAACTGGATGCCGCAGGCATTCTGGAGCAGGATGTTGCATTGTGTTCCGTTGCACACGAGGCGTTCTGCAATAGTTCGCCTTTTACACTGTCCGATTTGAAATCCCGCACAAACCAGCAGCAGTTGAAGCAGGACTTCATTCTATATCTGGATGGATTCAGCAAAAATGTACAGGATATCATCACAAAATTTGAGTTTCGAAACCAGATTGATAAGCTTTCCGAGCATGACATTCTGGGGCTTTTGATTTCCAAGTTTGTTGACCCGTCCATTAACCTCAGCAGCCGTCCTGTGCTCAACCCGGATGGCAGTGTAAAACTGCCGGGATTGGATAACCACACGATGGGGACCGTGTTTGAAGAAGTTATCCGAAAATTCAATGAGGAAACGAATATCACCGATGCCGGACGTCATTTTACGCCCCGTGATATTGTGGAACTGATTGCTGATCTTGCCTTTGTGCCGATTGAAGATCAGATCAAGAGCACGACTTACCGCATTTACGATGGCGCTTGCGGCACCGGCGGTATGCTGACGGTTGCGGAAGAGCGCATTCAGAGGCTTTCCCAAAAGGCCGGTAAAAAAGTTTCCATCCATCTGTATGGTCAGGAGAATGCAGACGAAACCTACGCGATTGCGCGCGCCGATATGCTTGTTAAGGGTGAAGGCTCCCAGGCGAATAATATTTTCTTTGGCTCGACCATTTCTAATGATGGCTTTCCCGGAGAAACTTTCGATTTCTGCCTGTCAAACCCGCCGTTTGGTACGTCATGGAAAAAGGATCTGGCCGCATGGGGTCTTACCAAGAAAGATGATATCACGGACCCACGTTTTCAGGTCACCTATCGTGGGGAGGATTTTTCACTCCTGCCGGACATCGGCGACCCGCAGATGCTGTTTCTTGCAAACAATATCAGCAAAATGAAGCAGGATACCCCTTTGGGCAGCCGTATTGTAGAGGTGCACAACGGCTCTTCACTGTTTACCGGCAAGGCAGGACAGGGGCCTTCCAATCTGCGTCAATATATCATCGAGCAGGATCTGTTGGAAGCTATCGTGGCGCTGCCGGAGAAGATGTTCTACAATACCGGCATTGGCACCTATCTCTGGGTGCTTTCCAACAAAAAGAGTGCTCAGCGTAAAGGTAAGGTGCAACTGATCGATGCAACCACCATGAAAGCTCCTCTGCGCAAGAACCTTGGTGAGAAAAACGGCGAAGTCAATGCTGCACTGCGCAAAAAGATTCTGGACCTGTATCTTGCATTTGACAAGGCAGACCCGGAATACAGTAAGGTTTTTGAAAATCACGAATTCGGTTATTGGCAGGTGACAATGCAGCAGCCAAAGCGCGATGAAAACGGCAAGATCCTGCTGGACAAAAAGGGCAATCCTGTCATTGACAAGGAGCGCAGCGGTGACACCGAGATCATTCCTTTTACCTACGAGGGCGGGATCGATGCCTTTATTCAGAACGAAGTACACCCCTATGCGCCGGATGCGTTTGTGAAACCGGGCAGCGAAAAAGTGGGCTACGAGCTGAGCTTTACCAAGTATTTCTATAAACCGGTGCAGCTGCGGACGCTGGACGAAATCGCAGCGGATATTCGCGCGATTGAGAAGGAAACCGATGGCCTTCTGGACGAGATCATTGGAGGCTGAGATGAGATACGAAAAATATAAAAAATCAATCTCTCCCTTTTTGGAAGAAATTCCATTTCACTGGAAAGAAACTTATCTATCGCATGCATATAGTTTGTCTAGCGATACAGGACATACTGAAGAGCAACTTTTATCTGTTTTTTTGGATAAGGGCGTTGTAAGTTATTCGAGTACAGATCAAAAGCAGGTTCATAAGCCAAGCGAAGATATGTCTAAATACCAGCTAGTAAATCCAGGAGACTTTGTTATTAACAATCAGCAGGCGTGGCGCGGTTCTGTTGGGATTTCACGTTACAAAGGTATTGTCAGTCCAGCATATTATATTTGGAGACCGAGGGAAGATAACAATCCGTATTATATGAATTATCTATTTCGTGACCACTACATTATAGATCAATTCGTTTTGGCCTCGAAGGGCGTTGGCTCGATTCAGCGTCAGGTCTATGTTCCGTACATGAAACGTATAATTCTCTCCATCCCTCCCCGCGAGGAGCAGAACCAGATTGTGCGGTATCTGGACTGGCAGGTGTCCAAAATCAACAAGCTAATTCACGGCTACCAACGGCAAATCAAATTGCTGGAAGAGCGGCGGCAAACTGTCATTGACCGAGCGGTAACAAAGGGAGTTCGGCAAGGTCGTCAAATGCACAGCATTCAGGCAAACTGGATGGGGGATATTCCTGCCGATTGGAAAATGATTCCGTCAAAACGACTGTTCCTTGAAAGTAAGGAGCGCAAGCATCCGGATGATAAACCCGCAACTGCAAGTCAAAAATACGGAATTATTTTGCAGGAAGACTACATGAAGAGCGAAAACAAGCGCATTGTGATTGCGACGCAAGGGCTTGATGACTGGAAGCATGTAGAACCAGACAATTTTGTGATTAGCTTGCGTAGCTTTCAAGGTGGCATCGAGCGAAGTGAAATTTTTGGATGTGTGACATGGCACTATATCGTCCTATTGCCGCAGAAATATGTGGTGCCAAGATACTTCAAGTGGTTACTGAAATCCAAGAGTTATATCAAAGCTCTTCAAGGCACTTCTGAATTTATTCGCGATGGACAGGATTTGCGCTATTCAAATTTTGTAAAAGTTGATTTGCCGTTGATTCCCGCCAGTGAACAGGAAGAGATTGCAGATTATATTGAACAGGAAACCGCTAAAATCGACCGAGCGATTCCTGTTCTGGAAAAAGAGATTGAACTCCTCAAAGAATACCGCACTCGTTTGATTTCCGATGTGGTCACCGGGCAGATGGACGTGCGCAACGTTGAAGTGCCGGAGTATACGCCGGAAGAAGATATTGCAGAGGAGGCTCCGGAAGAACAGGAGGTGGAGATGGATGCCGACTAATGTAAAAGAAAACGGCTTTGAATCGTCGATTGTGAGCTGGCTTGTGCAGCACAACGGCTATGAGCAGGGCTCCAATGCGGATTACAATAAAGAAATCGCGATGGATGAAACACGGCTGTTCCGTTTTCTGAATACCACGCAGGCGGACAAAATGAAGCAGCTGCGTCTGGAAAACGACCCTCTGGAAAAGGAAAAATTCTTGCAGCGGCTGGATCAAAGTCTCCATACCAATGGTGTGATCGACCTGCTGCGCAAGGGGTTCCGTTATAAGCACTTGGTATTGGATGTGTTTTATGTGCGTCCGTCTCCCGGCAATGAAACTGCCGCCAAACTCTACGCACAGAATATTTTCAGTGTGACCCGGCAACTCCAGTATTCCCGCCAGAATCCACTGCTGGCACTGGATGTATGCCTGTTTCTGAATGGTTTGCCCATCGTTACCATGGAGCTGAAAAATCAGCTTACGAAGCAGAATGCAGCGGATGCTGTAAAGCAGTATAAAGATGAACGCACTCCGGATGAAGTGCTTTTTAGCTTTAAGCGGTGTATCGTTCACTTTGCTGTAGATGACAATGAAGTGCGGATGTGCACCGAGCTCAAGGGGCAAAAGTCGTGGTTCCTGCCGTTCAACAAAGGTTACAACGATGGTGCAGGCAATCCACCAAATCCGGACGGCATGAAGACAGATTATCTCTGGAAAGAAATCCTTCGCAAAGATGATTTCTCCAATATCATTGAAAATTATGTGCAGATCATTTGCGATGAGGATGAAGAAACACATAAAAAGAGCTACAAGCAGATATTTCCGCGCTATCACCAGCTGCAACTGGTCACTTCTCTGCTGGCGGACGCCAAGCGAGATGGAGTTGGAAAGCGATACCTGATCCAGCACAGTGCGGGCTCAGGAAAGTCTAATTCCATTGCATGGCTGGCGCACCAGCTGGTTACGTTGAAAGACGCAACCGACCACAATACTTTTGATACTGTGATCGTTGTTACGGACCGCGTTAATCTGGACAAGCAGATTCGGAATACGATCCGGCAGTTTATGCAGGTCTCCTCTACAGTCGGCTGGGCCAAGGACTCATCTGAACTTGGAACACTGCTGGAAAAAGGTACAAAGATCATCATCACCATTGTACATAAGTTCCAGTTCATTCTGGAGGATATCTCCAAGCTCCACACCAACAGGAACTTTGCAATCTTGATCGACGAAGCTCATTCAAGCCAGAATGGCGACCTTTCCACAAAAATGAATATCGTTCTGTCCGGAAGCGAGTACGACAATGACGATCTTCTGGAAGATAAGATCAACACCCTGATTGATGGCAAAAAGCTTGCAAAAAATGCCAGCTATTTTGCTTTTACCGCCACGCCCAAAAATAAAACGCTGGAAGTGTTTGGTCGGGAAGAAATTCAGCCGGACGGAAGTAAAAGATTTTTTCCGCACTATGTCTACACGATGAAGCAGGCTATTGAAGAGCACTTCATCATGGATGTCTTACGCTATTATACTCCTATCCAGAGCTTTTATAAGCTCTCCAAAACGGTTGAGGATGATCCACTCTTTGATAAAAAGAAGGCACAGCGGTTGCTCCGCTATTATGTGGAATCCAATCAATATGCAATCGAGCAGAAGGCGGGCATCATTGTAGAGCATTTCCACACAGAAGTGATTGGTCGTGGAAAAATTGGCGGTCGAGCCCGTGCCATGGTGATTACCAGTGGAATCCCGCGCGCCATCGAATACTATAAAGCAATCAATGCTCTTCTGGAACAGCGTAAAAGTCCTTATAAGACGATCATTGCCTTCTCTGGCACAACCAAGTATGAGGGCAGGGAAGTTACCGAAGCGGATCTGAATGGTTTTACAAGCTCCAAAATCGAGCGTACCTTTAAGAAAGACCCTTACCGGATTCTGATTGTTGCGAATAAGTTTCAGACCGGTTTTGATGAACCTTTGCTGCATACGATGTATGTGGATAAGGGGCTTTCTGATATTAAAGCAGTTCAGACACTTTCCCGTCTGAACCGCAGTGCACCAGATAAAAATGATACGTTTATTCTGGATTTTGTAAACGATCCGGGTGTGATTAAAGCAGCTTTTGATAAATACTACAAAACAACGATTCTGTCTGGCGAAACAGATGTCAATAAACTGAACGATCAGATTTCGGAAATGGAATCGCTTCAGGTTTACACCCACGAGGATGTGGATTCCTTTGTCGAGGCATATTTGGATAATGCGCCTCGTGAGGAACTTGATCCGATTTTGGACAGATGTACAGAAAACTACAAAGAGCTAATCCCGGAAGAACAGATTCTCTTCAAATCCAATGCCAAAGGATTTGTTCGGACATACAATTTTCTCTCGGCGATTTTGCCCTACGGTAGCGTAGAGTGGGAAAAGCTGTCGATTTTCCTGAAGCTGCTGATCGGCAAACTTCCGTCTCCCGCTGAAGATGACAATATCAGCGGTCTACTGGAAGATATTGATCTGGAAAGCTATCGTGCAGTGGCACAGGATACCATGCGGATTCAGCTGGACAATGAAAATGGTGAATTGAATCCGATCCCCGTCAGCAGGGATGTTGGTATTTCGGTGCCAGAGCTTGATCCTCTGACGCAGATTCTGAAGGAATTCCATGATGCGTTTGGAGGCATTGACTGGACAGACGAAGATAAAGTGAAAAAGCAGGTTGCTGATCTGCCCGCCATCGTCAGTAAAGACGAAGCCTATCAGAATGCTATAAAAAACTCAGATGCACAGAATGCTCGTGTTGAAAGCGACCGTGCAACGATGCAGGCGATTCTCGATTCCATGAGTACGACGATTGAACTGTACAAGGCAGTGAACGAAAACCCGGCACTCTGTAAGTGGATTCAGGATATGGTTTTTGCCAACACGTATCAGACTTCGCCGCCTGCCAAAGAAGATCAGCCTGATTTCGATTGAAACACCAAAAGATATGTGATAAAATCAACTTATGATAGGGGATTATGCCCATCGCCGGGTGCTCGGCCTATCAATTTGCATGAAATCTGGATTTTGGAAGGAAGCAGCTATGCGTATTGACAATCTGACCTTGAAGAATTTCAGGAACTTTGAAAATGCCGAGATTCCGCTGAATCCTAAAATGAATATTGTGATCGGCAACAATGGCAGTGGAAAAAGTTCTCTGCTTATGGGGGCATTGACCGCTGCCAGCACTTTCTTCCTTGGAATTGACTATGCTTCTCCTCGCAGTATCAAAACGGAAGACGTTCGCCATGTGGCGTATGAAACCAATAAAATTTATCAGCAGCGCGAAGTTTATCCGGTTGAGGTGTCCTGTCAGGGTGTTATAAACGGTAATGCTTGTACATGGTCTCGCTCTCTGAGTGGACCAAAATCCAACACTACCTATGGTGCTGCATCGGATCTGAAAAAAATTGCATCTGAACTTCAAAAAAAAGCAGCACTTCCTTCTTCGCAAACGGTACTTCCGCTCATTGCTTACTATGGTACGGGCCGCCTGTGGGCACAAAAGCAGGCGAAACAGAAGGAAAAACAGAAGCTGAAGTCCCGCTTTGAAGGTTATCAGGACTGCATCGCTGAGCAGGCTACGGACAAGCAGCTTATGGAGTGGTTCAGTGATATGACCCTCCTTGTCAGTCAGGAAGGACCTATTCCGCAGGTGAGTGCGGTTCAGCGGGCGTTGGAACGCTGCTTTGCGGATTTGATCGACCACGATGAAACGCAGCATGTTAAGGTGGAATATCGTCAGAGATATCGGGCGATTGTTGTTGAATACGTTAATCGGAATGGCGAACATGAGCTTCATCCGATGTCTGAGATGAGCGATGGATACCGGTCTGTGCTGAATATGGTAGCAGATATTGCGCACCGGATGGCTGTTTTGAATCCTCAGCTCGGCGATTCTGTTTTGGAAACACCTGGTATCATCATCATTGATGAGATTGAATTACACTTGCATCCCGGCTGGCAAAAGCGAATCCTGAATGATTTGACAACGGTTTTTCCCAATATTCAGTTTATTGTATCCACGCATTCTCCGGAAGTGATTACTTCCTATAAGGATGCAAATCTTATTCTGCTGAAACACGAGGGCAGTGCAACACAAATCGATTCTGCCTACGGCAAGGATGTAAACACTGTTCTGCGAAGTATCTTGCTGGTTGGAGATCGTCCGATTGAAATTGAAAAGCTGTTTGATAAATTCTCGGAGCTTCTCCATAAGGAGGATTATGCAAAGGCCAAAGAGGTTCTGGAAAATCTGGAACAGATTTTGGGATATAATGATCCGTCCGTCTATGATGCCAGAAACAGTCTGGAAATTGAGCAAATGGAGTGGCCGGAATGAGGTATATCAAAAAGTCAGAGATTGAACCGCGAGATTTGCGAGAGTATAAAAAGAACTGTCGCAAAGCATCCCCGCCGTTAAAAATCACCTATAAAGATATGCCGAAGGACGGTACACGGCAGCAGTTGGCACGAGACCAAGGTTACCTTTGCGCATATTGTATGCGTCGTGTAAGTCTT
>ERZ857982.1358-NODE-1358-length-24178-cov-8.318078_pt1 | contig 24178 bp, 20 predicted proteins | sample MGYA00519955_ERZ857982 | MGnify/ENA primary metagenome ERZ857982 (study PRJEB31778, sample SAMEA3449416) | human gut metagenome | biome: human gut; feature: human-associated habitat; material: faeces | place: United Kingdom | collected 2010/2012 ... | reverse complement strand
CAGCCGATGCCGGTACGCTGATCTTCGGCGTCTGCGGCGGCTATCAGATGCTGGGGCGCACCGTGTCCGATCCGGAGCAGGTGGAGTCCGCCGGTGTCACGGAGATCAACGGTTTGGGCCTGCTGGAGATGGACACCGAATTCCGGGGTGAAAAGGTGCAGACTCAGACGCAAGGCGTCTTTCGCGGTGTGGAGGGAATGCTCTCCGGTCTGAACGGCCTGGCCTACGAGGGATACGAGATCCACATGGGCCGCAGTCAGCAGCAGATGCCCGCCCTCACCGGCAGCAGAAACGTATACGGCAGCTATGTCCACGGCATTTTTGACGCGCCGGGCATCGCCGATACGATCCTGAAAGCACTGTGCGCCAGAAAGGACGTGTCCTTTGACGCGCTGGCGACCTTTGACGCCTACGGCTACAAGGAACGGCAATATGACCTGCTGGCGGATGTGGTACGCGGCGGACTGGATATGTCCTTTGTCTACCGAGTGCTGCGCCGGGAAGTATAACGAAACAAGTTCCGATGGAAAAGCGGTGAGAGGTTCGAGCAGGGTCTTACGCCTGATTGACGGCATGACGGATCTGCCAGTACATCTGCGGGGCTATCTTGCTGCATCCCGGCAAAGGCAGAGGCTGCCGCATTTACCTGTTACTGGCTGGGCGGTTATCAGGCACTGCCGGTATTCCCCCACATGGCACATAGCCTTTGAAAGACTGCTGACGAAAGAGCGATGTATGCTTCTGTAAGGCAACATCCGCAAGCGCAATAATGGTCGGCGGGTGGGCCGGTACACAGTCGCCCATGATACGGAGACCGGCAATCGCCGTGGGGAGTTGGCTTGATGTCTGAATGGAGAACTACGCAAAATCAAACTGCGGTCATCCACATTCAAACCCTCGCAAGGCTTCCTCAAGAACCACATCAAGCCGCAGATCGGCAGCATCCCGGTGTCCTCGATGCTCGGTCATTACTCCGCGGGCTTCACGCTGGACACCTACGCCCACGTCACCACCGACGCCCAGCTCAAAGCCGCCCAGACGATGGGCAATATCCTCTCCTGTGCCGTCTGATGCTTTCCGCTGCCCGCTCCCGTTGGGGTCAGCGTTTGGGTCAGAAAAAAGCAGCGGGAGAAAACAACAACTTATGCAAACAAAAAGACCCGAAACCTTACGGTTTCGGGTCTTTTTGGCACGCCGTGAGGGATTCGAACCCCCGGCCTTCTGGTCCGTAGCCAGACGCTCTATCCAGCTGAGCTAACGGCGCATGTCTCAACGACAGCTTAGTTATAATATCACACTGCTCCACAAAATGCAAGAGAAATTTTCTCATAATTTCAAAATTTTTTATCCGCAGACACCAAAAGCCTCCCTCCTGCCCCCAAATCACTTGACGCGGCCCGCCTTGAACCGTATAATTAGTTGTATATGTGCATTTTGCCGTCGTACCGACAGCTTTCTGCCTATCCAGACCATTTTGGGGAGGAATACTATGCCCCGTTCTGCTGCGCCGGCATCCGGCGTCATCCGTTGGATCGCCTCGGTGGCGGGCCGTGCCGGATACCTCACCGCCCTGCTGCTGGCGGTGCAATCTGTTCTGGCCCTGTGCGGCGTAGGCTACGCGCTGATCCTGCGGGCGCTGATCGATGCGGCCACCGCCGGCCAGACCCAGACCTTTGTCCGCAGTGCTATCTGGCTGGTGAGCCTGATGGCTTTCCAGATCGTTCTCCGCGCGGTGGACCGCCATCTCAGTGAGTACACCCGCGCTACGCTGGAAAACCGCTTCAAGGCCCGCCTGTTCCAGACGCTGCTGCGAAAGGACTACGCCGCCGTATCCGCCGTGCACTCCGGCGAGTGGCTGAATCGCCTGACCTCTGATACCGCCGTGACGGCGGACACGCTGGCTCAGGTAATTCCCAATGCCGCGGGCATGCTGGTCCGCCTGATTGCTGCGGCGGCGGTGCTGCTGCGCATGGAGCCGCGGCTGGCCGCCATCATCCTGCCGGCAGGCATCGTACTGGCCTTGTTGGCCACCGTGTTCCGCCGTACCCTCAAGCGCCTGCATAAACGGATACAGGAGGCAAACGGCCGTCTCCGTATCTACCTGCAGGATTGCCTGTCCAGCCTGCTGGTAGTCCGTATCTTCGGACGCGAGAAGGCCGTATCGGCGGACGCCGATGCCCGCATGGACGCCCACCGTCAGGCCCGCATGGCCCGCACACGGTTCTCTAACCTGTGCAACGTGGGCTTCAGCGCCGCCATGTACGGATTCCTGCTGGTAGGCGTCATCTACTGCGGCAGCGGCATCCTCCACGGCACCATGAGCTACGGCGTGTTCGCCGCCGTGCAGCAGCTCATCACCCAGATACAGGGTCCCTTCGCCAATCTCACCGGCTACCTTCCCCGCTTCTATGCCATGCTGGCCAGCGCCGAGCGCCTGCGGGAGGCGGAGCACTTCCCTGACGATCTCACAGTCTCCCCCGTCCCCGCATTGGAGATACACCGCTTCTACCAGCAGGAGCTGCACGCCTTTGGCCTGCATGATGCCTGCTTCACCTACCATAGCCGTGGCAATGAGACACCGCCGTCCACTGTCTCCCACTTGGACCTCACTGTGGATAAGGGCAGCTGCATCGCCCTCACCGGCCCCTCCGGCTGCGGCAAGAGTACCGTCCTGAAGCTGCTGATGGGCATCTACCCTCTGGACAGCGGCGCATGCTTTCTGCGGAGCGCCGATGGCGACCGCCCCCTGGACGCCGGCTGGCGCGGCCTGTTCTCCTACGTGCCCCAGGGCAACCACCTGCTCAGCGGCACCATCCGCCAGATCGTAGCCTTCTCCGACGCCCCCTCCCCCAACGATGAAGCCCGCATCCTGCGGGCGCTGCACATTGCCTGTGCCGACGACTTCACCGCCGCGCTGGAGCAGGGGCTGGATACTCCCATTGGCGAGCGGGGTGCGGGTCTGTCCGAGGGCCAGCTCCAGCGTATCGCCATCGCCCGGGCCATCTTCGCCGACCGCCCCGTGCTGCTGCTGGACGAAGCCACCAGCGCGCTGGACGAGGCCACAGAGGCCCGTCTGCTGTCCAACCTGCGGCAGATGACGGACAAGACCGTGCTCATCGTCACTCACCGCCCCGCCGCGCTGTCCATCGCGGACCGCACGGTGGCGCTGGTGCCCCCGCAGGACGCCTGAAAGGAGGCTCCATGGAACATTTCTGGATCAATGCCGCGGGCCTTCCCGCGGAGATCACAGCCCAGCATCCGCTGACGCGGCGGCTCTGTCAAGATTACGAGATCGCGCCGCCCCAGTCCCCCGCCGTCCTCACTGCCTGCGCCGAACCCGAGACGGCGATGCGTCTGGCAGACGGCGCAGCCTCCCCTGCCTATCTGGAGTTCCTCTGCATCCACGACAGTCTGGCCGCGCAGCTCCCCGCCCACCACCGGTTTCTGATGCACGGCGCCGCCATCGCCTTCGACGGTGCCGCCTATCTGTTCACCGCACCCAGCGGCACCGGCAAGACCACCCATCTCCGACTGTGGCGGCAGTACCTGGGCAGCCGCGTCACCGTGGTCAACGGCGACAAGCCGTTTCTGTCGCTGGAGCCTGACGGCACCGTCCGCGTCTGGGGCTCCCCCTGGGCCGGTAAGGAGCGGTGGCAAAGTCCCATCAGTGTCCCACTCTGCGGTGTCTGCCTGCTGGAGCGCGGCACGGACCGCATCTGCCGCCTGCCGCCGGAGCAGGCGCTGACGCCCCTGTTCCGCCAGACGTACCATCGGGACGATCCCGCCCTGGAGTACCTCACCCTTGGTTTTCTGGACGCACTGCTGCGCCGTGTCCCCGTGTACCGGCTGACCTGCGGCATGACGGACGACGCCGTCCGCTGCAGCTTCGAGGCCCTCACCGGTCTCCCCTACGAAAATTACCGCCGCCCTGATGGCTGTGGCGAAGAAGGAAGTGCATTGTGATGAAACTCAGATCCGGATTCATTCTCCGTGAGGTGCTGGGCGCACCCGTGGTGGTAGCCACCGGCGACGCCGCCCGCCACTTTCACGGCATGGTGAAGCTCAACGAGACCGGCGGCATCATCTGGAAGGGCCTGCAGGAGGGCCTGACGGAGCCTCAGCTGGCGGAGCGCCTGGCCCTGACCTACGACGTGACACCGGAGCAGGCCGCCGCCGATGTAGCCGCCATGCTCCGCCAGATGGCCGATAACGGCTTTCTGGAGCCATGACCCCCTGCCGCATTGAGGACGTGCTGGCGTCCGAGGGCGTCTACGCCGCCACCACGTGGGGCACCAGCATGTACCCCATGCTGCGCTCGGGCCGCGACACCGTCATTCTCCGCCCGCCCCAGGGCCGCCTGCGCTGCTACGATGTCCCGCTGTATCGCGTGGGGGAGAAATATGTCCTGCATCGGGTGATACGCGTCCTGCCGGAGGGCTACCTCATCCGCGGTGACAACTGCCTGACCACGGAGCGGGTGCAGGAGAGCCAGGTCATCGGCGTGCTTACCGGCTTCTACCGCGACGACCGTCCGGTGGACCTGTCCGGCACCGGCTACCGTCTGTACTGCCGCATCTGGTGCGCCCTGTCGCCGCTGTGGCGGCTCTATCGCCGCGTCAGCAGCGCCGCCGCTTCTCTGCTCTGCCGTCTGCATAAAAAACGCCCTGCGGATTGACCGCAGGGCGTTTTTTCGATGTACCGTCAGCTCTCCACGCTGTAAAGGCCCGCTACCTCGTCCAGCGCCACGGAGAACACCACAGACTGGGCCTCCGACTGGGCTCCCGCCTTCTCCATGATGGCCTGCATGATGGCGGCACGCTTCTCCGCCGGCGTTACCAGCAGGATCATCTCCCGCTCCTCGGTGATGGCCATACCGAAAAACTTATTGCCGTTGGCCGCATCGGCGGCGCGGGTGTGCAGCACGGTACCGCCCTGTGCGCCTGCGGCGGACGCTGCCTCCATCACCATATCGGAATAGCCGCCGTTGGCGATGGCCACCACCAGCTCATAACCGGAATTGCTCATACGTTCCTCCTCCTTTACCGTCAGATCCGGCTCCACGCCTGTGCCGCCGGAGATGAGATACTGCATGGCGGATCTCCCGCCCACGCTGCTCAGATGCAGGCATACGGCGATACCGCTGCCCGGCCGGTCGATGTGCATGGTGTCCACCAGCTCCCGCATCAACACGTCCTTGATCTGCGGCGTCACCACGGAGAACAGCACAGATTTCTCCGTGGCCTCCAGTCCCAGATAGCTGAGCACGTCGTCGCTGGCGGTACCGCGGCCCAGCGCCGAGAATACCACCGGCGCGCCGAAGGCCCGATAGAAATCCAGAAAGTGCTTGCTGCCCATCACCCGATTGGTGATGGTAATGATGTAGTACAGTCTCTTATTCATCCCGTCACCCCCGTCAACACAGCTCGATGATGGGCTCCGCCGTTACGGGAGCCGCCGTTGTCGCCTTGGCCTGCTTCAGCTTCCGCTGATAGCTGACGCCCAGCAGCTGGATGGTCACCAGCGGTGTCATGGCCACCATGGCCACCACGCCGAAGGCATCCGTCACCAGATTTCCTCCCGCCGCCGCGCACGCGCCCAACGCGAAGGGCAGCAGGAATGTGGCCGTCATGGGGCCCGATGCCACGCCGCCGGAGTCGAAGGCCACCGACGTAAATATCTCCGGCACCACAAAGCTCAGCGCCAGGCTGATGGCGTAGCCCGGGATGAGGAACCACATGATAGAGATGCCGGTGAGTACGCGGATCATGGCAAGGCCCAGCGACACCGCCACGCCCACGGACAGGGCGATGTTCATGGCATGGGCGGGAATGGCTCCCGCCGTGATCTCCTCCACCTGCTTGTTCAGCACATGCACCGCCGGCTCCGCCTGCACGATGAAGTAGCCGATGACCATGGCGATGGGGATAAGTATCCAGTTATATGTATGCCCCGCGATGCTGCCGCCCAAGAAGCTGCCCACGGGCATGAAGCCCACATTGACGCCTGTGAGGAACAGTGCAAGCCCCACGTACACGTAGGCCAGGCCCACCGCCATGCTCAGCAGCGTGCGGCGCTTCAGCCTCCGGGTCACCAGCTGGAACAGCACCAGAAACGCGGCAATGGGAGCCAGCGCCTTGGCCGTCTCCGCGAAGTACTCCGGCAGCGCGTCCACATAGGCGTGGAACATCTCCACCGTGTCCTTGGCGTCCGGCATCACCGTGTTGGTGTAAGCGCTGCCATCCGGCTGGTACAGAAGTCCCAGCAGCAGCACCGTGATGATAGGTCCGATGGAGCACAGTGCCACAAGGCCAAAGCTGTCGCCGCCTGCCTGCTTGTCGCTGCGGACGGCGCTGACGCCCACGCCCAGCGCCATGATGAACGGTACGGTCATGGGGCCGGTAGTGACGCCGCCGGAGTCAAAAGCCACCGCCCAGAAATCCGGTGAGACGAACATGGCAAGTCCGAACACCAATATGTAGAACCCGATCAGCAGCCACCTCAGCTGGATACCCAGCAGGATGCGCAGCAGCGCGATGACCAGAAACACGCCCACGCCTACCGCCACGGACCAGATGATGACATTATTCTCAATGGCCGGTACCTGGTTGGCCAGCACCTGCAGGTCCGGCTCTGCCACGGTGATAATGATGCCGATGAGGAAGCTGATGCCCACGATGATCCAGACATTCTTGGACCGCGTGATCTCGCTGCCCACCGCCTGACCCAGCGGGATCATGGACATCTCCGACCCCAGCGTAAATAGACCCATGCCCACGATGAGCAGCACGCCTCCCAGCAGAAATGCCATCATGGCGTTGTTGGGCACCGGCGCGATGGTAAAGCCCAGCGCCAGCACGATCAGCATGATGGGCAGCACCGATGTCAGCGACTCGTGCAGGGGCTTTTTGAAGATGGATACAAAGCCCTGTGCCTTCTTCCGCTGCTTCCGCAGGCGCGCCTGCTCCTCCTGTACCGTTCTTCTCGTCAAATTACCATTCCTTTCCTTAAAAAAATGGCGTATCTGTCCAATTTCGGGCAGATACGCACTTGTATCTTTACAATACCAGTATATCATGTTCGCCGCTGGCGCACAAGGGATAAGCTGTAAACATTCCGTTAAAATACCAAAATTTCCCCCAGCATTCCGGCATAAATGCTCAAAGCTCCTGCCGCGGCCCCGGGCGGAACTCCGCCGACAGCACCGCGAGCCGGACGCCTCCGGCGGACAACTCGGTGAGCCGTTCTTGTAAGGTCTCCACTCTCTCCTCCGGCAGTGACACCGTCAGATGGATGTCCGCACCGTACTGGGTGTCGTCCACTGTGCCGCCCTGCGCGGCGGCCTCCAGCCGCACCCGCTCGAACAGCGCATAGGAGCACGGGATGTCCACAACGGCCCACCGCCCCATCACCGCGTACCCTGCGGCGCACAGAGCGTCCCGCGCCCCCTTGGAATAGGCGCGTGTCAGCCCGCCGGCTCCCAGCAAAATGCCGCCGAAGTACCGCGTCACCACGCATACCGCGTTGGTAACGTTCTCCCGCTGGAACACGTTGAGCATGGGCTGTCCCGCCGTGCCCTGGGGCTCGCCGTCGTCGCTGTACCGCACCACGTTCTCCCCTATGAGATAGCACCAGCAGTTGTGCCTTGCATCGTAGTACTGCTTCTTGATCTGGGCGATGAACGCCCGGGCGTCCTCCTCGGACTCCACCGGCAGCAGATGGCTGATGAAACGGGATCGCTTTTCCACGAACTCGCTGTCCGCCGCCTGAAACGGCACGCGAAACTCACCCATGCCGTGCCTCCTTCTCCCAGTCCTCTCGGGCGATAGCATAGTAGCAGGTAGGCCGCTCCTGCCCGTCAGGCCACAGCACGGAGGGCCCGTCGCAAACATAGGTGAACCCGCACTTCTCGATGACGCGTCGGGACTTGTCATTCCCCGGGGAATGGCCGCACCAGACACGCGCCGCCCCCCGCTCCGCAAAGCACCAGCGCAGCAGCTCCCGCACCGCCTCAGGGATAAGCCCCTGCCCCCAGAAGGGCCGCCCGATCCAGTAGCCGATCTCCGGCTCACCTTTCCCATCCGGCGCATCGGTGGGAAATACGCCCACGGAACCGATGGTCTCCTCCGGCCGTTCCCGCAGCAGTACCGCCAGCGTGTCCGGCTGGGACAGCACCGTTCGGATGATCCGGCGGCTCTCCTCCACGGACTCGTGGGGCTTCCATCCCGCCGCGGGGCCAACTTGTCCGTCGCAGGCGTAGCTGTACAGGCTCTCCGCGTCCTCCTCCTGCCAGGGCCGCAGCACCAGCCGCTCCGTCGTCAGCATCATTCCCAGTCCTCCTTCGGCTCCATCCAGCCCTCGATGTACGCCTTCAGCCGCCCCATGATACGGGGCGTACACACCGCCGTGACATCCACCGTCTCGCCGTATTCCACGCCCTCCACCTTGGCCTCGCGGTACAGCCCGTCCAGCAGTCCCGCCTTGTCGTAGGGCAGGTGGATGACCACCCGCTTCGTACCCTTGTCCAGCCGCTTATCCACGGTCTCCAGCAGCGCAGGGATGCCCTCGCCGGTCCTGGCGGAGATATATACGGCGTCCTTCTCCCGCTCCTGCTGGGCGGTGAATGCCGCGTCGCACTTGTTGTACACGCGGATACAGGGGATGCCTTCCGCGCCCAGCTCGCGGATAAGCTCATCCACAATGCGGGCCTGCTCCCGCCACTCCGGATTGGACACGTCGATAACATGCAGCAGCAGATCGGCGTACTCCAGTTCCTCCAGCGTGGCCTTGAACGCCTCCACCAGCTGATGGGGCAGTTTGCGGATAAACCCCACCGTATCGGAGATCACCACATCCAGCGTATCGCTGACCGTCAGCAGGCGGGTGGTAGTGTCCAGCGTATCGAACAGCCGGTCGTTGGCGGGGATACCCGCGCCGGTGATGGCGTTGAGCAGCGTGGACTTGCCCGCGTTGGTGTAGCCCACGATGGCCACCACGGGGATCTCGTTTTTCATCCGGCGCTGCCGCTGGGTGCCCCGCACGCGGCGCACCTCCTCCAGTTCTGCCTTCAGCTTGTCGATCTTCCGATGGATGTGCCTCCGGTCCGTCTCCAGCTGCGTCTCGCCGGGGCCCTTGGAGCCGATAGGTCCCTTGCCGCTGGTGCCCGCCTGCCGCTCCAGATGGGTCCACATGCCCACCAGCCGCGGCAGCAGGTACTGGTACTGTGCCAGCTCCACCTGTAAACAGCCCTCTTTTGTTTTGGCCCGCTGGGCGAAGATGTCCAGGATCAACCCACTGCGGTCCAGCACCTGCACACCGCACAGCTCCGTCAGCACCCGTATCTGGGAGGGTGACAGGTCGTTGTCGAAGATGACCATGGTGGCGTCGCTGTTTTCCACCATGCGCTTGACCTCCTCCACCTTGCCCTCGCCGATAAAGCTGTGGGGGTCCGGCTTCTCGCGGCTCTGGAGGATGGTGCCCACCGGCTCACCGCCGGCTGTCTCCACCAGTGCCCCCAGCTCCGCCAGGCTCTCCTCATCGGCGCTGTCCGCGCCCAGCACCGGCGACCGCAGCCCCACCAGCACCGCGTAGTCCCGTTTCTTCTCCTTGTTTTCTTCGATGGTCCTTCGTTCCATAGGCCCTCCCCCGACTGAATTGTTTATATAGTATATCGTATTTTGCGGCAAATGTAAACAAACAAGACCCGTACCAAATGGTACGGGTCTTGTGATGTGACGTGTCTCTTTTACTTGTCCAGACCGAAACGCTTGTTGAACTTGGCAACACGTCCGCCGGTATCCACCAGCTTCTGCTTGCCGGTGAAGAAGGGGTGACACTTAGAGCAGACTTCCACGCGAATATCCTTCTTCGTAGAACCTGTCTCAATCACATTACCGCAGGCGCATTTGATAGTAGTCTGCTGATAATTGGGATGGATTCCTTCCTTCATTGCTCATGTTCACCCCTTTCTGGTTCACTCGTCGCCGTGGTATATCCACAAACGCATCTGTGATGATAGCATATATCTTTCCAAATTGCAAGCTTTTTTCACAGGATCTACAAAGAAATTTCCTGCCCGCACTGGAAAAAGTACAATACCCGCCGCTCCACCGGCATTTCCATGATGCGGCTCAGTGCGTCGCTGTACGCCTGGAGCTGCCCGCGGTATATCTCGGCTCGGGCGGGAGCTTCCTCCGCCGTGACGCGGTCGGTCTTGAAGTCCACCACCGTCAGCGCGCCATCCTTCCGGAACACACAATCCGCCACACCCTGTAAGAGCATCTCCTCGCCCTCTGCGCCGCCTGCATACCGCTCCGCTGGCATCAGCAGGGCGAAGCGGTATTCCCGCCATACCTGCTCTGCGCCGCGGATGCGATCCGCCAGCGGCGACCGCAGAAACGCCGCGACGGCCCGCTTGTCCACCGCCTCCGCCTGGGCCGGCGTCAATAGCCGCCGCTGCTCCAGCGCCTGTACCTGAGCCGCCACGGACTGCTCCTCCGCCGCCGTGTCCATCGGCAGGTACTGCATCACGAGATGGATGGCCGTACCCCGCTCTGCGGCGGACAGTCCGTGTATTTCCTGCAAAAAGCGGGGCTTTTCCGGCTCCGAGGGCCTGCGGACAGTGCCTGCGCCCCCCGCCACCTCCTGATCCAGCTCCCGCCCCTTCAACTGGGTGGCCGTGATCTTGGTGGGCACCGTGGTCACCGCTGCGTGGGGATATACGAAGTCCAGCGCCGCCCGATCCGGTTCCGTGAAGTCCTGAGGCACGCCAGCCTCCTCCGTGTCCTCTACCGCCGTCCCCGATGCCTCGCCGTTTTCGTGCCACAGCCGGATGGACCAACTGTCCGGCGCCTGCGTCAGCACCTCCGGCCGCACGCCTGCCATACCGTGGAGCGCCGCTGCCTGCGTCGTGTGCAGCAGCGACAGCAGCACCCACTCCCCAGGCGAGTCCGCATCGGCCACCGCCTCCGGCGGCACCGGTATACCGGTCATGGCCGTCAGATCCCGCAGCTTCTTCTCCATCCCCTTGCGGCAGTCGATGAGGATGAGCTTCTCCCTGGCCCGGGTCATGGCCACATAGAGGATGCGCATCTCCTCGGCCTTGGCCTCCCGTTCCAGCCGCAGCGCCAGCGCCTCCTTGGAGATGGTGGCGTAGCGGATGTGTCTTTCCCGATCCACCCGATCCGTGCCAAGCCCCAGCTCCGGATGCACCAGCACCGGCCGGTTCAGGTCCTGCCGGTTGAAGCTGCGCTGGAGGTCCGCCAGGATCACCACGGGGAACTCCAGTCCCTTGGACCGGTGGATGCTCATGATCTGCACGCCCTCCGCCTCCCGGGCCGTCCCCAGCGTCGGCGCGTCGCCGTTTTCCAGCAGCTGCCGCAGATGGCTGATAAAGTCGAACAATCCCGCCTTCCCGCTCTGTACCAACTGCCGCGCGTAGTCGTACAGCGCCGTCAGCCGCGCCTGCCGCATTGCCCCATCTTCCATGGCTCCGAAAATAGCCATGACATGGCACCGGTCGTAGATGTACCACAGCAGGTCGTCCGCCGGCATCTCCCGCGCCGCCTGCCGCAGCTCATTCAGCAGCGTCAGGAACTCCCGTGCCGCGTCGCTCTCGTCCTGACACAGCGCATCGTAGTAGTCTCCCTCCGGCAGCACGGCGCGGATGGCCGCCAGCTGATTGGGAGACAACCCCACCAGCGGCGAGCGCAGTACGCCGATGAGCGGCACGTCCTGCCGCGGATTGTCCACGATCTCCAGCAGCGACACCGTCACCGCGATCTCCATGGTGCTGAAAAAGTCCTCGCTCTCCCCGCTGCCGCAGGGAATGCCCTCCCGCGCCAGCGCACGGGTGAACGTCTGCATCCGCGAGCGGGGCGACCGCATGAGGATAACGATGTCCTCCGGCCGTACCGGCCGCATTGCGCCCTCCCCCGCCTGCACGGGGAACTTCTCATCCAGCAGCTGCCGGATGCGCCGCGCTGTAAAGCGGGCCTCCGCCTCAGTGCGGTCCAGCGCCTGGTCCGGTGTGTCCTCCACACTGACCACGTGCAGCTCCGTCTCCCGTCCCGCTGCTGGGGTATAGTACGCCGCGCCGAAGTACAGCTTCTCCTGATCGGTGTAGTCCATCTCCCCCATTTCCTGGGACATGATGTCCGAAAAGACGAAGTTAGTGGCCTCCAGTACCTCCCCGCGGGATCGGAAGTTGCGGCTGAGCACCATGCGGCGGGGCTGCCCCTCCTCGGCATCCGCCGCGTCGGCGAACTGCCGGTACTTACCCATAAAGATGGTGGGGTCCGCCAGCCGGAACCGGTAGATGCTCTGCTTCACATCGCCCACGGTGAACAGGTTCCGCCCTGCGCGGGAGATAGCCCGGAAAATGCAGTCCTGCACCTCGTTGGTATCCTGATACTCGTCCACCATGATCTCCTGATACCGCTGGGACACCTGCCGCGCCAGATCCGTTGGTTCATCGTCCTGACCGCACAGCAGCGTCACGGCGTAGTGCTCCTGGTCGGAGAAATCCATGGCATTGCGCCGCACCTTCTCCGCCTGGTAGCGCTGGGAGAACCGCTCCGTCAGACGCAGCAGCGCCAGCATGGACGGCGCTGCTGCCTGCAGATCCTCCAGATGCTCCCGCTCCGTCACGAGGTAGGGCGCGGTCATCTCCTCCTTGGCCTTCTTGTATTTCTCCCGCACGGCCTTGGCCGCCGCCTTGGCCTCGTCGTTCTCGCCGTTTTTCACCGCACCGGCCCGCTGCAGCACCGGCTGCACACGGCCCATGGCGTCCCAGCCCTCCTGAGACGCCTGCTCGTACCGGCGCAGCTCTGCCGCCGCCGCCAGAAACTGGGCCGCGTTGGCCTTGTATACCGGCTCACAGCCCTCCATGGCGGCCACAGCCCGTTCCAGCTGCCCCGCCCAGAACAGAGCACGCCGCACTGTGTCCTCCATCACCGTCCTGCCGTAGTCGCTGTCTGCCAGCGATGAGGGCAGCTGCCGCCAGTTCTCCGCCGCGGCCTGCAGCCACTTCTCGGGGTAGGGATGGCTCTGGATCTTGCCATGCAGCTCCAGCACAAGCGCCGTCAGGGCCTTGTCATCCCGTCCCGCGCCCAGCGTACCCGCCAGCTGCGCCGCCTCTTCATCGCCGTTTTCGATGTCCTGATAGAACGTCTCCATGGTCCGCTCCAGCGCCCGCTCCCGCAGCAGCTGTGCCTCAGCCTCGTCCAATACACGGAAGTCCGGCGTCAGACACCGCCCGTCCACCGGCTCCAACAGGTGGATGTGCTCCCGCAGCAGCGATGCGCAGAAGCCGTCCACCGTCTTGATATCCGCCTGATACACGCGGAACATCTGCCGCCGCAGGTGCCGGTCCTCCGGTGTCTCCGCCACCCGCGCCGCCAGCTCCGAGGCCAGCCGCGCCCGCAGCTCCGCCGCCGCCGCGCGGGTATAGGTGATGATGAGGAAATCGTCCACATTGGCGTGCTCCTGCGTGAGATAGGAGAACACCCGCTCCACCAGCACCTTCGTCTTGCCGGAACCGGCTGCGGCGGACACCAGCAGGCTTCCGCCGCGGTCAAATACCGCCGCGTGCTGCTGCTCCGTCAGCTTCAGCTCACCCATGGTGCTCCACCTCCCTGTCTACCGTCTGCCAGAACTCCTCCGGCGTTATTTTCCTCAGATAGCGCGGCTTGTCCCGTTTCTCGTCGAACCAGCATGCCGCCCGGAACGCGCACCAGGTGCAGGCGCTGTCCTGCGGCCCGCGGGTGCAGGGGTCGGCATCGATGTTGCCGTCTCCGATTTCCCGCGCCACGCGGTGCAGCAGGCTGTCGATGTATCGCGCCATCCTGCCCATCTCCGCCGTGTCCACCAGCAGATTGGGCAGCAGCGCCGCAGGCTGTCCATCCGTCACCTTCCCGATGGGCAGGTAGCACGGCTTCTCCAGCGCACTGTGCTCCATGGCCCGCAGCACCTCCGGCTCGCTCAACAGCATGCCGGTACGCCGCAGCTTCCGCCGCAGCACGGCCTCCAGCTTCTCCGGCGGGATGCTGCGGTCCTCCCGCGAGATGATCTCCCGCGCCGGCGTATACAGCACGCCGGCCGGCACCACCGGCATCCCGAAATATCCGCTGCCCTCCTTCTGCAGGGCGAACAGGTACAGCAGCATCTGGATACCCAGCCCGTACCGCACATCCGACAGGTCGAATGCCTTCTGGCCGGTCTTGTAGTCCACCACCCGCAGATACAGCTTTCCGTCCTTTATCCAGCCGTCCACGCGGTCTACCTTGCCCCGCACCGACAGGGCCGTGCTGCCCTCTGTCACGGTGATGGCCGGCAGCTGGCCGTCCTTCCCGCCGAAGCCCAGCTCGAAGGCAATGGGCCGGAAATCCGACACCGCCATCTCGTCGGCGATGTTCTCCACGATGGCGCAGGCCGTCTCCCGCAGCCGCGAGAAAAGATACCGGAATCGCGCCCCCTTCTGGTCGTAGCCGTCGATCATGGTCTGGGCATACAGGTCCACATAGTGGTGCACCAGCTGCCGCAGCGCAGGCTTGTCCACCTCACCGTAGCCGCCGCGCTCACACACGTCGCGATTCACGTTCTCCAGCAGATAGTGGATGAACGTGCCCACCTCCGGTGCCTCGAAACCTGCGCTGGTCCGCTCCTTGGCCCGCAGGCCGTACTCCATAAAATACCCGAAATGGCAGCTTTTCAGTCGGTCGATACGGGACGCGGACATGGCGATGCGCCGCCCATACAGCGTCTGCACCGCCTGGGGCGACAGCCTGCCGCGGCCCATGGATCGCGCCTGTTCCATCCGCGCCAGCAGCGGGGCCTGCCCGCTCCCTGCAAAATACCGCCACAGAGGCCCGCCCATCTCCTGACCGGCCAGCGCCAGCGCCGGTGCCGGCAGCTCCCGCCGATAGGCACCGTCCTCCCGCTCCACCGTGATCTGCGGGAACAACCGCCCGATGCGCTCCACCACAAAAGACGGCAGCAGCTGCCCGCCCGCGCCGTCCGTCACCGGCCACATCACCGTCAGCGACGCCGTAGGCTGCGCCAGGCACGCATAGATGTTCTGCAATTCCGCGCCGAGGGGGTCAAATGTGGCGTCCGACAGCAGGATGCCCCGCTGCTGCAGAAGCTCCCGCTCCTGGGCGTCCAGCAGCCCGCCCCCCGTCTCCACCGTGGGCAGCACGTTGTCGTTGGCGCCCAGCAAAAACAGATGCCGCACCGTATGCCGGTCGTTCCGCGTGATGGGCGTCACCTTCACCTGATCCAGCGTGGCGGGAATGGTAGCCACGGCGTACTGGCTTAGCACCAGCCGCAACAAGCGGGCGAACTCCTGCCCGTCCACCTCTACGTCGCCCAGCAGCTCCACGAACTGGTCCAGCACGCCGCAGAAGATGCTCCACAGCTGGCTGTACTCCTCCGCCAGCTGCACCTGTCCTCCGTCGTACAGTGTCGCCGTCTGGGCTTTCAGTGTCTCCGGCACTCCCGCGTGCTCCGTAAACCTGTAAAGTACTTCTGCTTTATCCCGTATGGTTTTACCTGCCTTCAGTCCCTCGCTCAGCTCCAGGAACAGCACGCGCACGCGGCGGCGCACCGCGTTGACCTCCTCCAGCCGCTGCCGCCGCGCTTCGCTGATCTCCTGTCCGTAGCCGTCGGGATCGGCGGTCCAATCCGCTTCCTTCAGCCACATGCCGCCCCGTATCTGCCACCGGATCACATAGTTTTCCAGCATATCGCACTCCGCCGCTGAGATACCCGCCATGCCGGTTTTCAGGCACCGGAACACGTCCTCATACTCAAATCCTCCGGTAACAGCGTCCACCGCCGACAGCACCATGGTCAGCACCGGCTTTTCCAGGATGTCGCTGCGCCGGCTGATGTAGGCGGGGATGCCGTCCCTGCGGAACACCGCCTCCAAAAGCGGCCCGTACACCTCCATATTCCGCGCCGCCACACCGATGTCCCGCCAACGGCAGCCCTGCCGGGCCAGCCGCCGCACACAGGCGGACACATATTCCGCCTCGGAGAACGCTGTCTCCGCCTGATACAGCCGGATGGGCGGCTCCTCCCCCTGCCACGGCTCCTCTCCATCGAAGAAGCATCGCTCCAGATACCCCAGTGGCCCATCGTTTTTGCTGACAAGCGTTTCTACTTCACATCTTGCGTGTACCAACGCTGCCATCCGTTTCAGGCGATCTCTCTGCCGCAGGGCGTTCTGGAACAGCTGCGGGTCCGACTCGTCTCCCAGCAGCGTCACCGTCAGGCAGTTCCCCTGCCGCAGCGCCGTCTCCAGAATGTCCTCCTCCACCCGATTGAAGTAGGAGAACCCGTCAACATACACGTCCTTGCCCATCAGATAGTCCGACTCCGGCAGGGCGTCGCACAGCTTCTGCACGCGGGAGCGGGCGTCGAACCCCTCCCCCCGCAGGTGGGCATCGTAGGCGCCGTAGATCAGCGCCGCTGACCGCAGCTTATCCCCAGCCGCGCCCTCCATGTCCGCCACCTGCGCCAGCAGCATCTCCGGCGTCACCTGATAGGCGTACAGCTCATCGGCCAGCGCCACCAGCTGCCGCAGAAACGCCGGCCGTTGGGAGGGGCGCGCAAACACCGTCAGTCTGCTGCTCACCTCCTGCAGCGCCCGCCGCATGGTCAGCAGCTTGCCGCCAGCGTCCAGCGTCACGTCCGCCAGTCCACCGGTCTGGGCCAGTACACGGGTGGCCAGATTTCGGAAGCTCAGCACCTCCGCATCGCGGCTGGCTGTGGGTCCCAGCGCACGGCACAGATCCAGCTCCGCCTCATGGGAGGCGTGCTCCGGTACCAGCAGGATCTGCGGCCGCTGCCGCCGCTCCTGCATTGTCTCCAGCACCCTGCGGCTCTTGCCCGCACCGGCGCGGCCCATCCAGATCTGCAATTCCATCCCGCATCCCTCGTTTCCCGTGATCTTTTGGTCACGCCGCCATGGCACCTGCGCTGCGGCAGCCTTCGCTGTCTATACGCTGATTATACCGTATCCACTGTCCAAAGAAAAGGACATTCCTCTGTGCTGCGAAAAAAAGCGTGCCCCTGACCGCTCCGCACCTGTGCGGAGCCTGTCAAAGACACACTCTTTCGATTCACTTTTCGCCACAGAGCTGCTGCCGCAGCCGGTCGCGGTTCTCCTCCGTCACGGTAACGACCCGTACCCGCGGGTGCGCCGCCACACGGCCCAGGAATTCGCTGTCCGCCTGCTGCAAAACGCCGTACACCGGCTTATCTCCGTCCAGCGCTGCCAGCACCGCTTTCTGGAATTCCAGTGCCGCCGCCTCCGATGGCCCCAGCTCGTCCATGACGATCACGTCGCAGTCCGCCGCGTCCGCCAGCGCTGCGGGCCCCAACCGGTCGAACAGATCCGTCCGCCGCTCCCCGCAGAGACACACCAGATTCTCCGGCGACGGCTGCTGGCCCTCCGCCGCCCGCAGCAGGTGGATGGAGGGCCTCTCAAAGATGCCCGTTATCCGACGGGTGAAAAAGCCACCCAGCCGCTTCCCTTCCAGCACGGCTCGCAGCAGCGTGGACTTGCCCACGCCCTTCCGGCCCGTCAGGAACAGATGCTCAGTGCATGGGACAGCCATGGTGGACCTCCCCGTTGGCCTCGCGGCGCTCCGCCCGCACCAGGATCATCTCGCCGGCGATGGACACGGCGATCTCCTCCGGCGTCACGGCCTTGATGGCGGTGCCAATAGGCGTATGCACAAAGGCGATGGCCTCATCGGAGATGCCCGCGTCCCGCAGCCGCTGGTTGACAAAGGCCGTCTTTTTGCGGGAGCCGATGACGCCCACGTAGGCCGTCTTGTGCTGCAGCACCTGCACCTGCGACTGGAAATCGTACTCGTGGCCGTTGGTCATGATAACCACATAGTCCTCCGGCTCCACAGTGAGGTAGTCGCGGATGCGGGTGAAGTCGCCGCAGACGACCTGGTCCGCCTGGGGAAACCGCTCCCGCGTGGCGAACTGGGGACGGTCGTCAAAAACCACCGGCCTAAACCCCACACTGCTCAGCAGTGGTACCAGTGCCTTGGAGATGTGCCCCGCGCCAAAGATCAACGCCCGTTCTCCGATGGGCAGCTGCATTGTAAAGCATTTTGCCTTAACAGTATTTTCATCCATCAGATAGGGCATGGTCCCGTCCAGCGGCTGCACCAGCCAACCCACCGTGCGGGTACTGATCCGCCGCAGCACCTCCGCCGCCAGTGTATCCCACGCCCCATCGCCGCAGGGAATACGGCGGAAGTAGACGGTCACATCGCCGCCGCAGACCATACCGGTGCTCTGCTCGCTGCCATCGCGGCGCAGCCGGAACTCCCGCGTCATGCTGTCGGTACCGTCAGCCAGCATCTCCCGGGCGATGGCAATGGATCGCCCCTCCACGGCGCCGCCGCCGATGGTACCGGCCAGCAGACCGTTGCGGCCCACCAGCATCTGGCTGCCCGCACCTCGGGGCGCGGATCCGTCGTCCCAGATGATGGTGGCCAGCACCGTGTCCTGTCCCTTCTCCCGCTGGTACACCAGCGTCTGAAAAATGGTGTTCATCGTGTTTACCTCCTGCCGCAGGCGGCGGCTATTCACAGGCACCCTGCGGTGCAAAGCCGCAGGGTGCCCTTTGTTTGCAATGGCTTCCGATCAGGCCGCCTGATCCGCCGCAGATGCTGCGGGGATGGAGTTGGCCACCAGCGCATCGTACTGCGCCTGGGTCAGGTCGCAGTGGTAGAACAGCTCAAAATAGGTGCTGACCTCGGTATAGAGATCATAATCCGCCGCCTCAGGATACAGGACCTTGGCCATCCACGTCATACCCAGCAGGCGCTGGACGCTGGGCGGGAATCCCATCCAGTTATAGGGGCCCATGGGGACCTCATAGTATTTGCCGCTCTGGATGGCGGAGATGGTCTGCCAGCTCTCATTGCCGGCCACGGTGTCGTAGATGCTGCCCGGGGCAAACAGGATCACATCGGGGTTCCAGTTGAGGATCTGTTCCATGTCCACCTCGTTGCCGGTTCCCTTGCTGGAGGGCTCGTCCACCACAGCCAGATTGTTGCTGATCAGGTCGATGACTTCGGCATGGAAGGAGCCCTGTGCGATGACGTTAAGTCCTTCATCTCCAGTGATGTAAAGGAGATTTACTTTATCCACGCTGTCGGCAATGGACACAATGCGGTCATAGGCGAAGCGGCAGTAGTCCGCCCGCCCCTGCGCCTCGTTGGGCATTGCCAGAAGGTCTCCCAGCATGGCGTATGTATCATCCATAGAGGAAAGGTAGGCATCGATGTGGACAAAGGGAATGCCGGTCTGCTCCTGCAGGTCATCCATATCCTCCACAATACTGCCCTTGGGCTCGCCAACATCGATGACCACGTCCGGCGCAGCGGCCAGCAGCGTCTCAAGGTTCAGCTCACCTTTTCCGCCATAAAGCTGGCCCAAAATCGGCAGATTGTAGTATTTCTTATCCAAAAACTCCGCAGCGCTTTCGTCCCACGCATTGGCGATACCCACCAGCTTATCCGGTGCCATGGCGAAAACCACGATCTGGGCCAGAGGGCCGGAAACAGCAATTTTTTCCACATTCACAGGTACTGTGACCTCGCGGCCGCAGGAGTCCGTGAATACCCGCGTGGTGCCATCTGCGGCGGTGTTCTGGCTGTTGTCACCGGTATTCTCCGCAGGCTTTGCACCGCAGGCAAGCAGTGAGAACGACATCACCAGTGCCAGCAGCAGCGCCATCCATCTTTTTCCATTCATTGACAAATTTCCTCCTCATTTTCTTCCTTTTTTACTTCCGGTTTATTTCCGTTTTCCTTCCTGATTTGCTTCATGAGGAAGTTTCTCAGGAATTTTTGACGTTTGAAAGACAAATATCCCCGCACGGCGAACTACCGGTATGTGCCAGGGAAACGCTGCATCACCGGTGGGCTCCAGCTTCTCCCGTAGGAAGCCATCCGTGATAAGGGACGCATCATCGCGGCGGCGGTACGTCTCGAAAAAAAGGCGGGCCTCCTCCCAGTCGCGGAAGGGCTGGTCAAAGCGATAGGCCGTCCGCTTCAGCTCATAGGGGATGTTCAGCTCCGTCAGCCGCGCTTCCGCAGCTGCCACGCCGTGACTCTCTTCCAAGGGCTGCTTTGTCACGGTAAAACGATGGTCCCTATGGTCGCGCTTGACGGCGATGACCGTGCCGCGGCACCGGGATCTGGCCACGGACAGTATTTCGTCCATGCTGCCGAAGAAGCAGAACACCATGGCGTCGTAGGGTTCGGCGGGACGGTCAGTGAAAATATCTGTACATAGCGGCGTCACGTTTTCAATGTGCCGCGCAGCCAGCTCCTCTTTCAGCACCGAGAGGGCCTGGGCATCGCAGTCCGCCGCCGTCACATGGCGGACATGGGGCGCCAGCGCCAGCGAGAGAAATCCCAGACCGCAGCCTGCGTCGCAGACACGATCCTGCGGCGACAGATACGGCAGCAGCTCCGCCGTCAGGCGGCGGTGGAAATCCGTCTGGCGTCCGGCATCCGCCATGTAGCGAATCATGTCATCCGTCCAGCGGAACACGGTCCTCTCCTCCTTTCGGCACGATGGCGGGGCCGTAGGCCGTGTCCAGCAGAGCCGCGTCCACGCCGTAGAGACGGCGGAGCAATTCTGCTGTCAAAACCTCCTTTGTTGCACCAAACGCGGCTACCGTGCCGCCGGACAGGGCCAGCACACGGTCGGAAAAGCGCAGAGCGTGCTGGGGATCGTGGGTAGAGAGCACCACCGTGTAGCCCTGACGGGACAGATCATGGACGCAGCGCAGCACACGAAGCTGATTGCCGTAGTCCAGCGAGGACGTGGGTTCGTCCATCACCAGAATGTCTGCCTGCTGACACAGAGCACGGGCGATCAGCACCAGCTGCTGCTCGCCGCCGGACAGCTCCGCAAAATTACGGTAGGTCAGATGCACTACACCCAACTGCTCCAGCGTGGCCAAAGCCTGCTGCTCCTGCTGGGCGGAGGGGGAGCGGAACGGCGAGAGCTGGCGGGTCAGACCCATCAGCACCGTGTCCAGCACGGAATAACCAAAGGTAGGGCGGTGTATCTGGGGGATGTAGGCGATATGGGCGGCCAGCGTCCGCTGGTCCAAAGTACGGGCATCCCGCCCGTCCAGCAGGATGGCACCGCCATAGTCCGGCAGACCGCCCAGAATACAGCGGAACAGGGTACTCTTCCCCGCGCCGTTGGGGCCCAGCACCGATAAAAGCTCTCCCTGCCGGGCCGCGAATGAGACGTTCCGCAGAGCCGCATGGCCGCCGCGATATGTATAGGCAAGCTCCTTTACAGTCATCTTCACAGGCGATCCTCCCTCCTTACCATGAGATAGACAAAGAAGGGTGCGCCCACAAAGGCCGTCAGGATACCGATGGGGATCTCCACCGCTGTCAGACAGCGGGCCAGATCGTCCACCAGCAACAGAAAGGCTGCGCCGAACACCATGGACATGGGCAGAAGATACCGGCAGTCGTTGCCCACGATGCGGCGGCTCAGGTGCGGGATCACCAGACCCACCCAGCCGATCATGCCGGAGACGGAGACGCTGGCCGCAGTGAGCACCGTGGCACAGAGGATCACCGCCAGACGGATCCGGTCGGTATTGACGCCCATGGAGCGGGCCTCGTCCGGTGACAAGGTCAGCAGATTCATGCGCCAGCGCAGCAGCAGAAGGGGCAGCAAGCCAACCGCCATGCAGGCGGCGGCGAAGGCCACTGTTTTCAGCCGCGTGCCGGACAGGCTGCCCATGAGCCAATAGGTGATCTGAGGCAGTTGGTTGGCGGGGTCGGCCACCAGCTTAATGTAGGAGGTGCCGGCGGAGAACAGCGAGCCCACCATGATGCCGGCCAACAGGATGCTCACTACCCTGCCGCCCCTGGTACGGCTGCCGATGAGGTAGACCAGCACCACCGTCAGCAGGCTGAAGCAAAAGGCGAAAATCGTGGTCATGACGCTGCCCTGTCCCAGCAGGATGGCCAGCGCCGCGCCGAAGCAGGCTCCCGAGGACGCGCCCAGAATGTCCGGCGCGGCCATGGGGTTCTGGAACACCGTCTGGTAACTGGCACCGGCGGCGGACAGGGCACAGCCCACCAGGCAGGCCATCAGGATGCGGGGCAGGCGGACGTTGTGGACGGCGATGGCCATGTTGTCCGTCCACGTCTGGGTGAGGGGGAACAGGCGGGACAGCAGGATGCGCACCACCTCGCCCAGCGGCACATCGTAGCGCCCCCAGACGAAGGACAGGAGGAACAGCGCCGCCAATGCCAGCGCCATCAGGCACACGCGGCCCAGCGGCCGCTTCCGGTGCGTCGACATGGCGCCCCTCCTCTCCTGTAAAATACGTGCTCTATTTTACAGGATAACGGGGCAAAATGCAAGGAGCGATGTGCGGCATTGTCGGATAGTTGTGCGGTAAATCTATTTACCCAGCCACTGACGCAGCCGCTCCCACAGCTCCAGCGACCGGAATCGCAGGACATAGCCATCGCCGTCGCCGGTGATGAGAGACAGGTCATCCTCCGTCAGGCCGGCGCCCAGCGCGGTCCGGGACAGGTCGGACGCGGCGGCGGTACACAGGGGCGGGTACACCACGCACCACCAGTTGCGGCCCTCCCCCGCGCCGATCACTACCCGCAGGGCCAGATAGCCGCCGGAGGGCAGGGCAAAGCCGTCGTATGCCTTGAGAGGAAACTCCGCTTCCTCCAGTGAGACGGAGACGGGATCGTCGCGATGCTGCGCCGCCAGCTCCGCCGCGGCGGCATCCCCAATGGCGGGCAGGGCGTCCGTCAGGCGCCGGCGGGCATCGTTCATGTCGGCGGACTCCCGTAATATGGCCTCCGCACGGGTCAACACCGCATCGCGGACCTGGAGCTTCAGTGCCTGATCGGCGGCGTTATCGGAGTTGGCGATAACGTGAAGGCGGATTATTTTGGCCTGCAGATCGTCCTGCCGGTGGAGGGACCAGGCTCCCCAGAGCAGTGCGGCGGCCAGCGCCAGCAGCAGCGCCAGCTCAAAGGTATGGAATTTACGCATAAAAACACCGTCCTATGTAGGAATTTTCCTGCATTTTGGACGGTGTTTTCGGATTTTATACAGGTTGGGCCGCAAATGTCATGGGCCAGCGCTCCCGCAGGGTCTCGGCGGCGGCGCGGGCGGTGTCCTCGCGGGCGAACAGGCCGAACACGGCGCTGCCGCTGCCGCTGAGCAGGGCGGCCAGTGCGCCGTGGGCGCGGAGGGCGCTCTCGATGTCCCATACGGCGCTGTCCGGTGGGACGGCGCGCTCGAAGCTGTTATAGAGTGCGGCGGCCACAGCGCGGATATCTCCCGCCGCCAGCGCGGCGGGCATGGCGTCGGGGCGGGGCGGCTCCGGCGGCAGGTCGTCCAGACGGCGGTACATGGCGGGGGTGGAGAAGCCCTCCGGCGGCTTGACGATGACGAACCAGCCATCCCGTAAGCGGGGCATGGGCGTCAGGTGCTCTCCCCTGCCCCGGGCCAGCGCGGTGCCGCCACGGATGAAGAATGGCACGTCGCTTCCCAGCGCCGCAGCCATGTGCTCCAGCTGGACGTCCGGCAGGGACGGCGCGTACAGGGTGCGCAGGGCCAGCAGTGTGGATGCAGCGTCGCTGCTGCCGCCGCCCAGTCCCGCCTGGGACGGGATACGCTTCCGGAGGTGCAGGTGCAGGTCCGGCACGGGCAGCTTCGTCTCTTCGAAAAACTTGCCGGCGGCGCGGAGCACCAGATTGGTGGCATCCGCCGGGACGGCGGGGTCTGTGCAGGTCAGGGTCAGGCCGGCGCCGCCGTGCGTCAGGATCAGGGTGTCGTACAGGCCCACGGCCTGCATGACGGTGGATACGTCGTGGTAGCCGTCGGGACGACGGTCGCCGACGGTCAGGGTGAGATTCACTTTCGCGGGGGCGTACAGGGTCAGTGGTTCCATAGCTCCTCCTGACAAAAAAGCGCCCGATGGGCGCTTTTTTGCGGTGTTACTTCACGATCTTGCGGGCTTCGATGTAATAGCGCTTGTCCTGGGCGTGGCCCATGGAGAAGGTCTTGCGGGGCAGCACACCGTCGGCCATGACGGTCTTGAACAGCTGCTCCTTGCCCATGGCGGGCAGCAGGA
>ERZ857982.1352-NODE-1352-length-24251-cov-9.176021_pt1 | contig 24251 bp, 25 predicted proteins | sample MGYA00519955_ERZ857982 | MGnify/ENA primary metagenome ERZ857982 (study PRJEB31778, sample SAMEA3449416) | human gut metagenome | biome: human gut; feature: human-associated habitat; material: faeces | place: United Kingdom | collected 2010/2012 ... | reverse complement strand
CTCTCCTCATTGTAAGTGAAGAGATTATAACATACTTTTGAATTTGACGACACTACTTAGCATGTAAATTTTATAGGCAACTTTACCTCTCGATCAATCCGCATCATCATTATGGCTGCTGTGCTGTTCGCGGAATGAAATCGTAGTCGTGCTGGTAAAAACGTTGAATATTGGCCTCAACTTTATCGTCGTTATATATGGCATCAAGCATTACTCTATTTTTTTGGACTAAGTCGATATACTTCTGCTTATCATGCAAAAGACAGTTCATGACCTGTGCGATTGACGACACAGCTTCGTCATAGGAAGCAAAGACATTTTCAAGCGCTTTCCAGCTCGGGTCTGGGAAAAAGTTTTCGTTGAAGACAGAAAAGCTCACGGTACCGACAAAGCATGGCTGCGTGAAATAGGCATCAAAGCCCTCGCCGAACGTTATGACGAACATAGCTTCGGAAATGAGGGCAAAGTAGGCAGAATAGCTCATGTTCTTGACGGTCAATATCTTGCAGCCGGGCAGCCTCCTCAGGATGGCAGCCTGCAGGGGCTCTCTGGCAGGGTGTGCATCCGGCGAAAGGACGATAAGCAGCCGGGCGGCCTTCTTCTCAAAAGAGGGCAAGCTACAGTCAGCCAGCGGATTGGGCAGGATCGCGGAGAAATGGTGCAGAGGCATCCCCCAGCGGTCGCAGGTCTGCTGGTTTGCATAACTATCATGCGCCGTCGTTTGGGTAACCTGCGCCGCAAGGGAAAAAAGTCTTGCCAGCCGGAGAGGTTCTGGCATGAGCAGGATGTTTTGATTGAGGATATTGATATGGAGGTTCGGCAGGGCCCTCAAGAGCTTTCTGCTTTTTTCCGGCAATGAAGGATAGAACGCAGTTGTCAGATATTCAGGGATATGCACGCAAACGTCATCTGCAGATAAATGCCCATTGAATATCTGCGAGAAACGATAAATCTTTTCATCATTGTCGAACCACATCAGCTTTGAATAGGTCAAGAACGAGGGGAAGGTCGCCAAGACTACAGTGGCATCTCGGACGATTTTTTTTGTCATCAGGAAAAGGTTGAAAATCGATAGAACCCCTCCGGAACGTACCGGATGTTCCGGCAGCAGGAAAACGATGAGTTTTTTTGCCTGTCGTACATCGTAGAGAGAGTATCTGCTTTGCCGCAATCGGGCAAAACAGCTGCATATGAACCAGAACAGAGTCTTTATCCTTGGGTTCCTGCTCGCGATAGATATCAATAGTTTCTGCAAGAAATTAGGCATGGGCTACACCAGGGCAACTTTTTTTGACAGTTCTTTGACAAGGTCATGCCCGTCCCAGATTTCGCTAATATCCATGGCCTTGCCCACGGGAACGATGCGGTCGATGCCGCGTAAACCTGCTTCGATGACAGCTTGCTGCAGAGCCTGCATGTCGATACCAAAGCAGGTAATTGTCTGGAATTTTTCTGTGACGATGCCGAATAGCTCCTCCCAGTTCCTGATAGCGTATTCGTGGAAGAAGCCTCCCTTCCCTCTGCAGTTGATGACGGCAGGATGAAGGCTTTGCAGCTCGACGCGATAGACAAGGTTGCGCACATGCCGGAACGAACGGACTATATCACCGCCGATGGATTCTTCACAAAGAGCCGTATACTTGTCCACGGCCACGGCATCCTGCAGCTGATAGCGGCGGGTGGCACAGGCAACGACGGCAGACCAGAACCTTTTCCGGGCGGCCTCGTTATCGTTTTGCCACAGGATGACCTGTGGGGACGAGCAGGCATTTTGGTCCATCAGGAACGTGTCGTTGTAGAAATTTTCGGCAAGCCGTTGCAGTTGGGTGTCGTCAGCAGCACATATCGCCGCACCGTTCAGTAGGGCAAGAGAGTACCTGTCGGCAAAGGTAATATCGACGCAATGGGGCGAGGCTGGCATCGTTTTCACGAGCGCGATTGTCGCATCTCCGCCCCAGATCATGCGGGCGTCTGCTTGGGCACAAAGCGCCGCCGTGGTATCGTTATTCCTAGGATAGCGGACTAGGGCATTGCGCATCTGCAGCCGGGGAAAGTTCCTGATGACGCGCGCGATTGCGGCACAGAGTTCTTCGACCTGCGGAAAACTTTTGCTTGGCAGGCGCACGATGTTGGCATTGCCGGCCAGCAGAGAGAACAGCCAGGAAAAGGCAAAATTTATCGGGATGTTGGAAGGGGCGATGTGGAAACACAGGCCGCGTCCGAGCCTGTCGGACACGTCGCCCGCTTCCCGCTGCATCTTTTGCATGTTGGCCCGGCGTCCCCAGAAAGCCAGGGCCGCAAGATCGGGGAATGTGCGTATGACAGGAGATCTGAGCAGTGTGGACGAGAGCTCCGTGATGAAGGCACAGGCCTCTTCGTCAAACACCCGCATGGGGGATGTGACGGTGTGTTCCGAACCAACCAGATAATTAACGCCGCTCATAGGTGTCACTGCAACCTCTCAATTCAGCACTTTTGATCCGTCCGTGTATCTTGAAATACTTGCCGAGCCTGCCGCAAGGACAGTCGTCTGTCCCGAGGATCTCCCCTTCGTCTTCGGTCAGCAGGGCATGCCCCGGATAACTTGTCGGCAGCACGGAGAGGAGCTCGATGAGCCCACGTTCGCCCGTATCAGCGACAGAAAAGTCCGATGACCGGCGGATGATGACATCGGAATAGTTCGAGCAGTGCATATGGCCATGTTCACATTCGACGAAGACCGAGCCCAGCTGCTCCGCCATGCCGTAATAGTTGTAGATCCGGACATTGCCGAGGCATGCCCGGACACGCCTGTTGAACTCCAGCGCATCCACGGCCTGATCCTTCAGCTTTTTCCAGCCGCCGATATGGAAGAGGATGGCATCGTTCATGTGGAAGCGGCGTCCGCTTTCTTCGAGCGCCTGGACGACGAACTGCCAAATCATGTAGGTGTAGCCGAACATGAGGATAGGCGTATCCGCATGTTTTTCGCAGAATTGCGCTATCTTTCCCATGTCGAGGTTCATATCGGCATCCAGGGCATAGACGCTGTTGCGTCCAAAAATGGAAAAGCCGATGATCCCTGCCCCTCTGGCAGAATACATGGAACGGTCTTTTTTGATCATTTCCGTGTCCAGCAGCAGCAGCGGGAGGCGCTGCTTGCCGATGAAAGAGGAGATAATCTCGTTGAGGACCTTGCTCTGGTTGCGCACGTTGTCGGCGTCAAGAAAGATCTTGGAGACAGCCTGCCCCGACGTTCCCGAAGATGTCAGCGTCTTGACGATCTGCTCTTTCGGGACGGAGCGCAGCTCATGGGCCTTGAAAAGACGCACAGGGATGAAGGGCAGCTCGCTGTAGGCGTAGCGGCGGCCCGGGTCGTAGCCGAGGGTGTCGAGGATCCTGCGGTACTCCGGGCAATTCCCGTAATGCCGGCGCGTCAGCTCCGAGAGGTTTTCGGCAAGGGCACTCTCTTTTTCTGGCGCGGCAAGCCCGTACGGAGGCAACTGGAAGAGTTCGTTAAGCGTCATGGGAGATCTCTTTCAAGAAAATATCTCGGGGTTCAGAAAAAGAGGCGCCAAAGGCGGCGTACACGTTCATCACGGCAGTATTGCGCGAGCTGATGCGCCCTTCAAGTTTTTTGTATCCCCGTTCCCGGGCCAGGCGGTACGCTCCCGCATAAAGGCTCATCGCGGCGCCTGCCATGCGATAGCGTTCCTCTACTGCGGCCAGATGGACGAACAGGCTGTCCGGGGCGGTCTCCTTCAAGGCCAGGAAGCCCACGGGACGATCCCGGAAGAAGCAGACGAGCACATCGTCCAGCTCCCGGACCCATTCCTCAAGGACCATCGCAGCCACAGCAGGGTCGCAATGCGGCGTGATGTGGAACCGGCGGTCATCGACGAAGGACGCGCAGGCGATGCGGAGGATGTCCTGCCTGTGTTCCCGGGTCTCTGTCAGGGGAAGACGGACCATCCTGTCTAGCTCCACCGTACACCGTGCCAGGCTTATGGACGTCTTAAGCGTGCGGTCCGCGAATAGGAAGCCCTGCTGCTGCATCGCGACCACCGAGGACGGCCGTGAATCGAGTATGATCCTGGCATGGGTGGCATCGGCAAAGTCCCATGCTTGGGGGGATGGCGCTTCCGCATCGAAAAGCCGGATAGGCCCATATTCTTTAATCATAGTATTTGCTCAGTGCGGCATAGAGGGTCTTGCCAGCATCATTTTTGGGGATCTCGTCGATATGCTGTACATGGAACGCGGAGGGATGGAGCCGTGTCTTCTCACTCAGCAGTTTCCTGACCTCTTCTTCCTGCCGTTTGTCCGTGACGAACACATGCATGGCATCATCCTTGCCGGTACAGGCACAGTCGAGATTCTGGAAGTGCGCCTTGATGAGCCGCTCGGTCTCGTCCAGCCCGACGCGATTGCCAAAGATCTTGAGGAAGCGCTTTTTGCGGCCGACGATGGTGAAAAAAACATCCTTGTCGAAGGTTGCCATATCACCGGTGCAGAGCCGGCCGTCCCTCTCGTCGCCCTTGGCGAGGTCTTCACCGTCGAGAGCATAGCCGAGGGTCACGTTCCTGCCCTCATAGAGCAGTTCACCGACGACCCCGGGAGTCGTGATTTCATGCCCCTCCTCGTCGAGCAGGTGGAACCTCCCGCCAGGGATGGCGATTCCCATGGAGCCGTATTTTTCCAGGCTCTTGTCTGCGGGAAGGTAGGCCATGCGCGCCGTGGCTTCTGACTGCCCGTACATGACGATGAATTTTTTCCCTTCCTTCTCCGCGTATTCGGCGAACTTCTTGTGCAGCGAGGGCAAGAGCTTGCCCCCCGCCTGCGTCATCGTACGCAGGGAGGGCAACTTGCGGGAGAAGAAGCGCAGCTTGTCAAGCATTTCATAGGTATAGGGGATGCCGCCGAACGATGTCGCTTCCTGTTCCGCAAAAAGGTTCCAGAAATCGCGCTGCATCACGGTATAGGGAGACAGGATGATGCGCGCGCCGGCCATGAGGTGTGTATTGATGATGGAAAGGCCGTAGGTATAGTTCATCGGCAACGTGGTGATGGCACGCTCGGATTCGTCGATAGCGAGGTATTCGACGATGGACGCTGTGTTGGCAGCGATATTGTCGTAGCTCTGGCGCACGAACTTGGGGGATCCGGTAGAGCCGGATGTGGTCAGCAGCAGGGCCAGATCGTCGTGCAGCCTGTAAACGTGCTCGTCGGCGCGTTTCAAGAGCGTATAGCCGTGGGCGCTGTACAGGGGGGCCCCTTCAAACTCGGCGACGGCGGCATCAGGGAGCCATAGATAATCGGGACGGTACAGGGTCAGGAAATTTTCGAGCAGGCTGCGGTCTATGTGCTCATCGAGCATGAGCGGGACGATGTGGTCGTTGAGGAACGAGACATAGCCAAGGACAGAGCCTACCGTATTGCTGCAAAAACAGAATACGAGACAGCGTGCAGGAACGTGGGCGGCGAGTTCCTTGCTGGCGTTATGCAGCGTTGCATACGAATAGTTGTTGCCGTCAGCGTCAACAAGCGCGACATTAGCTTTGAATTTCAATAAGTCCCACATGATAAGCCTCATTTTGCAGATCTTTGAGCCCGAATTCCGCCCCATGCCCAGGCAAGGCAAGAAGTTTTTTGTCCAGTGTATTCAGGAATGGTACCGTGACCGTCCGGTAGAGCGACGTGCTGCCCCCAGGCAGACGCGTGATGACGGGCATGCCATGCAGGAGGGAGTCTCCCGTAAAGATGATATGGCCATTCCAGATGATGCAGCAGCTGCCTCGGGAATGACCCGGAGTGTGCACAAGATGGAACCGCTCTCCGCACCATGCAATGTCGTGCCGGGCATCGAAAACGATATCGGCATGGTATGTATGTTCTTCGTAACGACTGAGAAAGGCCTCTGCGTTGTTCGTGCCGTTACGGCTGTCCTGGATCGAAAGCATGGCGGTGACCAGCGTCGGCCGGTTGTTCTCCAGGCTGGCTATGGCCTCGCCGCAGAGGCGCTGGCAGACAATGGTCGTGCTGAAATGCCGCTGCAGGGCATGGAGCCCGCAGGTGTGGTCAGGATGCTCATGGGTAAGCAGGACCGTACATGTGGTGACGCCGTTCTCCTTGAGAAAGGAGAGCGCTTCCTCAGAGTTGTGGGAATCTACGACCAGTGCGAGCGATCCGTCCGTCATGACGTACATGTTCGTACCGACTTCTGGCGAGACGAACCGCCGCACTGTTCTTTTTCCTGCCGTTATCGAGTCCATGCCCGCCAGGATCAGAAGGTGATGTCGTACTTTGCGAGGAGTTCCTTCCCTTTCTCATACGAGCTCATATCGACGATGTCGTCGGGATCCAGCATGATATCGAAGGCGTCTTCCAGAGCGGCGACAAGGCCCATGTGACCGACAGAGTCCCAGGCGGGGATGGCCTGGAACTCAAGGGTCTTGGCAGTCTCGGCATCGATCTCGAAAGACTGCATGAAAGCCTGGGTGTATTTTTCTTCGTTGGTCATCAAAAAAGCTCCTTATAGGTTTGGCTGATGCGTGCGGCGACCCGGGGGGGAGTAAGGCCGCTGTTTTCAAGCAAAGCGGGATAATCTGCGGCATGCGGATAGGGGCCTTCGGCACCGAGCATGAGCTGCACGGGCCGCGAGCTTTCCCCGGCCAGGACTTCGGCCACAGCGCTGCCTAGGCCGCCAGCCACAGAATGTTCTTCCAGGGTGACGATCAGTTTTTTGCTGCACGCCCTTTCTATGGCCTCTTTGTCTATGGGACGGATGGTGTGCATATCGACCACTTCGGCAGAGATGCCCGATTCGGCAAGCTGGGCAGCAGCTTTGAGGGCGACGTAGACCATGCTGCCCGTGGCGATGAGGGAGATGTCCGTCCCTTCGCGCAGGGTGATGGCACGGCCGATCTCAAAGTCGAAGTCTTGCTTATACACGATGGGACAGTTCGCGGAGCCCGTCAGGCGCAGATAGACCGGGGCATCCATCCTGGCTGAGGCCAGGGTGGCCTTGACCGTCGCCGTACAGTCAGCGGGGGAGAGGATCACGACATTGGGGATGGCCCGCATGACGGCAATATCTTCAAGACATGTATGGGTAGGCCCGAGGATCCCGACGGAATAACCGGATACAAAGCCAACAAGTTTTACCCCAAGCCCCATATAGCCCATGCAGATTTTAATCTGTTCTGCACTGCGCATGACAGCGAAGGTAGCAAACGTGGCGGCAAAGGGGACGAAGCCCTCACGGGCAAGACCAGCAGCAACAGCGACCATGTTTTGCTCCGCGATCCCCATGTTGTACAATCGGTCGGCATACTGGGTTCGAAAAGCTTCTTGAACGGAGCATGAATACATATCAGCTGTTAAAACCACAGCGCGTTCTTCTGTTTCAAAGAGCGCCAGGAGGGCCTGGTTAAAGGCTCCGCGCGATCCCATTCTGGACCAGTTACGGATATTCATCGATGTCATATCGATCATGCTTCGGCCTCCACCAGTTCTGCCACAGCTTGGTCAAAAAGCTTTTGCGTTACAACGTCATGATGCCATTTAGGCATATTTTCCATAAAAGAGATACCTTTTCCCTTGATGGTACGGGCAATGATAGCAAGCGGCTTCGCCGTACGCAGCGACAGGGCTTGCTCAAGGGCGGCCACGTCATGTCCGTCCACAGAGACGGTTTCCCAGCCGAAGGCCTGCCAGCGCGCCTCAAAATTTTCCAGCCGCATGATGCTTTCCGTGTCGCCACCGTACTGGAGGCCGTTCCTGTCCACAATGGCGACCAGGTTCCCGAGAGCATAGTGGGCTGCGGAGGCAGCCGCTTCCCAGACAGCCCCTTCGTTGCATTCCCCGTCGCCAAGGATGACGAACACCCGGGATCGGTTGTTGTTCTTGCGACGCAGGGCCAGGGCGGTACCAACCCCGAGGGAAAGGCCTATCCCCAGACTGCCGCTGGCGTAATCGATACCTAATGCAGGGTTGGCAGCCAAGTGGATGCTGAGGCGGCTATTGCTTGCGGCATAGGTCAGAAGTTCTTCATCATCGATCAAACCCGCCTGGTGTAAGGCCGCATACTGTGCCATCGCACCATGTCCCTTACTAAGAATGAGCCTGTCACGCTCCTCCTTGCCGGTTGCGATGGCATCCATATCCATGATGCCGCCATAGAGCGCGGCCATGATCTCCACTATAGACAGGGATCCTCCCGTATGGGCACCTTTCGATTTTGCCGCAAGGGCCATCTTGAGGATGTCTAGACGCATTTTTCTTGTATTCATACCACGTCCTTAAAGCTGGCCACCATCGACTCGGATGACCTGCCCATTGATATACGAAGAAGATTCAGAGGCAAGGAAGGCCACCGTGCGGGCTATTTCCTGCGGGAAGGCCCTGCGGCCCATGGCGCATTGCGCCATCATGGTTTTTTCCGCACCTTCTTCCATGAGGTTGGCCATGTCGGTATCCACGAGGCTGGGGGCCAGGGCATTGACCCTGATGCCGAGCGGTGCACATTCTGCGGCAAGGGTGTGGGTAAACGCCATGAGGGCAGCCTTGGAAAGGCCGTAGGCGCAACTGCCGCGCGGCATGTCCAGGCCAAGGACAGACCCCATATTGATGATGCTCCCCTTTCCCTGGCGGGCCATGGGCCGCAGGAGGAGCTGGGTCAGTTCCATCTGCGCGAACAAGTTGACATCGAACACTTTTCGTATCGTTGCCATGGAGGTCATCTGGAACAGTCCGCCATGGGCGATGCCGGCATTGTTGACGAGGACGCTGACAGGGACCTTGGCAGAGACAAGGCCGCGTACGGCCTGCTTCATGCCTTCCGGATCTGTCATGTCAAAAAAAAACGGCATGACGGATACCTGGCCGCTGTCAGCGAGCCCGGCGCACCAGTCCCGGAACTCGGGAGTGTCCCGGCGGGCATGGGCAATGACGTTTGCTCCGCAGCGGACGAATTCTTCCACCACGGCCTTGCCGATGCCACGGTTGGCTCCCGTGATGAGTGCGGTCTTTCCTTTAAGCATTGTTGCCTCCTTTGAAGTAGGAGATCCAGTAGTCGATCTTTTCCTTGCGGGTCATGTTGCTCTCCGGCGTCACGAAGGTCTTCACCGGTGCCACGAAGGTATCCTTCATATCAACGAGGCAGAATCCCCAGGAAAGGCCCACACCAAACGTCGCCATGCAGACATGGCGGACAGGCGAGGCGCTCAGCTGGCGGCACAGGTCCATGGTCACTGCGGCGGAACCGCAGTTCCCGTACATGGAGAACGTCTCGGCAGAGTACTTTTCTTTGGGCAGGCCGGCGTACATGGCGACGGTGCGCACGATCTGCCTGTTCGCTTGGTGGAAGGCGAAGTAATCCACCTCGTCCTTGTCCATGCCGGAGAATTCCAGGACTTCCGCGATGCCCCTAGGGCCCACGTCCGTCGTGAAGCGGAAGACGTCCAGGCCTTTCATGATGTCGTCACACATGCGCCAGACATTGCCGGACTCGTCCGTGATCTCGAGGCCGGCGATATCGGCTTCCATGGGCAGGCTGTAGCCCCCGGCCGGAGCGATGAGTTTGTCCCAGCATTTGCCCCGTGTGCCCGTGACGAAGAAGGAGGGCTTTTCCTCTTCCGTATATTCGAGCAGGGTCGCGGTGCCGGCATCACCGAACAGCATGTTGGAATTGCGGTTGCGCCTGTCGGAATGACGGCTCGTGATGTCCCCGGCCAGCAATAGGCATTTGTGGGCCGCGCCGCTGGCGATCAGGGAATGCGCCACCCAGAGCCCGTGGACATAGGCTGAACAGGCGATCCCGGAGATGTCGAAACAGGTGCAGTCTTCACGCAGGTCCAAGCGTCCCTGCAGGACGCAGGCCGAGGCGGGGTAATGATAGTCATGGGACGTGGAGACGACGATCAGGGCATCGATGCTTTCCTTATCGACGTTCAACGACTGCAGGAGGTCCCGCGCGGCGGCTTCGCAAAGGTCGGAGTTGGTCGTCCGCTCGTCTGCCACATGCCGAGTCCCGAGGCCAAGGATCTTTTTATTGCGTTCCAGCAATTTGATATCATTATTGAAGAACTCGATCTCATCATCGATAACGATCGTATGCTCGGGTACGACAGCGGTGATGCCGCTTATTTTGACATGGCTAAAACGTGTCTGTGCCATTATTCAACAACTCCTGTTTTGACAGCAGGATTTCCGTGCATGTAGGTCTTGTTCCGGCAGCCTTTATAGACGGCCGAAAGCGGAGATATCTTGTTGTCATCGCCGATCTTGCAATGGGGAAGCAATACGGCATTCGCCCCGATGGTGTTGCGATTCCCCACGATGACCCCGCCCAGCAGCTGGCTGCGCGGGCCAAAAAAGTTGAAATCGCCGATGACGTTGTCATGGCCGGTATTGACCCCGCCATTGAAGACGTTCCCATTGCCGATCTTCATGTCGACCGAGCTGTGGAACGGCGGCGCGAACACGTTCCCTTCACCAAGCTGGACAGAAGGATGGATGAAACAGCCCCGGGCCACAAGGTTGAACAGGGGGATACCCCTCTTCTTGAGGTCGGTATAGATCTTTAGGCGCAGCTCCGGAAAGCCCGCGCCGATGACGGCATACTCCCCTTCCTCGAATTCATGGTCGGCGACGTCCCCGCGAAAGAAGCTTTCCCCGCTTTTGAAGTCCACCCGGTAACCATTGTGCCCCAGGAAACCGCCGAATTCAATATCATCGGAATGTTCTTCCAGTTCCATCAGGTAGGAAGCACACTCACGGGCGAAACCATCCCCACCGACAATAAATATTTTTCGCCTCACAGGACGGCCCCGCAGTCGATGACATAGTTTTGAGTCGTGATCCATCTGGCCTCATCGGAAAGCAGGTATGTGACGAGCCCCGCCACATCGTCGACGCTTCCCAGGCCCATGGGATACAGCGCTTCCTGCTGGGCCAGGACGTCGGGGTCGTTGGTCTCGAGCAGGGGCGTCCTGATCGCGGCCGGAGACACGCAGTTGAAGCGCATACCTGCCGGGGCGCATTCCCTTCCGATGCACTTTACGGCAGCAGCCAGTGCCGCCTTCGAAGACGCGTAGATGCTTTGCCCCTTGTCGCAGCGCATCGCCGCCACGGAGGAGATGAACACGCAGGAAGTCCCCTTGCCGTTATGGTTGCGTTTGTCCGCAAAGGCTTTCGCCATCATGAGGGGGGCAAAAAAGTTGATGTCGAAGGTCTCCCTGGCTTCTTCCAGGGTCACTGCCCGGACAGGCTTGACGGTCCCTGTGCCGGCACAGAAAGCCATGCCCTGGAATTTGCCATAGCGTCCTTTCAGGCTGCTGACGAATGCTGGCAGCGCAGCGATGTCCGCCGCAAGATCGATCTGTTCCGTGAACAGGCGTTCCGGCTGCTGTGCTTCCTCCCGCAAGGAGGAGAGCTTTTCGCCGCTCCTGGCCAGAGCCACGACAGTCGCGCCGCATGCGTTGAGGCGCAATGCGATGGCCCTGCCGATGCCCGACGAGGCACCGGCGACGATGAAGCGATGTTCCGTGCAAAACGAAGGCATCCTAGATTCCCGCCTTGTCCGCAATATCGCCGATGGTCTTCATCGCGTTATAATCGGTCATCCCCGTCTTCACGCCCATCCTGCTATCAAGAAAGGCCATGGTCGACATGATCGCCAGGGAGTCCCATTCAGGGATGTCCGCAAGGGCCATGTCAAGGGTCAGTTCTTCTTCGGTCTGCAGGACATCCTGCATCTCAATAAGGAATTCATCGCGCGTCATCTCATGCTCCTAGTTTTTTCTTTTTTTGAGGTTAGGATAAAAATCATATGCTTTTTTGTAGAAAAGTCTCAGTCTATTGATATATTCATTTTTGTTGTAAAGCTCATCAAGCCATTTTACATGTGTAGATATTGTGTCTGTATATAAGGCTTCGTTGGTAGTAAATTCCTGTATATCATCAACAAAATGTTCCATCATCTCATCGTAGGAACTATAGATGTTGGGTAGTGTCTTCCATTTTTTACTGGGAAAGAATTCATCATTATAGACGGCGAAGGATAGCGTTCCTGTCTGGGGAGGATTGTTTAAGTATCCGTCAAAGCCTTCACCAAAGGTAACTACTGCTGTTGCTGCCGCGCTCAAACGCATAAAGTCTTGGAACTTCAAATTCAGAATAATAAAGACGCGATAGCCGGCTGTATTGATCTTTTTTATGAATTCTATCTTAGAATTTAAAGTCGTTCTTTGTAAATCAGCAGAAAGCAGTATCAGCTTTTCTTTTTTTTGCAGGGGAATTTTTTTGAGTTTACCTAAGTCGTAATAAGCAGGCCACAGATGCATAGGGGCTGCGAGGTCATCACATACCTGTTGGGTTGCAGAAGCTTTGTGTCCGACAGTAATTGTTATGTTATCAGTAAGAGAATATAGCCAGCTAAATTTCTCTCGCGGCGGCATTAACTCTATATTTTGATGCATTATATTGATATGCAGGTCCGGAATGGATTTTAATAATTCGAAGTCATCACGCAAGGCGTTGTACATGACCTCTTCACCCGTTTCGGGATGAATGATATCAACCTCGGGTATATGCAGAATGACATGCTGTTTTTCTTTTAAAAGTTCTCTGATCTGTTCCCAACGGCAAACATCGATATTATTTTCGAAAAAATTATTGTGACTATATGTATATTTCCCCGGAATAGTACTCATCAGTACTGCAGTATCGTCATGTAAAATCTCTTTTGAGTATTTACAAAGGGAAAAAATGGACATTTGTCCACCACAAATGCGATAAGGAGTAATTTCAAAAAAGACAACAAGTTTTTTAGCAGCTTTTGCCTGAGAAAAGTCGTATTCATCCTGGACTTGGGTCGCAAGGATCGTCTCTAATTCTTGAGGACTGATGAAACAGCGGTCAATGTTTTCTTTCCTCAAAATTTTGCGAACGAAAGCTATACTTTTTTCGTCAGAGTGAAAATATAGGTTGAAAAAAAAACTATAATCGGCTTTAAAAATTTTTTTATAGCTTGCATATACACTTCTTTCATGATTTTACAATTTTTTATGATCTAGCCAAGGTTGGCTTGCCATTTGATAGGATTCCTTGCCATCTTGTAATGAAAAGAAGAATTGTGGTTTCTGGATTTTCCTGACTTCCTCGCCAGAGTGGCATGGATTCAACATCGATGCAAGGATGATAATATACTTCCCAATTATAATTCCTTGCAGATCGTCTCGACCAGGGCATCTTCTAGGCCAACAAAGAGCGGCAGGCAGGCGATACGGGAACAGATGCCTTCGGAGATGGGGCAGGCCTGATACTCTTTGAGGTAGGGCAGCGTGTTCAGGCTGGGATAGAAATAACGGCGGGGGAAGACCCGGTGTTCCTTCAGGCGCTCAAAAGCCGCCAGGAGCGCCTGTTCGTTTTCAAACAGCACAGGATAGTAGGCGTAGTTGTACTCCAGGTCTTGCTGCATGGCGGGACGGCGCATCGTCTTCGGCAGGCAGTCGTCATAGATCAGCGAAAGACGCTTGCGCGAGTTTATGATGTCGCCGAGATGGGGCAGAATGGTGTTGCCCATCGCGGCATTGAATTCGTCCTGCTTCGCATTGATACCGAGCATGATGTGTGTGTTCCCTTCATGTCCAAAGCGTTTGACAAAGTCGAGCCTGTCGGAAACGGCTTTGTCCTTGATGACGCACGCCCCGCCCTCGATCGTGTGGAAGAGTTTGGTGGCATGGAAGGAAAGCGTCGAGATATCCCCATACGCGCTCAGGGCCTTGCCTTTGTAGCGGGAACCGAACGAATGCGCGGCGTCGTAAATGACCTTCAGGCCGTGTTCCCTGGCGATTTTTTCGATGGCCTCGACATCGCAGGCATAGCCGAAGATGTGGACGGGCATGATGGCCTTCGTCCGGGGAGTGATGGCTTTTTCGATCTTTTGGGGATCGATGGTAAAATTTTCCTCTTCGACATCGACGAAAACAGGAGTGCAGCGTTCCCAGAGGATGGACGAGAGGGTCGCGACATAGCTGAACGGTGTCGTGATGACTTCGCCATCGAAAATGTCGAGGCAATGGAGGGCGATCTGCAGTGCGATCGTCCCGTTGGTCACATACTGCACATGCTCGACCCCCAGGAACTTGCCCAGAGAAGCTTCCAGCTCCTGCACCTCGGGCCCCTGATTGGTCAGGACGTTGCGATCGAAAATGGCTTCCACCCTTTTGAGGTATTCATCTTTGGGTGGAAGATAGGGCTTTGTGACATATGTGTACATGGATAACTCCATAAGAAACATTATGTTTTTGGGGAAGTAGCTGTCGTATGGCGGTGTATCGCCTTGGCCTCATGATATCGAATGTACGACCCGTCCGTCTGAAAGGGTGTAGACCGTGTCGCAATACTGGGCCATGGCGCTGTCATGTGTCACCATGACGATGGAAACGTTGTCTCTTTTGCAGATGGTTTGAAACACTTCCATGAGCGAGTGGCTGTTGTTGGCATCGAGGGCCCCTGTCGGTTCGTCTGCCAGCAGGATCTGGGGCTCGTTGACCAAGGCCCGTGCGATGGCGACACGCTGCTGTTCGCCGCCAGACAGGTTGTTGCTCCACGCCGTGACTTTTCCGGCCAGGTTCACCGCATCCAGGGCCCCGTGGATGCGGTCTGCTCGCAGGTTGCGAGGGACCCGGCGATAGATGAGCGGGAACTCGACGTTTTCATACACCGTCGTATGCGGGAACATATTGTTGCTCTGGAGGATGAACCCCATATGGTTGCGACGGAAAAGCGTTGCCTGGTCCTGCCGTAAATGGGTCACGTCCTGGCCCAGGATCTCGATGCTCCCTTCGTCAGGAGCATGGAGGAGGCCAAGCAGATGCAGCAGCGTCGATTTGCCGCAGCCGGATGGCCCCATGATGGCCACGAACTCTCCCTGGCGGATGTCGATATCGACGCCTTTCAGGACCTTTCCCTGATTAGCATAGGACTTGCAAAGATATCTGGCTGTCACGACTGGTTTCATGCGGGTTCCTTACAGGTCTTACTCAAAGCGGAGAGAGTCAACCACGTCCATCCGGCTGGCCTGGTGGGCAGGATATGCGCCGCCAAGGACACCAAGGAGCGCGGAAAAAAGTACGCTCCCTACGCTGCAGGCGATAAGCTGCACGAGCGGGAAAGGGCATCCCAAAAAGTGTATGCCTATCACGACAGCGATAATACCCACGAACAAGCCAAGAAGGCCGCCTGCGATAGATTTGAACAGGGCCTCCATGAGGAACTGGCTCATGATATCGCCGTTGGTCGCCCCCATGGCTTTTTTCAGACCGATCTCATGCGTACGATTCCGCACGGATGTAAAAGTACCTGACCAGATGCCAAAAGCACCCAATATCAGGGAAAGGCCGATAGCCAGCCACAGCAGCATGGACAGCCAGAAAAACGTCGCGTCGATACGCTGTACCTGCTCTCTTTGATACTCTACCGTAACGTGCGGAGCCTCCTGGAGTTCCCGCACTTTTTTTACTAGCGCCTGTGCCAACCGGGGGACATCCTCCCAGCTGCGGGAAAGTATGAAGATACGGTTAATGGCCGGATTCGCTATCTGCCTGTCCAAGGTAGTTGTGTAGGGCAAAAACGCTTGGTCCGTCCACGCAGCCAGCATCATACCGTTGATGACACCGATTACCTCTGCCGTATCGTTACGGCTGATGGAGATAGTGCGGCCGATAGCAGCATCAGGCGAGCCGAAAAGTCCGACAGCGGCCTGATGTCCCAGCAGGCAGACTCTGGCTCTTTGGACGATATCCTCACTGGAAAAATCTCGACCAGCTTCTATTTCCAGATAGTGGATGGGCACGAAATATTGGTCGACGCCTGATAGAAGCAACGGGATATTGCGCATGCCGACGGCTTGGGGGTACTTCGCACGCCAGGTAATGTTGGCTCCTGCGTATACGACCCCGTCGAGTTTTCTTATCTCCTCTACAGTCTTTTCGTCGAAGAAGTAGCGTGGCGAGCCAGGATAGCGGTCGTCTTCCATGACGACACGCAGAACATTGACTCCCCCCATAAGAAGGAAATCTGAACTCAATTTGTTGCGTATTTCCTGTCCCAGAACCCCCAGGATCAGGAACGAGGCGATACCAAAGGCGATAGCCAGTACCACCCCCAGCGGCTTTGTCCGCAGCACCTGCCGTCCACTGATGCGTACGATGTCGCCAAGCTCGAACATGCCTTGCTACTCCACATCGATATGGACCAGGGCCTTGTATCCGGGCCGGATCATATGATCAGGGTTCTCTATATCGATGTAGACGAAGTAGAACGAGGGGACAGCGATGGTCGCATCGATAGGCATCCACGAGAGCATGGAGATCTTGCCCCTTACTTTTTTCCCTCCCATGTTCACCACGTCCACCGACACTTCCTGCCCTATGTGCATGCGGGAGACCTCGGATTCGTAGACCTGTATCTGGATCTGGATGGGATCGAGCACGGCCATGGTGACTGCCGCAGTGTTGGGGTCCACGCGTCCCCGGGATCTTGTGCGCGGCGAGATGTCGATGATGGTTCCGTCCATGGGAGCTGTCAAGAACAACTCACGGGGCAGAGTATCCCCCTTTTTTAGCTTATGGCCGAAATAAGTCTCCAGCTCATCCATATGCAGATTAAAATCTGCGGTATAGGCCTCCCGTTTTTGCAGCAGAGCGTCTTTGCGCTGCAACAGTAGGGCAAGCTGCCGGCTGTTGCGTTGCGCATCCGACGGAGACGTGAGACCCTTGGCGGTAAGCTCTGCTGAAGTGCGCTTCTGGGCATTAATGTGGAGGAGCTCCTGCTCCAGGGCACTGATTTGCATTTGCATTTCAGCTTGGCCGCCGCCGGTGTAAAGTTCTCCCTGAAACGCACGGAGCTCACGGGGATGCAGATGGTAACGGACGAGACGCTGATCTTTGTGCACCGATTCTCCGATGTTGACGAGAAGTTCGTCGACAAAGATGGGGAAGGGGACGGTGATCCAGCGAATGATCTGGGCCGAGACCTTACCTTCAAAGCTCAGTGTCTGCTGTCCGGCCACGACAGGAGAAGCGGACATGATAGCGGCAAGTATCAAAAAGTGGCAGAGAATTTGCTTCATTTGTTGTCCCCGTTTCCAGAATCTCCAAGGAAGTAATGCGTCAGCCCGGCTGCCATATGCATCCAGGATAGGCGGACGCGCGCGATATCGTATTGGGCCAGCAACAAGGCAAGACGGCGCTCCAGCTCGCCCTGCTGGAAAGAGGCAAGCGTGGACATGTCTGCCGTACCATTTTGAAAGGCGATCGAAATGACTTCCTGGCGGCGGCGTGCGCTTTTAACAGCATGCTTCCGCTGCTCTGCACGGGCCTTGGCAAGGACGAACTCCTGTTCCATGCTCAGCCAGCGTTGGCCGTATTCACGCTGGCGCTGGATTTCGTCATACTGGCTTTGCCGTTTGCGGGCACGGGATATGGATGCCATACGGTAACGGTGGCCCCAGTCTAGGAGAGGCATATCGAATGTGATGTGGGCAAACGTATCCGTTTTTCCGCCATAGGGCTTGTCCTGGCCGCTCGGTTCGTTCTCGTTGATGGCGATGCTGATGTTGGGCATGTACTGCGCCCATGCCAGCATGATGTTGGCCTCCTCCAGTCGTACCTGCTGGCGCAGCAGGTATCTGTCCTCTGTTTTGTCCCAGTAGTCCTGCCAGCTGCGGCTCCGGGGATCGAAGCTGTCCAGAACCGTATAGACACTCTGTGTGTCCACATCGAGTTTTTGGGCGATATCCACACCGACGAGCTGTTTCAGCTGGCTGCGCTGCAATGCCAGTTCCGTTTCTGCGGTACGGATACGCAGGGTGACGTCCTGTACAAAGTCTTCAGTGAAAGAAGCTGGTGCTAGAATATTGGGCTGTACGGATTCCCGCGTGGCGGCGATGGCATGCTGTTTTTGGGCAATGGCCAGCAGCTCTTTGAGGTTTTCGATGGTCTTTTCTTTTAGATTCATGAGCAGCAGACAGTCTGCGATAGCCCGAATCGTTTCTCCGACGGCCTTGCGCTGTGTAACGATAGCGACTTGCATCATGTCATTTTGCGCCTGCACGGAAAAATAGGTAGCAACAGGATTGTTGAAGATCCCATTGAATGAAACCTGATAGGAAGGCTGACCATAATCACTTCCTTTCATTTTGTTGTTGCTATTATATTTTGTGATGTTGTTTGAAATAGTATACAGCAGGTGCATCTCAGGGAGATAGCGCCATTTTGTGTCACGTTGTGAGATCTGCTGTATTTCAAGATTGATATGCCCGCGCGATATGATAGGGGACTGCTGGATGGACAAGAAGACAAGATCCGAAAAACTGTGGACCTTGTCGGGGGAATAAAATATCAGACGTTTCTCTGCCGGAGCTTGCTGGCCTTTTTTGTTTCCTTCTTGCAGCCAGTCTTTCTGGGGCAAAGACGAAAACCCCTCATAGCCAGGCTGGCTGCAAGATGTAAGGCATAAAAAAAGGAGAGCCGAAAGAGCAATCCAATGAAAATACTGTATCATTTTGAGATTCCTGTATGACAAGCTCTATGTATTCAGGCTGTCGTAAAAGCTCTCACTGCAGAAGTCCGCTTTGCGATCTTTTTCGGATAATATGGGATCTTCGATAGGCCATGCTATTTTGAACCTCGGGTCATTCCAGCGGTAGGTCCCTTCATCCCACGGACAATAATAGTCCGTGCATTTGTAATGGCAATGGGCCAGCTTGCTGGTGACCACAAAACCATGGGCCAAGCCAGGAGCAATCCAGAGCTGCCACTGATTTTCTTGGGTCAACTCCACACCGTACCATTGTCCAAATGTTGGTGAGTCGCGACGGATATCCACTGCGACGTCAAAAAGACTGCCAAGGGAGACCGAGATCAGCTTCCCCTGGGGGCGGGTCTTTTGAAAATGTAGGCCGCGCAGTACCCCGTAGGTGGAGCAGGAATGATTGTCCTGTACGAAGGGGAGATCGATGCCGATCTCGGCATAGCGTTCCTGCTGCCAGGTCTCCACAAAGTACCCGCGTGCATCGCTCCAAATTGGGGGTTTGATGAGAAGTACACCCTTGATACCCGTTTGTACTACTTCCACTGTCCAATCCCCGTATCCACGAGTTCTCGAAGGTACTGGCCGTAGAGTGTCTTAGACAGAGGTACGGCCAGAGCACGCACGTCATCGGCCGAAATCCAGCCATTACGCCAGGCAATTTCTTCCAAACAGGCGATCTTCAGGCCCTGGCGCTGTTCCACGGCTTGCACGAAGGCTCCGGCATCCATGAGGGAGTCATGGGTCCCGGTGTCCAGCCAGGCGATACCGCGGCCCATCAGTTCCACATGCAGGTCGCCCCGGTGCAGATAGGCGTTGTTGACGTCCGTGATCTCCAGCTCGCCGCGTGCGGAAGGACGCACCTGTTTGGCAATGTCTAACACTAAGGCATCGTAGAAGTACAGGCCGGTTACAGCGAAGTTGGAACGGGGATGCTCCGGTTTTTCCTCGATATTGATGACGCGGTGGTCCTTGTCGAATTCGACCACGCCGTAGCGCTGAGGATCGCTCACATGATAGCCGAAGATGGTGGCACCCTGTTCGCGGGTCATGGCCGCATGGGTCAAAGCAGGCAGGCCGTGGCCGAAAAAGACGTTGTCACCCAGCACAAGGCAGGTGTTGTAGCCCTTGATGTGGTCTTCTGCCAACAGGAAAGCCTGTGCCAGCCCTTCAGGCCGAGGCTGTAACACATAGGTGATATGGCAACCCCACTGCTGTCCATCGTGGAGCAGGGCTTCATATAGGGGCAGGTGCTCCGGCGTGGAGATCAGGCAGATATCCCGGATGCCGGCCATCATCAGGGTGGCCAGGGGGTAATAAATCATGGGCTTGTCATAAATGGGCATGAGCTGCTTGCTGACGCTCAGGGTCAAAGGATACAGGCGGGTCCCGGAGCCGCCTGCCAGCAGGATACCTTTCCATACAGCCATACTATTTCTCCTGTAAATAAAGAGTGGGGGACGATGCCGTTCCCGGCTGGGTCAGACCTTCAGCGCTCCGCGTAATTGCGGGCGATCCAGTCTTGGTAGGCGCCGCTGCGTACGTTGTCTACCCACTGGCCATGCTCCAGATACCAGCGCACCGTCTCGCGCAGGCCGGAAGTGAAATCATGTTTCGGAACCCAGCCTAGTTCCTTTTCGATTTTGCTGCAATCGATGGCATAACGGAAGTCGTGGCCGGGCCTGTCCGTCACGAACGTGATCAGTTCGGCGTAGCTCCCATGAGGGCTGGGGACTTGTGCATCCAGTATGGCGCAAAGACTGCGCACCACATCCAGATTGGTCTTTTCCGAGCGGCCACCGATATTGTAGCTTTCACCAACGCGGCCGTTCTCCAGGACGCGGGCGATGGCCTGGCAGTGGTCTTCCACATGCAACCAGTCACGGATATTGCTCCCTGTGCCATAGACAGGCAGTTTTTTCCCTTCCAGCGCATTGAGGATCATGAGCGGGATCAATTTTTCCGGGAACTGACGCGGGCCGTAATTGTTGGAGCAGTTGGTCAGCAGTACCGGCAGGCCGTAGGTCTCATGAAAGGCCCGCACCAGATGATCACTGGCAGCTTTGGAGGCTGAATAGGGGCTGTTGGGACTGTACGGCGTTGTTTCAGAAAAAGCGGGGTCCCCCTCCCTGAGCGTACCGAAGACTTCATCTGTCGAGACGTGCAGGAATCGGAAAGCTTCTTTTTTGCCCATCTCCAGCTCTTTCCACCATTGCGAGACGACCCGCAGCAGAGTCGCTGTCCCCAGGACGTTGGTTCGTACGAAAGCTTCAGGATCCACGATGGAACGATCGACATGGCTTTCAGCGGCGAAATTCAACACTGCATCAGGACGATAGGTCTGCAGCAGCCAACGCACCAGTTCGGCATTGCCGATATCGCCCTGGACAAAGATGTAGTCCTTGTCCTGCTCCAACTCCGCCAGATTCTCCGGATTGCCGGCATAGGTCAGCTTGTCCAGGTTGATAACGCGTTCACCCCGCTGCCGGGCCTGCAAGACATAACAGGAACCAATAAAACCGGCACCGCCGGTGATGAGGATAGTCTTGTTCATGGGACATCTAGTGCACATCGATGTGCCGGTTATGGTTGAAGGGGGGAGAGGGCGAGCTCTGACATGGTCAGGGAGAGTGCTTCCTGCCAGTGGGGCAGGCGGATCCCCAATGTTTTTTCCAGTTTTTCCACAGCCAGGCGTGAATTCAGCGGGCGTGGAGCGGGGGCGCCATAGGCTTCGGTGTTGATGGCCTGCACATCCTTATTCTGAAGGCGCAGCGCATACCCCATACGGCGGGCCGTCTCGAAAATCTGGCAGGCGAAGCCGTGCCAGCTCGTCTCTCCACGACAGACGGTATGGTAGACACCGGAGGGAACATCCCGTCTCGCCAGTGCGATGTTCGTGATATCAGCCAGAAGGCGGGCAGAGGTGGGGGCACCGATCTGGTCTGCCACTATGGCCAAACGGTCACGCTGCCTGGCCAGCCTCAGCATGGTCCTCAGAAAATTGTTCCCGCGGGCGGCGTAGACCCAGGAGGTCCTGAAAATGACGTAGGATGCGCCGCTGTCCATGATTGCCTGGTCTCCAGCCAGCTTGCTTCGGCCGTAGACATTGAGAGGTCCGGTTGGTGCCTCTTCTCTGCGGGCGTCGTGGCCGCTGCCGTCATAGACATAATCGGTGGAGTAGTGGAAGATCCGGACGGCATGCCTTGACGCGTACTGTGCCAGTACATACGGCAGATCCCGATTGACACACAGGGCTGTCTGCATGTCCGTTTCTGCCTTGTCCACCGCTGTATAGGCGGCGGCATTGACGATGCAGTCCGGAGCATGCGCCTCCAGCCAGCGGCTCACTGTAGACATGTCGGAGAGGTCGAGCTCATGGCGTGCCGGTGCCAGGACATCCCCCCATAGGGCAAGACTGCGCTGCAATTCAAATCCGACTTGTCCGGTACCGCCTGTCAGAAATATCTTCATTGCTGTTCCCGTTGCGCTTCGAATGATTTCATATACTCCGGCAGGATTTCCTGCGGCGTACCAATGCGGTATATTTTGCCATTTTCCATCCAGATCAGCCTGTCACAGTGCTCAACGGTACTTAAGCGGTGGGCGATGATGATAATTGTCAATTGTCCTTTGAGAGCTGCGATGGTCTCCATGATGGCGCTTTCCGTCCCTAGGTCAAGCGCACTGGTGGATTCGTCCAGGATCAGGATGTCAGGAGCCGCATACAGGGCTCGTGCGATGGAGACACGCTGCGCCTGCCCACCGGAAAGCCCTGCTCCCCGTTCCCCGATGGGGTATTCTATACCTCTCGGGTCATGCTCCACAAAATCCAGCGCCGCCATATGACAAGCCCGGGCCACTTTTTCTCCATCATACGGCTTGCCCCATTGGCTGAAGGCCACGTTTGCTGCTACGGTTCCCTGCAGGATATAGGGAGACTGGGGGACATAGCCGATACTGCGGATATAGGCGGCCCTTTCTTCTGGCGAAAGTTCCTTTCCGTCCACACGAAAAGCCCCCCCGCTCATGGGTAACAGGCCGCACAGCAGGCCAACGAGTGTGGATTTACCGGCACCGGAGGGGCCCACGATGCCGAGCTGTTCACCTTTACGGATGGAGAAGCTTACTTGAGATAGGCTATCCTGTTGCACATCGGGATAACGAAAATTTACGTTATCGAGTGTTATATCATGGGTAAAACGAAAGGTAGGATCGGGCTCTGCGGGGATGCTTGGAGGATGAGCTTGGATTGCCTCAAGCCGCTCTAAGCACTCCATCGCCATGATGCGCAGGCCACGCAGGGTCACTAGACATCCAAGGGAACGGTTCAGCAGGGGCAAGACTCGCCAGGCTACCAACATGATGATTGTGATTACGCTGGCGATGGTTGGCATGCTGGCATCGTTACTTGCTATAAGCAACCATACAGTACTGGGGATGACTAGAAAACCACAAACCTCCAGTATCCATGAAGGAATAGGGGGGGCAATCAGCAGAAATGAACGAGCACGTTTCCCCCGCTTGCAGATATCTTGATATGATTTGAGAAAGATAGGCTGTTGCCTATAAATGAGTACCTCACGAATACCGTTCATGGCCACCATAGCCGTGCTGTTTTCTTCCTGTTCTCCCTTGGCAGCAAGGGCTCCAGAGCGGTCAATGGCGGATTTCATACTACGATAGATAAAAATAATAACTATAGCTGTTATGAACAGGCAACTCAGGATAACATTTGGTGTGGCAGAAACGATGGTTATAAAAAGAGCTAAAGATGTAATCGCATAGGTATAGATATTGAGTATATTAACCATGTACTGCCCTAGCATCACTTTCCAGTTCAAGGCTTGAAATACAGATGAGCTGTTCCCTGTCATATGCTCTACATAATCGCTATACAGAAAGTTATACATGATGATTGTTCCTGTATTGAATGCGATATCTTCACCAAGGACAGCACTTTTCCAGCTGACTATAGCCGAAAGGGCATTTTTGATTGCGATGCACCCGACGACGAAACAGGCACTGGCCAAAGTAAAATAACGTAAATCAGTACACAGTTGGCTTAGTTCAGGGCAATTTTTGAAAAGCCACTGGACAATATCGTAGGATAAGATGGTCTGCGGTGCAGCGATGCTCATGGCCATCATTGACATGGAACAGATAGAGAGTACTTCAAAAAAAGCTAGAATGAGCATAAGAATAAACAATCCATAAGTGCGCCAGCGTACCCATGATGGCAACACATACAGAATACGGCGAAAATCGCGGATGAGGAGTTTTTCTTGGATATCCATTAGTGTCTTTAATGAGAGAATACAGGGGTTGACAATAGTAGGGCGAATAAAAAGTTCCCTGAATAGCAGCAACAACTCTGGCCAGAAGATATATCTTGCAGGAGCCAGAAAAACCGTACCAGACAGCGGACAACACGAATTTACTTGTTCTTTCCAAAAAGTCAAAGGGGAACTCGTATCTTTTACGGCAGGAGGCAGGCAGCCCACCCAAAACAGATGTGCAGCTGTGTCTGTAGCGCCAATTGCGCGTTTGAAAAACCAGTTGACTTGATATCGTTCACATGCCACGAAGTACCCAGCGATTAAGAGAATGTCCGGCATACATCTTGCTATACCAGTTTTCTCCAAAGGATACAGGCCAAAGCAAGGTAAAGTAGCCCC
>ERZ857982.1322-NODE-1322-length-24695-cov-8.253409_pt1 | contig 24695 bp, 27 predicted proteins | sample MGYA00519955_ERZ857982 | MGnify/ENA primary metagenome ERZ857982 (study PRJEB31778, sample SAMEA3449416) | human gut metagenome | biome: human gut; feature: human-associated habitat; material: faeces | place: United Kingdom | collected 2010/2012 ... | reverse complement strand
CGCCACGGCGATATTTCTTCGCGTTTTTCGCTTTCAGATACACCGCCAGCCGGACGAGGATCGCGCCGAAGATGCCGACGCAGATATCCAACACATGAAAGCTGGGCGCGGAGCTGGCGAAGGCGGTCTGAAAGCCCTGCCCGATATGCAGCAGCTTTTCCGAGACGTCAAGCCCCGGCGCCAGCCGCACCGCCTGGCAGAGCTTATCAAAGAGATACACAAAGAACAGATACGGCAGGTTTGGCAGAAGATATTTTTTGAGTTTGTCCTTCATCGCTCCACGCTCCGTTCTCTGGTCTTGACCTTTTCGCCGCGCTCCTGCTCCTTGTGCTGCGTTTTGGACTGCTCCTGCGCCTTTTCCAGCTTGCGCCGGATGGAAGGGGCTTTCTCGCGGCTCAGGTTTTTAGCGGAAAACTCCCGGAAGGCCGCTGTAATCACATCGGCGTCCCGGCCCTTGAAGAACACCAGGTAACGGGTATGCTCGCCGGAAGTGTCCTTCTTCAACGCAAAATCCAGGCCGTACTTCTTCGCCGTGGAAGAAAAGGCCCGGATATTCTGATCCGTGATCTCGATGTTGGATACGCCGGTGTTATGCTTCATAAGCTGGCGGAGCGTCTGCTTGCCGTGCCGGAGTGGGGGATCATTCTTGTGCTTTTCCATATCCGCCAGCACCTTCTTCATGGCCTGCTGCAAGAGCTGGGCGGTCATTTTACCGGTCTCCACACAAAGCGCAAGGGTTTTCTGCGTGATTTCTTCCTGCAAGGCGTTCACCTCCGATCTCCGCTGCCGTACAGGTCATGGCTGACAAGGGATGTGTAATAGCTGTCCATCGTGACCGGGGCGTTATACAGCGCCGCCAGCAGATATTTCTTGATGTTGCGGACATAGGTGGTGTTCTCCCGCATCCGGTCAAGGACATACTCGATGTGCGAGGCGTTCAGCTTCAGGAACCGTGACCGGACGACCTCCGCAGGGTAGTCGTCCCCGGCGACACGGATCATCTCCCGGTTGGAGCAGACGGTATCCACCATGAGTTCCACCAGCTCGTCCAGCCGGTCCTTGTCAAGCTGCACGTTCTGCGAGAGTACGTCATACTCGATGTTCTCCAAGATCAATGCCCGATAGCTTTCCCGCTTTCGCATCCCGTCCTGTCCGGCCCGTTCCTTGGGGGCTGGGGGACTTGATAGGATAGGACTTGATTCTTGCGTAATTGATAGATCAGTCTTTGATGGATAGTTACTTGATTCTTCTTTATTTAATTGGGCGGGGTTCTCCTGAATTGGAGCATCCAACATTGGATTCACCTGTACGGGATTTTCCCGTATAGGTTTTTCCTGTGTAGGTGATAGCGCTTCAGGCTGTTCCAGAATGGTGTATTCGATAGAGCCGAGCTGTCCGTTTGCACCACGGACACGCGCACGGATCAGATAGCCGTGCGCCTCCAGCTCCCGGATGCCGCCGCTGATGCTGTCAATGCCGTCCTTGCAGATACGGGCAAGACCCTTCATGGTGTAGTCCCAATTCTCCGGCAGGGACAGCATGAGAGATAGAAGCCCTTTCGCTTTCAGCGACAGCGACATATCCCGCAGATGGTAGTTGGACATGACCGTGTAATCTCTGGTCTTTTCGATACGGAATACAGCCATCTTCGCACCTCCTTCCTCTGAAAATGAAAAGTGTTGATTTCGATGAAAAAAGCCTCCGGTTTGCCTCTCGGATGTGATCCATAGGAAAACATCCATGCCCGCCTGCTTGCGGCGGTCAGAGAGGAAAAAACAGAGGCTTTCGCACCCTAATCACAACACTTGAATTTGGGTATAGAAAAAGGGCGGCTGTCTGAAAAACAGTCGCCCGAAAAGGGGATATATACAAGTTATTTGCTACTTGTCCGCCTTGAAAACCGTTGATATTACTGGCTTTTTCAAAAAGTTCTGTATCACCACTCGCACCATGGCGAGCGGATGTAACTGATCTCAGTTACATCCGCTTCTTTATTATCGTGTCCGGAGCGGGTTTACGCTTGTTCCATTTCTTCTTCCTCAAAAGAATCATCATCCGCGTTGTATCCCGTCGAAAGCAGCTCTTTCAGACTGTCCGACGGCTCGCAGGAAACATCCTCAATGGCGCCGCCCTCACGGATGTCGGCAGTGTAGTCCGGATGGCACTGCGTGGGATCAATATCCAGATACCCGACGAACTTGTAGCAGATGACAAGTCGTTGAGTTTTGTTTTTGCCCGTCCCCTGCGTTTCGTACACATCAGATGCTGCTCCTCCTGCATGATCCTTGCAATGGTGTCCTCGCCGTTGCCGTCCAAATACAGCTTGATAATCTCCCTGACGACCGATGCGGCCTCCGGGTCGATGATCCAGCGCTTCTTGTCCTGCGGGTCTTTCACATATCCGTACGGGGGTTGAGCGAGCGGCTCGCCGGCCCGCCCTCGTGTATTGTGCGCAGATCGTACCTTGCGGCTGATATCCTTGGCATACAGCTCGTTCATGATATTCTTGATGGGGATAAAATCGTCCATGATAAATTAGCCAACACTCTCCTTAAAGGTTTCGTCACGAAGCTGGTCACCAAATGCTACGACCATTCTCGCAACACCAGCTAATACATTTGCTCCCAGAGAGTCGATATCCCCCTCCCATGTACCAACGCAGAGCCGCAAAGTTCGGTCAAGCACTCGGCCTGGTTGGCGATAGCCACTTTGTATTCGGTGCCGAAAATACGTATTTCCTAACAAACCCTTGTCAACCGTACAAGGCTATGTTACTCTTCGTCAGTAAATCGCAGGCAAACCCGGCGCAAGCCGGTGACGTAAAGCTAAAGGGCCCCACCGGGTCAGCCGGCTGCCGGCAACGGGCCGCCGTCATTTTTGCCGGACCCGCCGCTTTGCGGATTTTTGAAACGCAGGAGCAGACAGGAACGGAGCAATTTGGCGGCAGGATCGATCAAAGCTGCACAGAGACCTCTCTGCGTACTTGCGGTGTCCAAAACCGGATATACTGAGCACAAAACACTTTCGGATGTGGGTGTTCCACGTCCTGAAGGTGTTTTTTTTGAGGGCAGAAACAAGCGGGCAGAACTGATTTTTTTGAAGGGACGATGGCCTATGAAAGAAAGAACATGGAGACGTATGGCTGCGCTGCTGCTAACGCTGGCGATGAGCGTTTCCCTTCTGGCGGGCTGCGCCGGGAGGACCGCAGAGGATGAGGGGGAACCCATCCGGGTGTATTTGTGGACGGCGAACCTGTAGGGAAAGTACGCCCCCTACGTTCAGGCCCAGCTCCCGGACGTGGACGTGGAATTTGTGGTGGGAAACAACGATCTGGATTTCTACAAATTCCTCAATGAAAACGGTGGGCTGCCGGATGTGATCACCTGCTGCCGGTTTTCTCTCCATGACGCACAGCCGCTGAAGGACAGCCTGATGGATCTCTCCGCCAGCAACGAGACGGGTGCCGTTTACAATACCTACCTCTTCGCAGGACGTGGTCTCCAAAATGATCGCGGGAGAGTACAGCGCGGCGCAGGCGTATAAGGCGTTTGACAGCCAGCTCCGTGAGTCCGGAGACGATTCTGAGGAGACCGTCAAAGCCTTTGTGGAGGGCTGCAAGGGCGGCTTTACACCGTTTAACCGGGGCTCTCTGCCGGTAGTCAGCGGCATCGCCATGGAAGTGCAGGAGGATCACGGGACGTATACCCTGACGAAGGTCACGCGGGACGGGGAGGCGGTCCGGGACGCGGGTACCTTCACCGTGACCTGTCTGGCTGCGGCGAAGCACATGGCGCCCCTCCTTGCGGATGAAAGCCGCGTGTTTGAAGGCGGAGACGTTCGGGTGCGGAATACCTGGACCGAATACGTCGCACAGGATGACGCTGTTCTTGCGGAGCCTGAGCCCTATATCAGCTTGAGGTAAGGATAGATGGAAGAAACGCATTACCGTGCAAAGAAAATGAGACCGGTGGGGAAGCGGAGGGCGGCTGCTTTGGCGGCGGTGCTTGCCCTGCTTTTGGGGATCGCCGCGCTCAGCAGCCTTCTTGCCGGGTAAGCGCGGTTCCTCCCATCGTTCCGCCCGGCGTTGACAAGCGCAGAACAAGCAGAAAAAATGCGGCACAGGTCTAACCTGTGCCGCATCAAGCAATCTCTTTTCAGAGCTTTTTTGCATCTTTGTATCACAAATTAGCCTTACTCCGAATCCATAGTAAAGTGATAATAGTATGCAAAAACGAAAATACTCTTCATTGTTGTGGTTCTCCGTTCATAGAACCAGGTTGGCCTCAGTATAAGAACCTCCATCCCGATCGCCAACCGCATAATTTTACATTTTCCAGCACGGGGCAAATTTTCGTTGAAAAGTACGCTCTTTCTTCAAAGGCATCCTGGTGAAATTCAGCACTTTTCACCAAGTTCCGTAGATTTTTTCCGCCCCTTCGCCGCCGCAGAAATACGCGCTGCACAGTGCGGCAGGGCAAGGCTGCATACTTTCTCATTTCTTTTTTTACCGTGTCGTTTTCCCGAAGCTTTTGCTCTTGACATTCGTCAGATTATCCCGTATAATGCACCGAAAACAACACAAGGAGGAAATGAAAATGCGCTATCTTCTGAAGAATGCAAAGTTTTTCTCGCAGGGCGTGTTTCATTTGGCGGACGTGTTTCTTTCGGACGGAAAGATTGTTTCTATTGGTGATGGTGTTTCCCCTTCCGATGATACTATTGTTATTGATATTTCTAATATGGTTTTGTTTCCCGGTTTCGTTGATGTTCATGTTCATCTTCGTGAGCCGGGATTTTTTTATAAGGAAACCATTCGCTCCGGCACACTGGCCGCCGCGCACGGCGGCTTCGCTCACGTTGCCGCCATGCCGAACCTGAACCCCGTGCCCGACTGCGTCGAATCGCTTGCGCTCCAGCGCGCGCTCATCGAGAAGGACGCCCTCGTTCATGTCCATCCCTACGGGGCGATCACGGTCGGTGAAAAGGGCGAGCAGCTTGCAGACCTTGCGGGCATGGCACCAGACGTCATCGCCTTTTCCGACGACGGGCGCGGCGTGCAGTCCGAGAGCATGATGCGCCAGGCGATGGCCGAGTGCCGCCGCCTCGGCAAGATCCTTGCCGCGCACTGCGAGGACAACGCCCTGCTTCGCGGCGGCTACATCCACGACGGCGCGTATGCCCGCGCCCACGGGCACCGCGGCATCTGCTCGGAGAGCGAGTGGGGTCAGATCGCACGCGACGTGAAGCTTGCCGCGGAAACGGGCTGCGCCTACCACGTCTGCCACGTTTCGACCAAGGAAAGCGTCGAGGTCATCCGCGCGGCCAAGCGCCGCGGCGTGGACGTGACATGCGAAACAGCGCCGCACTATCTCGCCTTCACGCAGGACGATTTACAGGAGGACGGACGATTCAAGATGAATCCTCCCCTGCGCGATCAGGCCGACCGCGACGCGCTCATCGAGGGTCTTCTGGACGGGACGATCGACATGCTCATCACCGACCACGCGCCCCACAGCCGCGAGGAAAAGAGCAAAGGCCTTGAAAAGAGCGCCATGGGCGTTGTCGGACTGGAAACGTCCTTTGCCGCAAGCTACACGCATCTTGTGAAAAAGAGGATCCTGCCGCTTGAAAAGCTCGTCGAGCTGATGCACACCTCTCCGATGCGCCGCTTCGGCTGCGGCACGGAGATCGCCGTCGGCCAGCCCGCCGACCTGACCGTATTTGACCTCAACAGAACCTATACCGTCGACCCCGAAACATTTTTGACCATGGGGCGCGCAACGCCCTTCGCCGGCACGTGCCTCACCGGTGCGTGCAAGCTGACGATGATCGGCGGCGAGATCGTCTGGAAGGAGGACATACTTTGATCGAAGTAACTTACACCATCGTGGAGAACGCCCTCATTGCCTCGGGCGTCTACCGCTTGAAGCTCGAGGGCGACACCTCGGCCATCATCGCGCCGGGCCAGTTCCTCGACCTTCGTCTGCCCGGTTTCTTCCTGCGCAGGCCCATCTCCATCTGCGACTGGGACGAAAAGAGCGTCACGCTCCTTTATAAAGTCGTCGGCGGCGGAACGGACTGGCTCTCCCGCTGCACGCCGGGGCAGGCGCTCGATGCGCTCTCGGGTCTCGGCAACGGCTTTGACGTTGCCTCCTGCGGCGAAACGACGCTCCTTGCGGGCGGCGGCATCGGTGCCGCGCCGCTCTTCGGTCTTTCAAAGTGCCTTCTTGCCGCGGGCAAAACGCCCGTCGCCGTTCTGGGTTTCAACACTGCGGAGGATGTTTTTTACGAAAATGAATTCAAGGCGCTCGGCGTGCAGACCGTCATCGCAACGGCGGACGGCAGCCGCGGCACACGCGGCTTTGTGACCGACGCGCTGCCCGAGCGGTTCGACGCCGTCTGCGCCTGCGGGCCGATGCCGATGCTCAAGGCGCTCTGCGCAAAGACGGACAAGCCCGGTCAGATCAGTCTGGAAGCGCGCATGGGCTGCGGCTTCGGCGCGTGCATGGGCTGCACGATCGACACAGTGAACGGCCCCAAGCGCGTCTGCCGTGAAGGCCCCGTATTCGGGAGGGATGAGATCAAATGGTAAAAACGAACGTCACGCTCTGCTCTCTTCCGCTCGATAACCCCATTATTCCCGCGAGCGGTACCTTCGGCTACGGCCACGAGTTCGCAGAGCTCTACGATATCAACTGCCTCGGCACGTTCTCCTTTAAGGGAACGACGCGCGAGCCGCGCCTTGGCAATCCCCAGCCGCGCATCGCTGAGATGCAAAGCGGTGTGCTCAACGCCGTGGGCCTTCAGAACCCCGGTGTGGACGCGGTTATCGCCGAGGAGCTTCCCAAGCTCGCGCGCGTTTTCCGCAAGCCTGTCATGGCAAATGTCAGCGGCTTTTCGCTCGATGAATACGTCGAGGTCTGCCAGAAGCTCGACACCTGTCCGCAGGTTGGCTGGCTTGAGGTGAACATCTCCTGCCCCAACGTCCACGGCGGCGGCATGAGCTTCGGCACTGACCCGAAGGCTGCCGCAGCGGTCACGCGCGCGGTGAAGGACGCGGTCAAAAAGCCCATCATCGTCAAGCTCTCGCCCAACGTCACAAGCATTGCGGACATTGCCAGGGCCTGCGAGGACGCAGGCGCGAACGGCATCAGCCTCATCAACACCGTGATGGGCATGCGGCTCGATCTCAAAACGAGAAAGCCGCTTCTTGCCAACAGCACGGGCGGTATGTCCGGCCCCGCGATCTTCCCGCTCGCCGTGCGCATGGTCTGGCAGGTCTACGAAGCGGTGCGCATCCCCGTCGTCGGTCTCGGCGGCGTGATGAGCGCCGAGGACGTCATCGAGCTGATGCTCGCGGGCGCAACGGCGGTCGAGGTAGGCGCTGCCAACCTTGTCGATCCCTTCGCCTGCCGCCGCATCGTCGAGGACCTGCCCCGCGTCATGCAGAAATACAACATCAACGATTTGAACGACATCATAGGAGGTGCCCACCATGAGTAAGGACGTTATCATTGCGCTGGATTTCGACAGCAAGGAAAAGACCCTCGCGTTTCTTGACCGCTTCACCGGCGAAAAGCCCTTTGTGAAGATCGGCATGGAGCTTTTCTACGCCGAAGGCCCCGCGATCGTGCGCGAGATCAAGGCCCGCGGCCACAAGATCTTCCTCGATCTCAAACTGCACGACATCCCCAATACCGTGAAAAAGGCCATGGCCGTGCTCTCCTCCCTCAATGTGGATATGGTCAACCTCCACGCCGCAGGTACGCGCGCCATGATGAGCGCTGCGCTTGAGGGACTCACCCGCGTGGACGGTACGCGCCCGCTCCTCATCGCTGTCACGCAGCTCACCTCCACCAGCCAGCAGAGCATGGAGGAAGAGATCGGCATTCACGCCCCGCTTGAGAATGTGGTCATCGACTATGCCAAAAACGCAAGACTCGCCGGGCTCGACGGCGTGGTCTGCTCCCCGCTTGAAGCCGGCCGCATCCACGAGACCTGCACGAAGAACTTTCTCACCGTCACCCCCGGCATCCGCTTTGCTGACGCAAAGGCGGACGACCAGGTGCGCATCACCACGCCCGCAAAGGCGCGCGAGATCGGCTCGGACTACATCGTCGTCGGCCGCCCCATCACGCAGGCGGAGGATCCTGTCGCAGCCTATCGCCGCTGCGTCAGCGAGTTCGTGGGCTAAGCCATGCACTGCGACATCATCTTATTTGATTTGGACGGCACGCTGACCGACTCCGGGCCCGGCATCATGAAGGCCGGGCAGTATGCCCTGCGCGCATTTGGCATCGAGCGCGACTGGCGCGAGCTGTCGTTCTTCGTCGGCCCGCCGCTCAGCGAGACCTTCGCACGCTTCGTGCGCGCAGAGGATGTCGACGCCGCGGTCGCAAAATTCCGCGAATACTATCAGCAGGACGGCTGGCTCGACAACGCCCCCTACCCCGGCATTCCCACGCTGCTCGCGCATCTCAAAAGCGAGGGCAAGCGCCTCTTCGTTGCCACGTCGAAGCTCGACACCATGGCTGAGTGCATTCTGGAGCACTTCGGTCTTGCGCCCTATTTCGACGCCATCTGCGGCGCACCCGAGGGCGACAGGGAAGCGGGAAAAAAGGTGAACGTCGTAAAAGCCGCGCTCAAGGCAGCCGGCTGCGACGATCTTTCCCGCGCCGTCATGGTCGGCGACCGCGAGCACGACGTCGTCGGCGCGCATCTTGCGGGGCTCGACGTGATCGGCGTGCTTTACGGCTACGGCAGCCGCGAAGAACTCACCGCCGCCGGCGCTGACCAAATCGCCGAAACCCCGGAGGCATTGGAAACGCTCATTCTGTCAACAAACTGACATTTTGAAAGGAGAAGAGATAGAAATGGAGCATTTGGAACGCAGCATTGCGGAGGGCTTGCTCTCCATCCGCGCAGTATTCTTTCGCCCGAACGAGCCCTTCACCTGGGCCAGCGGCATCAAGAGTCCCGTCTACTGCGACAACCGCCTGATCCTGACCGCACCCGAGGTGCGCACGCAGGTGGAAAGTGCGCTGTGCGAGATCATTCGCGCCGACTATCCCGATGTGGAGGTGCTGATGGGTACGAGCACGGCGGGCATCGCCCACGCCGCCATCGTCGGCCACATGATGGGCCTTCCCATGGGCTATGTGCGCTCTTCCAGCAAGGACCACGGCCGCCAGAACCAGATCGAGGGCCGCCTTGAGCCGGGCCAGAAGGTCGTCGTCATCGAGGACCTCATCTCCACCGGCGGCAGCGTTCTGGACGTTGTGAGCGTCCTGCGCGAAGCGGGCGCGGAGGTGCTGGGCGTTGCGAGCATCTTCACCTACGGTATGCAGAAGGGCCTTGACCGCCTCGCCGCCGCCAACGTGAAGAACCACAGCCTGACCAACTTTGACGTCATCGCCGACGTAGCGGCGAAGCAAAATTACATCCACCCCGAGGACGTTGCGCGTCTCATTCAGTTCCGCAACGACCCGTCGGATGAATCTTGGATCGGAGGAAAGAACTAACATGGAGCATTTGATCGACATTTTGCAGCTGACCACCCAGGAGATCGACGATATGGTCGCCATAGCCAACGACATCATCGACCATCCAGATGCCTACGCACACAAGTGCGACGGCAAGATCCTCGCAACGCTCTTCTTTGAGCCCTCTACCCGCACGCGCCTGAGCTTTGAGTCCGCGATGCTCGGTCTTGGCGGCAAGGTGCTGGGCTTCTCGTCCGCAAGCAGCTCTTCCGCCGCCAAGGGCGAGAGCGTTTCCGACACGGTGCGCACCGTCAGCTGCTATGCTGACATCATCGCCATGCGTCACCCTAAGGAGGGCGCGCCGCTGGTCGCCTCCATGCACTCCGAGGTCCCCGTCATCAACGCGGGCGACGGCGGTCACAACCACCCGACCCAGACGCTGACCGACCTTCTCACCATCAACCGTGAAAAGGGGCGCTTCAACGACCTGACCGTGGGCTTCTGCGGCGACCTCAAGTTCGGCCGCACCGTCCACTCCCTCATCAGCGCCCTGAGCCGCTACACCGGCATCAAGATCGTCCTCATTTCCCCCGAGGAGCTCAAGCTCCCCAGCTACGTGAAGAGCGAGGCGCTCAAGAAGAACAACATCCCCTACGAGCAGACGACCGACCTCGAAGCCGTCATGCCCGAGCTCGACATTCTCTACATGACCCGCGTTCAGCGCGAGCGCTTCTTCAACGAGGAAGACTACCTCCGCCTGAAGGACAGCTACATCCTCACCCCGGAGAAGCTGCGCAGCGCCAAGAAGGATCTCTGCATCCTGCACCCGCTGCCGCGCGTGAACGAGATCTCCGTTGCCGTGGACGATGATCCCCGCGCCTGCTACTTCAAGCAGGTCCGCAACGGCCGCTTCATCCGCATGGCGCTCATCCTCAAGCTGCTTGGTATTGAATAAGGGAGGGACTTACACATGATCATCGACGCTATTTCCAACGGTATCGTTATCGACCATATCTCCGCCGGCAAGGCGATGGAGCTCTACAACATCCTCGGCCTTGACAAGCTCGACTGCTCTGTCGCGCTGCTCAAGAACGTTTCCAGCGGCAAGCTCGGCCGCAAGGACATCATCAAGATCGATCAGGTGCTCGACCTTGACTGGGACGTCATCGGCTATGTCGACCCCGGCATCACCGTCAACATCATCAAGGACGGCGAGCGCATCGAAAAGCGCCAGCTCAAGCTGCCCGAGCGCATCACCAACGTCATCCGCTGCAAGAATCCCCGCTGCATCACCTCCGTTGAGCAGGAGCTGCCGCAGGTCTTCACGCTGACCGAAGAGAGCACGCGCACCTACCGCTGCCTGTACTGTGAGACCAAGGCCGAAAACTAAAAGAAGCCGAAAAAGGGGGAACATTACGCAGGAGATTTATGCCGGGCTTATCATGAGAACCTTGGGACAAGCCTTTACGGCAATCCAATGAAAACAAAACGAGATTACACGTTTAAATTTCAGGCAGACGATAACTTTTTAATGGCTGTATTGCCCTCATAACCCAGAGGTCGGAGGTTCAAGTCCTCCCTCCGCAACCATATCGAGTGGATGTAACTGAAATCAGTTACATCCACTTTTATTGTCCGTTTTTTGGGACATAATGTGTGTTATACTATTTACACCATCATGAAACGAGGTGTTCATATGAAAGAAGCAATTCAGAAAACTCCACGATCCGATGAACTGCTTCAGATAATGCTCACACATTCAGCAGACCGTGCTGAGATAGAGAATACCCTGAAGTTGAAAAAATGTTCCGGTGATGAGGTTTCCCGGGCAGGGTACGACTACGCAATTGAATGCTGGTCAGATTGTCTTGCTTATTTTGACAAGTGTCCCGAGGAAGCTTGCTGTTCCGAGCCCGCTTTTATACCGAATATTCTTAGCAGCAATATGCCGCAGGTGTTTGATCTGCTTTTGAAATACGGTTTGGATCCAAATGCTGTTTGCGAAGGAGAAACCGTATTAAGCAGCGTCTCAAGTGTTTATAATGAATACATTGCAGCAGATACCATAGCATTGCTCATGGAGCACGGCGGAAATCCAAGCCTTGTCGTTAGCGGAGAAAGCCTTTCTGATCGTATCGATTTCGATATCATGTTTGGCGCTTTTGAGCAGGAAAACAGAAGAATATACGATTCCATTGTTCATTGCTGGTTTGTCCTGCTTGGTTATAGGGCCAACACTTGCTGCGAAAAATCATTGGATGTATTCACACGGCGCCGCTTAGAATGCCGTCTTCCTGAATTCAAGCTTGAAGACTTAAAACACCACCGAAATTACTATTACGGGCTTTCAAATGTACATAGCCGCGGAGAAGATTGGTCTTTGCACATCTTTGATAAGAGGACTCGTTGGGAAGTCGTCAGGCTCTAATAACGCTTTTTCGGGAGCAGGTTTACGCCTGCTCCGGTTTTGGTTGACAAAAAACCGGCCATGCGCATAAGCGCATGGCCGGTTTTTCATAGTCTGACAGCTTTATTCGCCGATCTGGTTCTCAATCAGGTCGACCAGTGCGTCCACGGCCTCCTTCTCATCGACACCGTCCGCGATCAGCGTAATGGCAGTGCCCTGCACGATACCCAGGCTCAGCACGCCCAGCAGGCTCTTGGCATTGACGCGGCGCTCCTCCTTCTCCACCCAGATGCCGCTCTTGAACTCGTTGGCCTTCTGGATAAAGTAGGTAGCGGGTCTGGCGTGCAGACCGACTTCATTCTTGACAGTGATTTCCCGTGTATACATGGAATAGCACTCCTTATACCACAATTTTTTCCGAAATGGTGAAAAACATAACTCCCATCGTGTCTATTATAGCGAAAATACCGCTCCATTTCAATGGGCATTGATACGAAATTTGTACCACCCCCTGTGGAATTCCCTGAATAATTCGTCGAATTATACAAACTCTCCGCCTTACTTCAGCTCCACCACTGTCACGCCGGCCTCGCCCTCGCCGTAGCGGCCCAGACGGAAGCTCTTAACAGCCCTGTTCTTCTTCAGCATCTGGTGTACGGCGGCACGCAGTGCGCCGGTGCCCTTGCCGTGGATAATGGTGACGGTACCCAGCTTGGAGCGCTGCGCCGCGTCCAGATAGTTCTCCACCACGCTCTCGGCCTCCAGCGTTTCCAGCCCTCGGATATCCAGCTCGGCGGAGGCCCGTGCGCCGGTGCTGATCTGCACCGTGCCGCCGCTGCCGCCGGCGCGGGACTTGGCCGCCTGCTTTTTCTTCTCGGCGATCTCCTCCGCCGTCTCCAGCAGCCGCACCTGGGACGCCTTCACGGTCATCTTCATCTTCCCCGCCTGCAAAAGCAGGGTGCCGTCGCCGTTGACTGCCAGCACCGCGGCCGCCGTCCGGACACCGGCCAGCTCCACCGTGTCGCCTGCGGCGATGGGCCGGCTGGGCGCGGGAATAGGCTCCGCCGCCTCGTCATGCTGGTGCAGCGCCGCCTCCGCCTCCTTCAGGCGGCGGCGCACATCGGCCTTGCCGTCGTTCACGGTCTGATAGTCGGCGCGCTGCTGCTGTTTCCGGAGCTGATCCAGCTCGGCAAACACCTGATCCGCCTGCTGCTGAGCCTGCCGCACAATGCGCCGTGCCTCGGCCTCGCCCTTGGTGCGAGCGTTCTCCTTGGCTTTCTCCATCTGCTCGCGGAAGGTGCGGGCCTTGCGGGCATCCTCCTCCCGCTGCTGCCACAAGCGGTCTGCCTCGTTCTGAGCCTTCTCCAGCCGCTGGCGCTTCTCCTCCAGCTGGGTCAGTACATCCTCGAACCGCACGGATTCGCTGTCCATCTGGGCCTTGGCGGCCTCGATGACGCTCTCGTCCAATCCCAGCCGCCGCGAGATGGCGAAGGCGTTGGACTTGCCCGGAATGCCGATAAGCAGCCGGTACGTGGGCCGCAGGGTCTGCACGTCAAACTCGCAGCTGGCATTCTCCACCCCCGCCGTAGTCATGGCGAAGGTTTTCAGCTCCGCATAGTGGGTGGTAGCCGCCGTCAGCGCCCCCTTGCCCCGCACATCCTGGATGATGGCGATGGCCAGCGCCGCGCCCTCCACGGGATCTGTACCCGCGCCCAGCTCGTCGAACAGGATCAGGCTCCGGTCATCCGCCTGCTTCAGGATCTCCACAGTGTTGGCCATGTGGGCCGAGAACGTGGACAGGCTCTGCTCGATGCTCTGCTCATCGCCCACGTCCGCCAGAATGCGGTCGAACACCTGCACGGCGCTCTGGTCCCCTGCGGGGATGTGGAGGCCGCACTGGGCCATGAGGCTCAGAAGCCCGATGGTCTTAAGCGTCACGGTCTTGCCGCCGGTGTTGGGACCGGTGATGACCAGCGTGTCGAACCGCCCGCCCAGCTCCACCGTCACCGGCACGGCTCTGGCCTGATCCAGCAGGGGATGCCTCGCCTTTTTCAGGTCGATGCCGCCGCGTTTGCGCACCAGCGGCCGCCCCGCGTTCATGGCATAGCTCAGCTGTGCTCTGGCAAAAATAGCGTCCAGCTGCACCAGCACATCGTAGTTGTAGAGGATGGTCTCCCGCGCCGCGGCGCACTCACCGCTGAGGACCCGCAGGATGCGATCGATCTCCTTGTCCTCCTTGGCCTCCAGCTCCTTCATCTCGTTGTTGGCCTGCACCACGCCCATAGGCTCCACAAACAGTGTGGCGCCGGAGGAGGATACATCGTGGACAAGGCCCGGCAGACTGCCCTTGCACTCCGCCTTCACCGGCACCACGAATCGGCCGTCCCGCTGGGTGATGAGGGCCTCCTGCAGCACCTTGGCGTAGGATGGCGAGGAGATGATGCGCTGCAGGATCTGGCGGCCCTTGGTGGCCGCCACCCGCATCTGCCGCCGGATGTCCGCCAGCTCGGGGCTGGCAGTGTCGGCGATGGTCTCCTCGTCCAGGATGGCCCCGCGGATGCGGTCCTCCAGATATTTATTGGGCCGCAGGGCGGAGAACAGCCGGTCGATGGCCGTGGGTTCCCCCTGCCGCTCTGCATCGTAGTCGCTGACCCGCCGTGTGGCTGTCAGCACGCCGGCAATATCCAGCAGCTCCCGTGTGTTCAGCATACCGCCGTGGTCGGCGCGGTTCAGCGGCTGCGCCACATCCTTCACGCCGGTGAAGGACGGGCTGCCGTGGAGCCCCAGCCGCACCTTGGCGGCGTCCGTCTCATCCAGCAGGCGGCTGACCGCATCCGGCTCCGTGGAGGGCCGCAGCCTGCGGCACCGCTCCTTGGCCTCATCGCTGACGGCCCGCTGAGCCAGCATCTCCAGCACGGCGGGCAGCTCCAGCGTCCGCATAGATTTTTCAAATAAGTCGCTCATATGTATGTCCTCATATCAAAAGGGATTTGTAGTAGTCCAATGTCCGGAAGCTCCGCTCCAGTTGTCCGGCAATAAACGCCTCACCGGCGTGGTCCAGCTCCCGCAGCGCCTCCGGTTCCAGCGTAAAGCCGTACAGTCTCGGGCTGTCGCAGTACAGCACGTGCCGCAGCGCCGCCAGACCCGCCGCCGTCAGCGGCATACTCAGGCCGCCCAACCGCTTGCACCCGCCGCAGTGTACCACGCCGTGTACCACGTCCAGCATGGGAGCTTCCGGCTCCTCCCTGCCGCACACGGCGCACCCTGACGCCAGCGGCTCAAACCCCGCCAGCGCCATGAGCCGGAACTGGAACGCCGCCTTCACCAGCCGCGGCTCCTTGTGCAGATAGCACAGGGCGTACAGCGCGTTCAGCAGCAGCGACAGGATCTCCGGCGATGTCGTCTCCTCGGCGCACACCGCCTCCGCCGCCTCCGCGAAGTAGGACGCCAGCGATAAAAGCACGATGTCCTGCCGCACGCCGTCGAACAGCTCCAGCGTGGATGCCTCGTCCAGCATATGCCAGTTTCCCCGCTTATACAGCGTCAGCTCCGAATACGCCAGCAGCTGGCTGGCGGCGGCAATACGGCTGTTTTTCCGCCGCGCGCCCCGTGCGATCAGGGGGATCTTCCCCATATCCGGCGTCAGCACCGTCAGGATCTTGTCGGCTTCCTTTGTCTCCGTGACCCGCAGCACCAGACCGGTGGTCACTGTTTTTCCGTTTTGCATACTGCCTCCTGTTGGCCGCGCCACAGCAGATACGCCTCCGGCGCACCGGTGTCGCAGAACAGCTCCCAGTAGTCCATGGCCGTCACCTCCCCTGCTCTTAGCATGGAGGTCTGGCCTCAAATTATCGCAGGGAAAGTTTGCCGCACAGAGGTCCTGCCCCGCCCGCGTTCGTTTCGCCGCGGCTCCGTTCCCGCACATTGCAGGGGTCGGCGTCCCCGACGGCCCGCGATTCTTTTTCCGAAGGGAATATTCCGCGCTTCCGAGCGCGGGTCACTTTTGCCCGCAGCGACCTGCCGACTTTTTCCTTGCATGCCTCCGGCGGGGAATGTTCCGCGCCCCCGAGCGCGGGTCACTTTTGGCCGCGTACCCCGCGAAAGCCAAAATATATGCTGATCGTCGTACAACGAATCGCTTGTACGTCTCTCCCCGCTGCCGCTCCCGTGTTCCGCGCGGCGATGCGCTGGTTTATCGGCTTTGCGGCGGCGTGTTGGCATGCCGTTTTACAAAATGCGCTTCGTAGCAGCGCGTATTTTTTATATTCTGCGGCCCAACTGGCCGCACCTGCACTTGCTGCCAGCGGCGGCAAGTGCGCGATTTGATAATCGCCTATATCGGTAGACCCACCGACTTTCCCTGCCCACCACGTCAGCGGCAGCGAGGGTAGACCCATGGTCAATTCCATGCAGAACCTTTTCCCGCCGCATTGAAACCGGCACAAAGGAAATCCAAAAACCATTGGTTTTTGGCGGTACTTTTGCCCACTTTTGCCGCTGTTGGCAAAAGTGGGTCGCTCCGGAGAGCGAAATATCCCCGCGCCCGAGGGCGCGGAACCCTCTCTGCCGGAGGCCCGCAGGCGCGGCCCCCCTCACTCCTCATTATACCCCTGGCTGCGGATAAAATTCACATTGTCCCGCCAGTTTGCCCCACCCGATGTCCCATCGGGCGGGAACCCCGTCATTTCACCGCTTCACGGCGGGAATGAATCCCGCCTGCGGAATTCTGCGAATTCACGCCGCACTCGCGGCGGTCCGCTGCGGCGGACAGGAAAACTGGCCGACAGCATCTGTGCCAAAAGGCTCACTCCTCGTTATACCCCTGGCTGCGGATAAAATTCACATTGTCCCGCCAGTTTTCCTTGACCTTTACCCACGTCTCCATGTACACCTTGGTACCCATGAACTTCTCGATGTCCCGCCGCGCCAGGGAGCTGATGCGCTTGAGCATCTCGCCGCCCTTGCCGATGATAATGCCCTTGTGGCTGGCCTTCTCGCAGTAGATGGTCACGTCCAGGTCGATAATGCCGCTGTCCTCCCGCTCGGTGAACCGCGTCACCTCCACCGCCGTGCCGTGGGGGATCTCCTTGTCCAGACACCGCAGCATCTTCTCCCGCACGATCTCGGCGCACACCTGGCTGTCCGCCTGATCGGTGGTCATGCCATCGGGGAACAGCTGGGGTCCCTCCTGTGCGTACTTGGCCAGCTGGGCCATCAGGTCATCCAGCCCGTCCCCCGTCCGTGCGGAGATGGGGATGATGGCATCGAAGCCGTCATACGCCTCACTGTACGCTGCGATGACCTCCAGCAGCGCCTCCTTCTTCTCCACCGTGTCGATCTTGTTGATACACAGCACGCAGGGCAGATGCTCCTCCTGAATACGCTGGAGCAGCACCCGCTCCGGCTCTCCCACATGGGCGATGGGCTCCACCAGCAGCAGCGCGCACTCCACGTCGCTGAGGCTCTCCCGCACCACCTTGACCATATAGTCCCCCAGCCGGGAACGGGGCTTGTGCAGGCCCGGCGTGTCCAGCAGCACATACTGGGTATCGCCCCGGTTCACCACGCCGTAAATGCGGTTGCGGGTGGTCTGGGGCTTGTCCGACACGATGGCGATCTTCTCGCCCACCAGTGCGTTGGTCAGACTGGACTTGCCCACATTGGGCCGTCCGCATACGGTGATCATCGCCGTTTTCGTAATTTTTTCCATCAGGTGATCCTCAACTTTCTTTCATTTGAGCATTTTTGTATATTCATTTCCGTTCCAGACCCAGGACGGCCATGACGGCCTCCTCCCGCGCCCGCATCCGCGCCTTTTGCGGTCCCTCGTCCATGTGGTCGTAGCCCAGCAGGTGCAGCACCGAGTGTACCGCCAGATACGCCAGCTCCCGCCGGTTGCTGTGGCCGTACTCCTTGGCCTGCGCCTTCACCCGCTCCAGCGAGATGGCCATGTCGCCCAGCGGCACGAAGCCGGTGGCCACGTCCGCATCCTCCTCTGCGGGCAGTTCGCCCTCCGCCAGCTCCAGCGCCGGAAAACTCAGCACATCCGTGGGCCTGTCCACCTGCCGCATCTCGCGGTTCAATTCCTGTATGCCCGCATCGCCGGTGACATATACGTCCACCTCGCAGGGCACGTTCACGCCCTGCTCCGTCAGGGCTGTGCGGATGACCTTCCTCAGGAAGCTCTTTGTGCTGTCGCTGACCCCCGTCACGTCCGCCGTCACAGGGATATAGTGTCGTTTCATTTCTTTTTCTCCTCAAATTTCGCGTAAGCCTCGATGATACGCTGCACCATGACGTGGCGCACCACGTCCTCCTTGGTGAGCTTGCAGATGGCCACGCCCTCCACATCCCGCAGCACCTTCATGGCCTCCTTCAGGCCGCTGATCTTGTCGGCGGGCAGGTCGATCTGGGTCACGTCGCCGGTGATGACCACCTTGGAGCCAAAGCCCATACGGGTCAGGAACATTTTCATCTGCTCACGGCTGGTGTTCTGGGCCTCGTCCAGAATGATAAAGCTGTCGTCCAGCGTCCGGCCGCGCATATAGGCCAGCGGCGCCACCTCGATGTTGCCCCGCTCCAGATATTTCTGATACGTCTCCGCGCCCAGCATGTCAAACAGCGCGTCGTACAGCGGCCGCAGGTAGGGATCTACCTTGCTCTGTAAATCGCCGGGCAGAAAGCCCAGCCGCTCGCCGGCCTCCACGGCGGGCCGCGTCAGGATGATGCGGTTCACCTGCTTGTCCCGGAAGGCGGCCACCGCCGCCGCCACCGCCAGATACGTCTTTCCCGTACCGGCGGGACCCACGCCGATGGTGACGGTCTGCTTCAGAATCGCGTTGACGTACTCCTTCTGGCCGATGGTCTTGGGCTTCACGGGGCGGCCCTTGCTGGTGATGCAGATGACGTCCTGCGTCAGCTCGCTGATGCGCTCGGACTGACCGGACCGTACCAGCCCGATGACGTAGCGCACGTGCTGGTCAGAGATGCTCTCGCCCTTGTTGGACAGCGTCAGCAGCGCCTGCACCGCCTTCACCGCCAGCATCACATTCTCCGGTTCGCCGGAAACCACGAGTTCTCCGCCCCGGTTCACCACCTGTACCTGAAATTCCGTCTCCAACAGGCGGATGTTCTCATCGAAGGAGCCAAACAGGTTGATGGCCTCCTCCATCCGTTCAATGCCGATGCGTTGTTCCATAGTTGGGTCTTTGCCTCCCTGTATCCTGTGTATTTCCGATACCGCCGTTATTCGGCGCCATCGGTCGATAGCGGCGATGATACGCCGATCTGTTCCTCACACTCCGCGCGGAGCGTCACCACCAGCCATTTTCCCTGCCGTGCGGCGTCAAAGCTGTGCCGCAGCAGTTGACCCTCGCCGGCATCCAGCATGACCTGCAATTGCCGCAGCAGCTGCTCCTGCCCCTCGGCCCGGGCCTCCGCCTCCGGCCGCTCTGTCTCCGCCGCGGCATAGCGCACCGTGCGCTCCACCGCCAGCGTCGCCGGCAGTGTCAGCCCAAAGGGCAGCCGTGCCTGATGATACACGGTCATTTTATCACAATCGGGGCCGGTCATGCTACCCTTTCCGTAGATTTTTATACGCTTTCTTCCCACGTCCAGCGCCAATCGGGTGACAGCTCCCGTCTCCCGTTCCTTTTCCTGCACCGTCAGGGGTACGGATACGGACATCTCGTACCATGTCCGCGCCCACACCTGCCCCAGCCCGTGGAGCAGCCGGTAGCCCCGCCGGTCGGAGTCCACCACGCCGGAGATCAGCACCTGTCCCGCCGTGACGGTGGTACCTGTCAGCACCTGGGCCTGGCCGTCCAGCGCCTGCACCTTTGTCACCAGCCCGTCCCGTGCCGCCACCACGTTGGTCTTTTCCCCATCGGTGTAGAGGTGCGGCGGCCGCTGCCGCTCCACCACCTGTACATGGGCGGTGCAGCCGCGTATGTTCACCGTCAGCCACACCACGTCCGGCAGGTCCGTCAGCGCGTGGTTCCGCAGGTCCTCCTGGTCGATGCGGCTGCGGCTGCCCAGCGTCACGCCGTACTTCTCCAGCGTCCGCAGAATGGTCTCCGTGGGCACAGTGTCGTTGCCCGTCACCTGAAAGGCCCAGATGTGAGTGCTGCCCAGCACAGACGCCGCCAGCAGCAGTCCCGCTGCGGCCCACAGCACGTAGCGCCGCCGGTACTGCCGCCACACCTCCGGCGCACCCTGCCGCCGCAGCACCGTCACCGCCGCGTCCGTCTGGGCCAGCGCCGCCTGCAGCCGCGGCAGCGCGGCTCTGCTGGTAACGGCCCGCAGCCGGATCTCCGACAGCCACTCCAGCTCCCAGAACGGGATTCCGTGGGCGGCGCAGAGGTTCAGCACCCGCTCCGGCGCGGCGCTCTCCACCTCCACCGTCACCTGCCCCCGCAGGTAATTCAGCACTTTCCGATACATGACCGCTCCTCACTCCACCAGCTGGAGCTGCCGGATGACGCCGTTGATCCGCAGCTCCTCGTCCGTCATCACCACCAGCTCCAGCCCCTCTCCCTGCACCCGCACCACCACCGTTCCGGCGTTGATGTCCACCGCCTCGGCGCTGTACGCCAGCACGCCGCGGTGCCGGTCGATATAAAGCGACCGGTTGCCCAGCAGCTCCATGCGGGCCACGCCGGACGCCAGATTCACCGGCAGATCCAGCCGGTCCATGGCCTGTTGGCTGACCTGCGACAGCTTTTTGGCGATCTTTGCCACCTGCTCCACCTCCGTTGTCTGTTCCGTGGGTAAAAAAATGTATGCGCACAGGACGGCAAAGTTGCCTGTCCCCGTGCATATCCCGCAGGGAAATTCGCATAAGGTGACAGCGGTGATAAAATTGAAACGACCGCTTTTTTATCTGTACGGCGGGGCGGCAGCCGTGCTGGCGCTCCTGCTCCTGATCCGCGGAGACGCTGCGGCACAAGGGGTTCGGGACGGGATAGACCTCTGCGTCACATCGGTGATACCGGCGCTGTTTCCCTTTTTTGCGGCGTCGCAGCTGCTGGTATCGCTGGGCGCGGCGGAGGCGCTGGGCCGGGCGGCGGGGCCGCTGTTCCGGCGGCTGTTCGGCATGGACGGCGCCGGCGCCGCCGCGTATCTGCTGGGGCTCATCGGCGGCTATCCGCTGGGCGCAAAAACGGCGGAAAGCCTTGTGCGGCAGGGGCTCCTGACGCCGGAGGACGGAGCGCTGCTGCTGACATTCTGCAACAACGCGGGGCCTGCCTTCATTCTGGGCATCGCCGGAAGTGGGGTGTTCCGGAGCTCCCGTGCGGGGGTATGGCTGTATCTCATCCACGCCGCTGCGGCTACGGCCACAGGCCTCCTTTTTTGCTTCATCAGGAAGTACATCAGGAAGCAGAATATTTCCGGATTTTTCCGGTTTTCCGCTTCATCATGCAATTTTCCCTCGACGACGGCCCAAAAGCGGCCTCCTCTGAGCGCACCTGCCGCGTTGATCTGGGCGGTACGGGGCGGCGTGGCAGCCATGGCAGGCGTGTGCGGCTTCGTCATCTTCTTTCTGGTACTGCTGCGCCTGGGGGAAAGCTTTCTGGGTCCACTGCCGCCGCTGGCGGCGGGACTCGTGGAGCTGACCAACGGCATCCTGCGGCTGACGCCGGACCGCGGCGGCTTCGTGCTGGCGGCGGCGCTGCTGGGCTGGGGCGGGCTCAGCGTCCACTGCCAGACGGCGGCGGTGCTGGGCGGCTCCGGCATCTCCATGCGGTGGTATCTCCCGGCCAAAGCCATGCAGGGCGCTGTCTCGACGGTGCTGGCGGCAGCGGTGTGGAGCTGGGTGATATAGCGCACATGTCTTGCCGGCTGCGGCGGATCGTGGTATCATAGGGCAGAGCTTCTCAACAGCTGATTCTGACAGGAGGGCAGGCATATGGAGTACAGAAGATTTGGCAGCGACATCGTCGGCAGGATGGATAAGGGCGAGGAGATCCTCGCGCAGATCAAAGAAATCGCGTTGAAGGAAAGCATCAAATCGGCCAGCGTCACGGCGCTGGGCGCGACCAATGACTTCACCGTTGGCGTGTATAAAATTGACGAGAAAAAGTACTACGCCAACACGTTTCAGGGCAGTTTTGAGATCGTTTCGCTGACCGGCACCATCAACACGATGGACGGGGAGTTTTACACGCACATCCACATGAGCGCAGGAAACGACAAGGGCGAGGTGTTCGGCGGGCATCTGAACAGGGCCGTTGTGAGCGCGACCTGCGAGATGGTGATCCACGTGATCGACGGCAGCGTGGACAGGACTTTTGACGAGGAAACGGGGCTGAATGTGTTCCGGTTTTAAGGTGTTTTTCCGGGTTGCGGAGAGGTGAAAGCGGCGGGGCTGTGCCCCGCCGCTTTTTGCGCTTTCGGTGGAACGTGCCCCACGCCGCGCTTTTTGCTCACGCTCTTTTTTTGCTGCCGGCAGAATGCTTTCTTCTCCTGTGCCTCCGGCGGCCCCATTTCTTCCAGCAGCGGAAGAAATGGGGGAAAGAACGCCGCCAAAAACCAATGGTTTTTGGATTTCCTTTTGGTCGCTTTTGATGCAGTGGGAAAAGGTTCCGCAGGGAATCGGCCATGGGCCTACCCTCGCTGCCGCTGACGTGGTGGGCAGCTGAAGTTGGCGGTTCTACCGGTTTCAGGCGATCATCAAATCGCGCACTTGCCGCCAACGGCGGCAAGTGTAGGGGCGGCCCGTTGGGCCGCCCAATTTTTTAATATCGGTAGGACACGGTATTTCCGTGCGGGACGTGGGAGCGGCAGCAGAGAGAGGACGGTGGGCGATTCGGTGTACGGCGATGTGCAGCGTTTTGGTTTTCGCGGGGTACGCGGTGACGGGTTTCGGCGCGGTCAGGCGCGCGGGAAGTCTTGAAACCTGCGGTTTCAAGCAGGCCTTTTGGTCACTTTTGGGGCTGCGGCCAAAAGTGACCCGCGCCCGGGGACGCGGAATAACCCCCGCCGGAGGCATGGAGAAAGCATGCGCGGGCCGTCGGGGACGCCGCCCCTGCGAGGGGCGTGAGGATATCCACAGCGTAAAAGACACCCTCTGCGCCATTGGCACAGAGGGTGTCTTTTACTTGTACTTGTGTCGGGCTGTGGGTCAGCGCTGGCCCTTGTCGTAGGGGATACCCTCGGCCTTGGGAGCGCGGGACTTCTTGGACGTGAACGCCAGCACCACCAGAGAGATGATGTAGGGCATCATGTTATACACGCCGCTGGGGATGTTCAACGCCTTCAGGAAGTCGAAGCCGGCGTAAACATTGGACAGGGCGCGGAACAGGCCGAACAGCAGGGCGGCCAGCGCGATGCGGGTGGGCTTCCACTGGCCGAAGATCATGACGGCCAGCGCCAGGAAGCCGAAGCCGGCCACGCCGTACTCAAAGCGCCACTCGGACACGCCGGCGGTGATGAACACGATGCCGCCCAGACCGCCCAGCATGCCGGAGATCAGGACACCGGCCCAGCGCATCTTATAGACGTTGATGCCCACGGAGTCCGCTGCCTGAGGATGCTCGCCGCAGGCCATGAGGCGCAGGCCGAAGCGGGTCTTGTACAGCACCACGTAGGCCGCGATCAGCAGCAGCAGCGTCACCAGCATGAACCAGCTGAACTCAAAGGAGCCGATGTTCACCAGAAATGCCTTTTTGGCGCCGGCGTACTGGATGGTGGAGGACACGTCGTCGGGGTTGGCGGCGGTATTGATGGCCTTGACAATGACGGTGGCACCGGCGGTGCCCAGCATGTTCAGGGCCGTTCCCACAATGGTCTGGTCCGCCTTGAAGTTGATGCAGGCCACGGCCAGCAGGCTGGAATAGATGGTGCCCAGCACGGCGGCGGCCAGCAGGACCACCACGATCATCAGGAAGGTGGAGGTGTCGGTGGGCAGGTAGCGCATGGCCAGCGCACCGCCCAGAGCGCCCATGATCATGACGCCCTCCAGACCCAGGTTGATGACACCGGAGTGCTCCGAGAAGCAGCCGCCCAGAGCCACCAGGATCAGCACGGAAGCGAAGGTCAGAGTGTATTGCAGCAGCAGTACCATTACTGATCGCCTCCCTTCTTGTCAGTGCTGTCCGTTGGGACAGCGGCCTGCTCCGCCGCCTTGGCCTTCTGGATGGCCTTCTCCTCGCGGCGGGCGATGGCGTTGTTCATGGCGTACTTCATAAACAGCACGAAGCCGCACAGGTAGATGATGACGGCGGCGATCAGATCGGAGATCTGCGCGCAGTACATGGTCTTATCCACATACGCGCCGCCGGCGGTGATGTGCTGGATGAAGAAGGAGGCCAGAATGGTGCCGATGGGGTGCAGTCCGCCCAGAAACGCGGCGGCGATACCGCTGAAGCCCATGCCCGGCACGGAGGAGGCGGTACACTGCCACTGCTCATAGCCGGTGAGGTAGAACATGGCCGCGCCCAGCGCCGCCAGCGCACCGGAGATCATCAGCGTCAGGATGATGTTGCGCTTCTCCGCCATGCCGCAGTACTTGGCGGCGTTCTTGTTGCTGCCGGTGGCCCGCAGCTCGTAGCCGAAGCGGGTCTTTTCCAGCACCACCCACACCAGAATGGCGATGATCACGGACAGGGGGATGGCGATGCCCACGTACTTGTTGTCGTTGAACAGTGCGCCCAGACCCAGGGAGGGCAGCAATGCGCTGGGGTTGGTATCCGCCAGCACCACGGTGTAGGGGCTGGCCACCTCCTTGACGTTGGTCAGGAGCATGTTGGTAAGGTAGAGGACGATCCAGTTCAGCATGATGCCGGAGATGACCTCGTTGACGTTGC
>ERZ857982.1310-NODE-1310-length-24864-cov-50.791044_pt1 | contig 24864 bp, 15 predicted proteins | sample MGYA00519955_ERZ857982 | MGnify/ENA primary metagenome ERZ857982 (study PRJEB31778, sample SAMEA3449416) | human gut metagenome | biome: human gut; feature: human-associated habitat; material: faeces | place: United Kingdom | collected 2010/2012 ... | reverse complement strand
ACGGGGCGAAGCCTGCCTGACGCATCCATCATGCCCGAACTGTGCGGTCTGCTGAACATTCAGCTGAGCGAGCTTTTTCGCGGGGAGCGAATGACGATGGAAGCGCATCAGAAGGCTTTCGATGCATTGCTTCTGGAAATGAAGCAGCGGGAAGAAGCTGCGAATCGGCGGATTCTTCAGCTGGAAAAAGTGCTTGTCTGCATGACGATTGCGGTATCGCTCACGATGATTCTTGGCGGATGCTATCTGGCGAAAGACCATCTTGCCCTCGGAATCGCCTTATTGACATTCGGCGCTGCGGTTGTTTTTGCCATCTGCTTTGTCGGCGTGAAAATCGAGCATGACACCGGCTATTACGAATGCCCCGAATGTGGAAAACGCTATGTGCCGACCATGAAAGCCGTCGTGATGGCACTGCATCGCGGCACAGCCCGCAAGATGATGTGTCCGTTCTGCGGAAAATGCGCCTATCATCAGAAGGTGCTTGCAAGGTAATTCTATTTCCGAATGCACCTGCGCCAGCTGCATACGCCTTGGCGCATGCTTATCTGAAAATAGGATAAAGGCAACAGGGTGTCAAGCGCTTTTGCTTGACACCCTGGATTTTTTGTAATGCTTTTCACCCATTAGCCTGCGGCGGTCACTTCATGATCATCTCTTTGTCCGACGGCAGCGGTTTCAGCGGCGCGGACGGCAGCGTCTGATACCAGTATGCGCAGGAAGTATAGTCGTCGTACCGCGGTCCAGTCCATCCCATGTTGTCCAGCGTCATGCGAAATCCGGTTTCAAAGTGGATCGGGTCAGCGACGTGGAAGCGGTACAGCAGAAATCTCTGCTGACCGTTGTAAAATGCACGGTTATCACCGTAAATGGCGTACATTCCGCTGTAGAGACCGCTGTAAGTCTGATAGGATTTAATCTGCACATCATTTCCAAAGCCGTAGGAGCCGCAGAAATAATCCTCTGTGCCTGTATAGTGAATGGAAGGATATTTATCATCGTCTATGTACATTCTGGCTTCGCCTTCCACCCAGCAGGTGTTGTTTCCGTTCATTCCGGCGGCCAGGGTCACGCCCACGAACTGACCTTTTCCCTGAATGCCATCGATAATGGTGTAGGAACGCCCCTTCTGAACGGGATGCTCCTGACGGTAGGAAGCGTGGAAATATCCGATCTCGTCAGGCACCTCACAGTGACAGCCGGTGATGATATAATACAGGCTCTGATCCTTTTCGCCACGGTTTTCCATGGTGATCCGGCAGTGCTTTTTGAAAGGCATCTCCCAGTAGCAGTTCAGTCCCCGTCCGGGAGCCACCAGGATCTGTGCGGAGTTGAGCACCGCGTATTTTCCATCCCTGTCCACAAAATTCTCATCGTATGCGGTTCCGAAAAATGCGGAAATGGGCGCTTCCACGGAAGGATATTCGCAGTTGTCCCAGTACATGCGGATCACGAAGCTGTGTCCAATGTAGCCGGTAAACCAAATGCTCTGGATCATTCCGGGACCGTCGGTGTCCACCAGCGTCACCGTCTCCCCTGCGCGAATCGCCACGGTCGGACTGAGCTTGGTGCAGTCTCCTCCTTTGGAACCGCCCGCTCTGGCGCCTGTGGGATTTTCTGCGGAGAAAGCGAAGGTCTTTGCATTGCTGATCATGCAATACGGTTTCATAGGTCTTGCCTCCCTTGTTTTAACGTATCCTTACTATTCATTTTGTGGTTCTTGACAGAACGACATTCGTTGCTGTCAGCGTTCCATCTGCCACAAAAAGATACGGAACTTCTTTCCCGTTTCCAGTCTGTTCAATCACTGTGACAATATTATAGCATCTGTACAGTGATTGCGCAAGTCCCTGAAAAACGAACATAGAAAAGAAACAACACCTGATGCCATGCTTTACTGTTCTCTTGCATGTGCTTGACGCCGCTTCACTGCTGCGCGAAGCGGCGTCTTTGACAGTCTGAATTGTACATCTGACAAGGGATATCATAGTTCCTTGCAAAATGCAGTCATGATAAAGAAATCGCCCGATGCGTGCGGAGCATTTCCCGCGCATCGGGCGATTCTTCTATAATGGCAGCACCGCGCAACTCGGCAGCGCGTCGGGCGGTGTTGCCTAATACGATTTCCAGATGAAAATTCGCAAGCAGATGGCACAGTTGAATCTGGAAATAGTATAAATACCGTTATTCTTCCGACAGCGGCGCAATCAGTTCACGGTCGCACTTGCGGTAGAGCAGCAGGCAAATCGTCAGCGAGACGATTTCCGCAATCGGGAACGCCCACCAGATGGCGTTCGGGCCGATGAGGGACAGCGCCCACGCCGCGGGCAGCAGCACAATCAGCTGGCGGCACAGGCTCATAATCAGGCTGTATGTGCCGCGGCCGACCGCCTGGAAGACCGTGCTGAGCGTAATGCCCGCCGCCGCAATCAGGAAGTGCGAGCAGATAATCCGCAGGGCGACGCAGCCTTCCGCCGTCAGCGCCTTGTCCGCCGAGGAGTCGAACGGCATCATCAGCAGGTTCGGCACAGCAAGGAACAGCAGCGCGCCAACCGCCATAATCACCAGCGCATACACCAGACACACGCGGACGCACTCGTAGACGCGCTTTTTCTTCTGCGCGCCGAAGTTGTAGCCCACAATCGGTACCATGCCGTTGCACAGCCCGAACACCGGCATAAAGACAAACGACTGGAGCTTGAAATATACGCCCAGAACGTTCACATAAATATCGCCAAAGCCTGCCAGAATCATGTTCATCAGCGTTGTGCAGACGGAGGAAATCGCCTGCATGATGGTGGACGGAATGCCAACGACGAGGATATTCTGCACCGTCTTCCAGTCGAAACGGAAGCCCTCATGCGTCAGGCGCAGTTCCCGGTTTTTCCACTGATTCAGGACGAAACCGGCGGTGCAGCTCACAACCTGACCAATAACCGTCGCAACCGCCGCGCCGGCGATACCCATTTGGCAGCTGAAAATCAGAATCGGGTCAAGGATGATGTTCGTCACTGCGCCGGACAGCTGGGTAATCATCGACAGCGTTGTGTTGCCCGTCGCCTGCATCATGCGTTCAAAGCAAATGGACATGAACTGTCCCAAACTGAGCGTGCAGACGATGCGCAGGTACAGTGTGCCCATTTCCAGCACTTCCGCCTTCGGGTTCGTCATGCCGATATACGCGCGGGCGAAGAACAGCCCCACGATAACGAACAGCAGCCAGCCGACGACCTCAATCAGGATGCCGTGGCGGGCGGCGTCGCGCGCATCATGCGGGCGCTTTTCGCCAAGTCTGCGTGAAATCAAGCTGTTGATGCCCGTACCCATGCCGGTCGAAACGGCAATCATCAGCATCTGCATCGGCATAGCGAGGTTGACGGCCGTCAGCGCATCAGGCGAATACTGCCCGACGAAAATCCCATCGACGATATTATACAGTGCCTGCACCAGCATCGACACCATAATCGGCACGGACACCGTCGGCACGAGCTTGCGCATCTCCATCGTGCCCAGCATCCGGCTGCGTTCCGTGTTCTGCTGTTCCTGTTTTTCTGACATGTTGCTTTCCTTTCCGTATTCATACTATTTCCGGATGAAAAGGCGCAAGCAAATGGCGCAGGTGAATCCAGAAATAGTATCAGTCCCCTATGAAGCCGAGAGGAAAATGCCCCTCAGCCAAAGGTCTATTGTAGCAAAATTTGCCCTGTCCGTCAAGGGAAAATCCGCATTTTCCACCGCTTTTGCAAAAAAGAAAATTCCCTTTGCCCCCATCGTGATTTCGTGTTATAATCGCCGATGAAAGCAGTTGTTTTTCCGCTTGAAGGGAGGAATCCGCATGAGCGTCAAAATGCCCAAACCCGTCAGCAAAACAGAACTCTCGCGCCTATACACACGGCTTGCCATCGACACCCATCATCGACTTGACAACAGCACCGCAGAAGGGCAAGCGCGTCTTGGCCTCCTCCACCGTTTCTTTGATGCCTGTGCCAATCTTTATGGGACGATGACACTCTGGCACGCATGGGAGCTTTTTCAGCATGTTGAGCCGGAATTGACTGCCAAGAAAAAGATTCTCCGCAAGGATTTCTTTTCCTTTGCGGAAATTGTGCGCGTTGAAAAGCATGCCTATGCCATCATGCTGCTGCCTGACCTGTACGAAGAGGAGACGTCCATCAGCATTCAGGATGCCGAGCTGGTTCATAGAATGCTGATTTACCCGAACATTTGGGGCTTGAATGAGTATTACAAGCTGCTGAGCTATCAGGACGATAAGCCCTGTGTCGTTCCCGCACACGATGTGTTCTATGCGTATGCCGACCCGAATTATTTCTGGGAAACGCCAGAAGCGCGTTCTCTCCGCTTCTTTCTGGCAAACCTCCATGTCGCTCCGGACGCCAAAACCACTGCGCCCGACGGCACGCCTCTGTGCGGCAAGGCGTTGTCAGAGGTTGTATTCTGGACAAAAGATGACCACTGGGAGTATGACGATTATAAGGCGGCGTGGCGCAAAAAAGCGGTTTCCGAAGAAGCAAACAAGCCATACTTGCAGCGCATCATGGAAAAAATCCAGCACGGGATTCTGCTGTCGTTTGTCTGCGATCAATTTTCTTACTATGTGGAGTTGCTTGAAGAAGCCGGCATTCAGTTTACCAAGCCGCAGTTTGAAGCATTCGCGAACCGCCTCTGTGAATTGAACAATCACAGCCATCTTTGGTCAAACTGCGGCGGTCAGCCTGTTGAAATGTACGATGGGCTGGACAATGCGGAACTGGATGCGGCGGCGATTATGAAAACCATGCAGCTTGACCCCGATGGTTATTATCGCAATCCAGTCTTATCGCGCATCGCGCCGAAGAAAAATGAGAATGGACAGGACTGAACGATCCGGAAACAGTATGCGGTATCGGCGAATTTTCTCCATGACAAACGCAGGAAAGTATGCTACAATAGACGCGGTAAACACACCAATTCACTCGACAAAGGAGGTACGCCCCATGCCGCGTACCCTATCCCCTGCTGCACGCATCGAGCGCAGCATCCTCTCCGATTTCCGCAAGCCGCTCTGGCGGCCGTTCGTCCGTGGCATCAAGCAGTACAAAATGATTGCTCCCGGCGACCACATCGCTGTGTGCATCTCCGGCGGCAAGGACTCCATGCTGCTGGCGAAAATGATGCAGCTGCTGCAGCGCCACACCGACATTCCCTTCGAGACGGAGTTTCTCGTCATGGATCCCGGCTACAATGCCGAAAACCGCCAGCGCATCATCGACAATGCCGCCCTGATGGAAATCCCCATCCGCATTTTTGACAGCAGCATTTTCGAGACAACGAAAATCGCCGAGCGAAATCCCTGCTACCTCTGCGCCCGGATGCGCCGCGGTTTCCTTTACGACCGTGCGCAGGAAATGGGCTGCAACAAAATCGCACTTGGGCATCACTTCAACGATGTTGTGGAGACGACCGTCATGGGGATGTTCTACGGCGCCCAGCTGCAAGCCATGCTGCCGAAACTGCACAGCCGCAATTTTCCCGGCATGGAGCTGATTCGCCCAATGTACTGCATCCACGAGGAGGACATCTGCGCTTGGCGCGATTTCAACGACCTGCACTTTATCGCCTGCGCCTGCCGTCTGACCGAAGAGCGCGACAAAAGCGGCGATGGCATCGGCAACTCGAAGCGCGCGGAAATCAAGCAGCTGCTGAAAACGCTTCGGGAGACGAACCCCGATGTAGAGAAGAACGTGTTCAGCGCGATTCACGCCGTCAGTCTGGACACCATGCCGGGCTGGAAAATCGGCGAAAAGGAGTACAGTTTCCTGGATGACTATGACAATTGGGAAGCAACGCACCGTCCGGCGGATAAGTAACCGAATACGGGTCAAGGGAAGCATTTTCCCCTGACCCTTTTTTATATAATACGACAAATGTACAAATTTCCGTTTTTAGACAAAAATTCAGCTCCCCAATGAAGCAGATTTTTGCTGCCATCAGGGAGCTGTTTGCTTATTCCGTTTCTTCCGACGGATTCGTTACTTCCGGCACATCCGTCGGCTTCGGCACATCCGTCGGCTTCGGCACATCCGTCGGCTTCGGCACGTCCGTTGCTTCCGGCACGTCCGTTGCTTCCGGCACGTCCGTTGCTTCCGGCACGTCCGTCGGCTTCGGCACGTCCGTTGCTTCCGGCACATCCGTTGCTTCCGGCACGTCCGTCGCTTCTGGCACGTCCGTCGGCTTCGGTACGTCCGTTGCTTCCGGCACGTCCGTCGCTTCTGGCACGTCCGTCGGCTTCGGCACGTCCGTCGGCTTCGGCGCTTCCGTCGGCTTCGGCACGTCCGTTGGCTTCGGGGCTTCCGTCGGCTTCGGCGGATTCGTCGGCTTCGGGGCTTTCGTCACTGCCGGCGCTTTCGTCGTTTCCGGGAGCTTTGTCGCTTCGGGCGCATCGGTCGCTTCCGCATCGTCGGGCTTGTCCAGCACCAGCGGTTCAAGCCCCAGCAAATCAGAAACCGTCACGAACTCGAATCCCGCGTCGCGCAGCATGGGAATCAGCGTTTTCAGGCACTCATAGTCCGCCATTCGCGCGTGATAGAGCAAAATCGAGCCGTTCTGGGTGTCGCGGAACGCCTGATAAGGTTCGGTCTGCGCCACATCCCACAGGACGACTTTCTCCACGCCGTGCGCATAGAAAATCGGCAGGAAGTTCTTCTCGGAGTTCATGTAGTGCCCGAACGGCGGGCGCAGCAGCCGCAGCGGATAGTGGTAGCCCAGCACCTCGTCCACGCGCTCCTGCGACAGACGCACCTGCGCATCCGCGCTGGACTCGGAGTATTCCAGCAATTGCGCGTGCTTCCATGTATGGCTGCCGAACTCATCGCCGTGTGCCAGCGCGTCTTCCCACAGTTCACGGTCTTCCGCGCAGAACAGCTTGCCGACGATAAACCACGTCACCGGGAAATCAAGTTCAATGCTCAATTCGTGGATTTTATACACAGCATCCATGTTCCAGCCGTCATCCACCGTGATCGCGATTTTTTTGGATTCGCGGTCGCCGTGGCGGACGACGTAATCCTCCGGAATCGCGGCAAACGCCGTCTGCTGCACCAGCATCAGGCACAGCGCCAGCGACAGCAGACGCATCATGCGTTTCATCAGCAGCCCCTCCTTATTGCGGGTCGACGTAATTCGGTTCTTGCCAGATATACCAGTCCGTGCCGTCGGTCAGCATCGTAACCGTCCCGTCGCCGGAGAAGTAGAGCGCCGCGCCCGGCATGTGGTTCTTCACCCAGCCCGCCGTCACCTTTGTGCTGAGAGCGGAGCGGTTCGGGACGAACAGCACCTGCGGCTGCGTCTGCTCCACGAAGCTGTCCGGAATCGTCGCCAACCCGTGATGAGGCGCTTTGAGAATATCGCAGCGGAGTTTTTCGCCATATGTCGCGGCGTACCACTGCATCGTCTCGTTGTCAATGTCGCCGGTCAGGAACGCCCGCGAGTCCCCAAACTGCACCATGCAGGCGGCACTGCGGTTGTTCTGCCCTGTCGGCAGAGGGCAGCGGAAAATCGTCAGCTTTGCGTTGCCCAGCGTCAATTCGTCGCTGTCGCCAATCTGCACATAGGGGATGTTCTTTGTCCCCGTCGCTTTGACCGCCTGCTGATGGTAGCCCTCTTCGTCCACATACGTCGTGGTGTTGGGCGACAGGAACGCATCCACCTGATACAAATCGGAGTACATGAGATAGATGAAGCCGTGCAGGTGGTCATCATCGCAGTGTGTATTGAGCAGATACTTCAGTTCCGTGATGCCATATCCATCCAGCGTCGCATACACGCGCCTGCGATAGCGTCCTTCGCCGCTGTCCACCATCATGGCTTCCCCGCCGGATTGCAGCACCATCGCGTCTGAGCGGTTCGTGTCAATGCAGGTCAGGCGCAGCGTATCCTTCTCCGCCCAATCCGCCGGCACATCCGTTTCGTTCTCCACCCGGTATACCTCCGCCTGCGCAGCGCCCAATCCCAGCGCCGCGCACAGCAGCATCAGCAGCAGTTTCCGTTTCATACGTTTTCCTTTCCACAAGGGAGTTCCTCCCTTGACCCTTCCGCGCGATTCGGTTGGTGACACACTCATGCTGTGTCCGCGTGTTTATACAGGGTTTCGCTCCTGCGGGAGCGACCAGAGGGCTTTGCGATCGCCCTCTGGACTCCTTCGCATCCCCACTGATGTTTGTTGGTTTTTATCGCAGCTGTTATATAGTTAGTGTGCCTTTCGTTCTCCTAAGCAGCACTGCCATATACTAACATCCGGAGGGCGACGGGCGAAGGGGTCAAGGGGGCGACCGCAGACATTCGTCTGTTTTCATTGCCCCCTTGTCGCCTCCGCAGAGGCGAAATCCCTTTCCTTACTGCGCTTGCACCCACCCGCGGGCGACCGCAATCTCATACACCCCGTCCGCCATGCCTTCCGCCAGCCATTGCTGATACACCGGTGTCACCAGCAGATATTCCTCCGCCGGATTCGATAAATACCCCATCTCCACAAGGAAGCACATCATCTTCGCCCAGTTGTTGCCGACATAGTTGTCGTTCAGCCGCACCATGCCCGTGGAGTTCGCCAGCGTCATCCCGACACGCGTTTTCATCGCGTCCAGCAGCTTCTGCCCCATTTCGCGGTAGGTGTCCGCATCCGCAACCGCTTTGGCATAGTCGCTGTTCAGCGGGCCGTAAACCTGTATGCCGCGCTTGCTGCGGTTGCTGGAGTTGTTGCAGTGCAGGCGGAGCATAATCTGCGCGCCGCCCGCTTCCGCGATTTCACAGCGTTCGATGTTCGTGTGGAACGTCGTTTGATCTTCACGGGTCATGACGACGTTCGCGCCCTGCCGAAGCAGCTCGTCGCGCAGGAGCATCCCAATTTCCAGGCAGACGATGCTCTCGCGGCGATTCGTCTTGGTTCCCTGCGCCATGCCGCCCTTGCCGCTGGTTGAACCGGACAACCCCGGCCCAATCGGCTCATTGACGAAGCGCCCGTTTTCCTGATGTCCCGCGTCAATGCAGACGGTCACGCCGCTCAAGCGCCCCTCCTGCCGCTGCGGCGCTTCCGGCGCCTGATAGCCCTTGCGCACGGTTGCTTCTTTCTTCATGCTGCCCGATCCGCTTTTCACCTGCACGGTGAACTGCGTCCGCGCGAAGGTCAAATCGCTGATAACGTCGCCCTCGTAATGCCCGTTTTCGTCCGGGTAAACCGGCTGGGTGACGGTTTGTTCCTTGCTTCGCCAGTAGAGGAGCATGTAGTCCGTCCCGGCGGCGTTGAACGCGTAGTGGAAGCCTTCCGGCGTTTCCGTCAGCACGAAATCCGTCACTTTCGCGTTGCTCTTCCCCGTCGGCTTCTGATAATCCGCAGCCTTCGGAAGCGTCGTCGATGCTTTGCCGATGCTGCCCGTCGTGCGCGCCGAGGTCAGCGCAACACTCGTTTTGCCGCCCGCGCCAGAGTATGCAAGGGCGATATCCCCTTCAAAGCGCCCGTCCTCGCTGTACAGCATCATCCAGCCTTTTTCAGCGGGCGTTGCGTATTCGAGGATGACGAACGGGTCTTGCGCGCCCGCATCAAAGGCATAATGCAGCGCGTATTCCGATGCCGTAAGTGTGATGGACACGCCGGCCGCCTGTGCGGTCGTCGCGCAGAACAGCGCCAGTACCGCGCAGAGCAGCAGCGACAGCAGCCTTTTCATCTTTTTTCCCCTCCGTGTTCCTTTTTCCAGCGGCGAATCAGCTTCTGAATGCGCCCCCACGGTGTCCGCGACTTTTTCAGCGCCACCGCCGCGTCCAGCGCCCCCTGCCGGTACAGGTTGTTGTTCGGCTCGCGGCGAATCGCCTCGCGGTAGGACTGATGCGCTGATTCATACTGTTCCAGCGCCATGAGCACTTTTCCCTGCATGGCGTACCACGCACTGTCGCGGGTGGATGCGCGCAGGAGCTGCCGCAGTGCCGCTTCAGGATTATCCTGCCGGAGCATCTTTGCCGCCAGTGTCAGCGCATCCTGCTGGTCAAGTTCGCGGTTGAAGGCAGCGGATGCCGTCGTCCGGTTGACCGCCAGCTTCATCGCTTCCTCGTACGCCAGATTCAGCGTAATCATTTTTTCCTGCGCGGCTTTTCGTTCCGTTTCGTCCTGAAATTTATCAGGATGGCAAGTTTTTACCAATTTGCGATATGCTGCGCGCACCTGATCCGCGTCGGCAGACGCTTCCAACCCCAATACGCCAAATGGATTCCGCATCGCCAACACCTCCTGTTTGCTCTGCGGCTGTTTTGCTATCCTAGAGTGTGTTTCTAAAATGAGACCGGTGCAGTTTCGAGCAGATTTTCTTGCAATTCAAGGATGAAAACCGAAGGTTTACTGGCGGTAAATCGAGGTTTGAAGACGCAGAAGTGCAAGAAAAGATGCCGAAAATGCTGCCGGGTGAATTGAGAAACACACTCTAATTCACTCGAAGGCACGCAGGTTGTCCCACGGAATCAGCAGCCAAGCGCCTGATTCATGGAGCCGTCGCAGTCAGCGCATCCAACAGCAAGGGATGTGATGCTGCCTGGCATATATCAATATCCGAAGCCATGAATTTTGAACAGTTCATGGTCATCCTTCGGAACCCCGTCACTCGAACTTCTCGCGCCGGATTTCCGCGCCCAGCGAGCACAGCTTGTCCTCCAGATGCTCATAGCCGCGGTCGATGTACTCCGGCTCGTAGATTTCCGTCACGCCGCGCGCCATCAGGCCCGCAATCACCAGCGCCGCACCCGCGCGCAGGTCGGTGGCCGTTACCGGTGCGCCGTACAGCTCCGGCACGCCCTCGATAATCGCCGTCGCGTTGTCCACGAATTGAACGTGTGCGCCCATATGCCCAATTTCGGTCAGATGCTTCAGCCGCGATTCAAAGATGGTTTCGCGGACGATGGACTGCCCCATCGCTGTCGTCAGCAGCGTACTCATCGGCTGCTGCAGGTCAGTCGGGAAGCCCGGATACACCTGCGTCTTGATGTTCACGCCGCGGTAGCCGCACAGCGTTCCGCGCACACGCAAGGTATCGTCGGACTCCGTCACGCGCGCGCCCATTTCCAGCAGCTTTGCCGACAGCGCTTCCATATGCGTCGGAATGCAGCCTGTCAGTTCCACGTCGCCGTGCGTCGCCGCCGCCGCAATCATCAGCGTCCCCGTCTCAATCTGGTCAGGGATGACGGTGTAGTTTGCGCCGTGGAGATAATCGCGCCCGAAGATGCGGATAACATCCGTGCCCGCGCCCTTGACGCGCGCGCCCATCGAGTTCAGGAAGTTCGCCAAATCCACAACATGCGGCTCCTTGGCGGCATTGTAGATAATGGTCGTGCCGTGTGCCTTGGCAGCGGCGAGCATCACGTTAATCGTCGCGCCGACAGATACGCAGTCAAAAACAACGTCCGTGCCCGTCAGCACGTCCGCTTTCGCCTTGATGCGCCCGCCCATTTGTTCTACATTTGCGCCCAGCATCCGGAAGCCCTTGAGGTGCTGGTCAATCGGGCGCGACCCGATTTCGCATCCGCCGGGCTGGTATACCTCCGCCTGACCACGCCGCCCCAGCAGCGCACCCAGCAGGTAGTAGCTTGCGCGCAGGCGCTGCGAATCGCGGTAGGAGACCTGCCAGCCTTCCGCCGGGCGCGGGTCAACGGTCATGAAGCGGTTCGGCTCGTAATTCACCTTCGCGCCAAGGCTGCAAAGAATATCCACCAGCGCATGAACATCCGAAATATCCGGCAGATTCTCAATGGTGCAGGGCTCGTCGCACAGCAGCGTCGCGGGAATGACCGCCACTGCCGTGTTTTTACCGCCGCTGATGTGTACCGTTCCCTGAAGCGCGTGACCGCCCGTGATGAGCATTCGTTCTTTCATGAACATGGTATCCGGCATAGTGCCGGCTCACCTCCTGCTGCAATGTTTCAAAACGGAGCAGCCTGCGCGCCCCGGTATATTCGCAAAGTGTCTGAACGCGGAATGTCCGCTAATGAACATTCCGTGGACATTTTATTATAGCATAGGAAGCGCATTTGTGCAACCTTCGCATTTTGAAAAAGTCCGGCAGCGCTTTTCCCCTTGACTTCACCGGCGTTTCGCGTTACAATTTCAGTGTAACGCAGGAGGTGTTTCCCTACATGGAACAAAGCATGGATTTGCCGCAGGGCTATCAGATACGACCGCTGACGACCGACGACCTTGACCAGTACAACGCCCTGCTTCGTTATGCCTTTCAGGTGACGGAGCAGGAACTGTTCGACACCGGTTGGAAGGACGAGGAAATCAAGCAGTCCAAGTGCCCCGTGCTCAAGCGCGCGGACGTGCTGGGCTGTTTTGACCGCGAAACCCTCATTTCGCAGATTGCCGTCTACCCCTTGAAGGCGAATATCTACGACTCGGTGTACCCCATCGGGTTCGTCACCAGCGTCTGCACCTACCCGGAATACACCGGGCGCGGCATCATGAAGCGCCTGATGTACCAAGCGCTGGTACACATGCGGGAGCGCAAACAGCCCTTCGGGATGCTGTTCCCTTACTCCATCCCGCTCTACCGCCGCTTCGGCTGGGAAATCATCTCCAACAAAATCTCCTTCACCGTCAAGGACAGGCAAATCCCATCCAAGGCAAAAGCGCCCGGCTATGTCCGCCGTGTCAACTGGGAGAACAAGGATTTTATGAACCTCCACACGCGCTTTGCCAGCAGCACCCACGGGTGCCTGTTCCGCAACTCGCTGGCGTGGGAGGAATACTGGCGCTGGGACGAGGATGACACCGTCGTCGCCGTCTACTACGACCAGCACGCTACCCCGATGGGCTACATGGTTTATCTCATCAAGGATGATATCATGCACATCAAGGAAATGATTTACATCAACCGTGAGGCGCATGAAGGCTTGTGGGAATACATCCGTGCGCACGACTCGATGATTGACGAGGTGCGCGGCAATTCCTACTTCAACGAGCCGATTGCCTTTGAGATGGATGACGGCGACATCCGCGAGATGATTCGCCCGTACATCATGGGGCGCATCGTCGATGTGGAAGAGTTTCTACATCTATACCACTGTTCGCCGGAGGAAAAGGGCGTCTGCTTCGATTTGGATATTGATGATGCCTTTCTGCCGTGGAACAACCGACCGTTCCGCGTCTGGTTCGAGGGTGGGAACTGCACGCTGACCGACCGCGACCCGGACTACGAGCTGCGCATGAGCATCGCGACGCTCTCGACCCTGCTCATCGGCTACAAGACCGCCGCGAAGTTAGCGCGCATCGGGCGCATCACAGGCTCTGACGAAGCGATCGCCCGTCTTGACCACGCGCTGCTGCATGAAGCCCCCTATATTTCCGACTACATCTGACCAACGTATCATGCGGCTGCGCTGGCAGTCGCATTTTTCATACAAGGGAGTTCCTCCCTTGACCCTTTCGCGCGATTGAGTTAGTTGCATCTACTTACTGTTCTCGCGTGTTTATGCAGGGGTTTCGCCTCTGCGGAGGCGACCAGAGGGCTTTCCGATCGCCCTCTGGACTGCTTCGTTGCCCTCTTGCATAGTAGATTTTTATTGTTTCTTTGATTTAGTTTGTGTACCCCTTCGTTCCCCCATAAACACTACTGCACAGTAACATGGGAGGGAATGCGAAGGGGTCAAGGGGGCGCCCGCAGACTTCGTCTGTTTTCATTGCCCCCTTGTCGCGCCCGCAGGCGCGAAACCCCTGCGATTTCATTGCATTAGGAGGGATTTACGATGTTCATTTTCCTGCTCATCCTGTTTGTCTGCATCCTGCTGCTGCCCTCGTGCGCCCGTGCCGACGAAGCCCCCGCCGCGCATCAGCGACGCTCTTTGCAGTCCCTCCACGACGCGTTCAGCAGCGCCGCCAATTCTCAGTACGCCTATTCCATCGCGCACCGCCTCGCCACTGACCTCCATCTCCATAATAACGCCACCTACGGCGGTCGTCAGGCAGGCAGCGACGCGGAACACGCCGCGGCGGATTATCTCGCGGACGAAATGCGCCGAATCGGGCTGTCCGACGTCGAAAAGGCGGCGGCGAAGTGCGATAAGTGGCAGTTCAACGGCGCATCCTTCACCGTGAACGGCACGGAATACCCTGTTTATACCTACGCCACGGCATCCACCGTCCCCGAAGGCATCACCGCCCCGATTGTCTATGTCGGGCGCGGCACAATGTATGACTATGAGGGTGTGGATGTCAAGGGCAAAATCGTGCTGGTGGATATTGACCAGCGCGCCGACTGGTGGATTACCTACCCCATGCTGGAAGCGGAGCATCAGGGCGCGGCTGCGATTCTCGCGGCGAACGTCGGCGGTTTCGGGCAGGTTGCGGATGACGCGCTGAACAGTCAGGATATCTGCGGCCCGACGAGCATCCCAACCTGCTCCATCGGCGTTCGCGCAAGCCGTGAAATCCGCGCGCAATTGCCGCACGGCACTGTGCTGGGAACGCTGAAGGTGGATAATACCGTTGAAATCGGCAAGGGAACGACCTACAACGTCACCGGGCGCATCCGCGGCAAGTCCTCCGAATTCCAGATTCTCCTCGGCGGTCACTATGACACGCACTTCTGGGGCTTTCAGGATGACTGCTGTGCCGTCGGGCTGGTGTTGGCCGCCGCAAAAGCCATGCTGGATATCGGTTTCGAGCCGGAAAATGACATCGTGTTCTGCCTGCACGGCGCGGAGGAATGGGGTTCAAGCTACACGCAGTTCGACTGGACGGTCGGCGCGTGGGAAATGATTAACACCCTGCACCCGGAGTGGGTCGGCAAAACGCTGGCGTTCCTGAATTTCGAGCTGCCCGCATATGAGTTTGCGACGTACACCACAACCTATTCCGCGCCGGAAATGTTCTCGCTCCTGCGAACCTTCACCACGCGCTATCCCTACGCGCCCAAGCCGCAGGGCTGCTTCCCGGATGGCGTGCTGACCGAAGGCTATCAGACCTACACCTATTCCGATGATTTCTCCTACTACGCGGCAGGCGTTCCGTCCACGGTCAACGGCTTCCTGCTGCAAAAGGACATGGAACACGTTCACCCGTTCTACATCGACTATTACCATACGCAGTATGATACACCCGACACCTACAACGACGCGGTGATGGCGTTCAACCTGCGCTATTACGGCGCGCTGGCGATTTACATCGACCAGATGCCCGCCTTGCAGCTGGATTTCACCGCGCAGTATACACGCCTGAAAGATGCGCTGGATGCGGACATCTTCGCGCAATCCGGCGCGGATGCTGCTTTGTACCGCAGCGTTGTCGAATCTCTTCTGCCGCCCGCACAGGCATTGAAAACGCGCATCGACACCCTGAACGCGCGCTATCTTGCCGCGGATGAAGCCGGTGATATCGTCGAAATGGCTCGCCTGCGTCAGGCGGGCCGCCCACTGATTCGCAAGGTGCTGAACGCCTTCCGTTACTGCCAGAAGTACCTCTTAGGCTTGATGTACGAGCGCCCGATTGTGCCGCATCAGGCCCCGCAGGAGACCATTGCCCTGTGCCAGCACATCATTGACTGCTTGGTGCGCCACGACCCGGCAACGGCTGTTGACCAATATGTTGCGACGGTTAATAACTGTCTGGAAAGCTACTCCATTTATTTCTCGCCCGCGGTGATTGATACGCTGAATGATATGAACTGGGGCGCGGGAAATCAGGATAATTTGTACTTTGGGACGAATATCAACTTTGATAAGGCGGAAGTTGAAGAAGCATCAAGGAGCGTATATCAGCGGCGCGCGGAGATTGGCGGGGATTTTGCGAAGGAAATTCGGGTGTATCGGGATGCAATTGACATGGAGAAGAAGAAACTGCGCGCGGATGTGCACAAGGAAACCGAGGCAATCGGCTGGTTAAAGGACTTGTTGGGGTAAAAGACGCCCAAGGGCTTTCCGCTTTCTTTAAGCACTCCTATGTTCCTGCTCTTTTTATGCATTCTGTCATTTATGGAGGTTGAAAAACAGCAAGCCGAGCCTTTTCGCTCAGCTTGCTGTTTTATATTGTTTCCGCAAGAGAAAAAAGCGCCGATAAATTCGAGCGTTAAACTTATACTCCGCTTTCCGAGCTTCTTCCGGCATGAAAGTCTCCATGAGCATTATACACCTTCAGGCGGTTTTTTCTGCGCAGTGCAAAATCACTTTTTTTCCGATAGGCGCTCAAACGCCATTCGCGCCCCATTCCGGCACTGAATCACGCCGCAGTACCGAAACCCGAACCGCTCAATCTGCCGCTGCATCGGAAGATTCTGCGCATGGGTATCAATTCGCAAGTGCGGCTGCATCGCCATCGCAAACGCCATCACCTCGGCAAACACGCCCCGATGTGTCCCGTCCGACGCAACGCGATGAATCGTCGCATACGGGCGGTCAGACAGCCACGCACCGTCAATCTCCGCATACGTCGGGTCATCCCCGGTCAGGAACGCGAACGCGCCATAAATCCCCGTATCATCCGCCAGCACATGCAGTCCGCCGCGCGCCATATCGCCGCGAAGCACTTCGTCCGTCGGATATCCCGGCTCCCACTGGTTCGGATTGCCCTGCGCTGCCATATACGCGCGCGCGGCATCAAACACGCGCCGCATTTCCGGCAGATCCGCCTCCGTCGCCCGTCGAATCATGGGTTGACCTCCTGCAAGATGGTTTCGGAGATGATTATAGCGCATTGAAGGGGGCGTGTCAAATGTGAGAAATTTGGATTTTTTTCGGATTACTATCGCAAAGCTTTCGAAAATCATGCATTTTTGCGGTTTGTAATCGCAAACGGCTTAAGCAGAAGTATCTGCCCTATTCTATTATCACACAGAACGACGCTCTCACATGTTCACAAAAAGTTTTCAAAAAAACCTCTTGACAAACGGGAGAAAATGAATACAATAGAGTCTGACGAAAGTCAAAGAAAGTCAAACCCTCGGAAGGAGGTTTGGTTATGAACACGAACCAGTTCACCCAGAAAACGATGGAAGCTCTCCAGCGCGCCCAACAAATCGCGGTGGAATATCAGCACATGCAGGTGGATGAGGAGCATATGCTGCTCTCCCTGACGGAAGATGCGAAGGCGCTCATCCCGCAGCTGCTGACCCGGTGCGGCATCAGCGTGGATGCTTTCCGTGCGGCGCTGAATGATGCGCTGTCCCGGATTCCGCGTGTGTCTGGCCCCGGCCGCGAGGCAGACAAGGTTTATATTTCCCCGGACTTCGAGAAAGCCCTGCTGGAGGCGGAAAACCGCGCCAAGCAGATGAAGGACGAGTACCTCTCCGTTGAGCATGTTTTCCTCGGTATCGCGTCGAAGCCGAACGCCCACGTCAAAGAAATCCTGACCCGCATGGGCTACGACGAGAAGAAGTTCCTGAAGGAGCTTTCCGCCGTCCGCGGCGCAACCCGTGTGACCACCGACAACCCGGAGGAAACGTACGACGCGCTGAAGAAGTACGGCTCTGACCTTGTGGAGATGGCGCGGCAGCACAAGCTCGATCCGGTTATCGGCCGTGACAGCGAAATCCGCAACGTCATCCGTATTTTGAGCCGGAAGACGAAGAACAACCCGGTGCTGATCGGCGAACCGGGCGTCGGCAAAACCGCTATCGCCGAAGGGCTGGCGCAGCGAATCGTGCGCGGCGACGTGCCGGATTCGCTGAAAGACAAGACCATTTTCTCGCTGGATATGGGCAGCCTGATTGCCGGCGCGAAGTTCCGTGGCGAGTTCGAGGAGCGCTTGAAGGCGGTGCTTGCGGAAATCAAGCGCAGCGAAGGGCGCATCCTGCTGTTCATTGATGAGCTGCACACGATTGTCGGCGCAGGCAAGGCGGACGGCGCAATGGACGCCGGCAACCTTTTGAAGCCGATGCTGGCGCGCGGCGAGCTGCACTGCATCGGTGCGACGACGCTGAATGAATACCGCCAGTATATCGAGAAGGACGCCGCTTTGGAGCGCCGTTTCCAGCCGGTCATGGTGGGCGAACCGTCTGTTGAAGACACGATTGCCATCCTGCGCGGTCTGAAGGAGCGCTACGAAGTGTTCCACGGTGTGAAAATTCAGGACAACGCTCTGATTGCCGCCGCAACGCTTTCCAACCGCTATATCACCGACCGCTTCCTGCCCGACAAGGCGATTGACCTTGTGGATGAAGCGTGTGCCATGATTCGTACCGAAATCGACTCCATGCCGACAGAGATGGACGACATCAACCGCCACATCATGCAGCTGGAAATTGAGGAAGCGGCGCTGAAGAAGGACGACGATGAGCTGACCAAGGCGCGTCTGGCAGAAGTGCAGAAGGAGCTGGCGGAGCAGCGCGACGAATTCAACCAGATGAAGGCGAAGTGGGAAAGCGAAAAGAACGCCATCACGAAGGTGAACAAGCTGCGCGAGGAAATCGAGCGCGTGAACGCCGAAATGGAACGCGCCGAGCGTCAGTATGACCTGAACAAGGCGGCAGAACTGAAGTACGGCGAGTTGCCGAAGCTCAAGAAGGAACTGGCGGCGGAGGAAGCCATCGCCGAGAAGTCCAAGGGCGAGGACAGCCTGCTGCGCGACAAGGTGACGGAGGAGGAAATCGCCCGAATCGTCGGCCGCTGGACAGGCATCCCGGTGGCGAAGCTGATGGAGGGCGAGCGCGAGAAGCTGCTCCACCTTGAGGACACGCTGCATCAGCGCGTCATTGGGCAGGATGAAGCCGTCAAGCGCGTGAGCGAAGCCATCCTGCGCTCCCGTGCGGGCATCCAAGACCCGAACCGTCCGCTGGGCAGCTTCCTGTTCCTCGGCCCGACCGGCGTCGGCAAGACCGAGCTGGCAAAAGCCCTTGCGCAGGCGCTGTTTGACGACGAGAAGAACATGGTGCGTATCGACATGAGCGAATACATGGAGAAATTCAGCGTATCGCGTCTGATTGGCGCACCTCCCGGATATGTCGGCTATGACGAGGGCGGTCAGCTGACCGAAGCCGTCCGCCGCCATCCGTACTCCGTCGTGCTGTTCGACGAAGTGGAGAAGGCGCACCCGGATGTGTTCAACGTTCTGCTGCAAGTGCTCGACGACGGCCGAATCACCGACAGTCAGGGTCGCACGGTGGACTTCAAGAACACCATCCTCATTATGACGAGCAACCTCGGCAGTGAGTACATCCTGAACGGTATCGCGAACGACGACATTACGCCCGAAGCGCGCGCGCAGGTCGATGCGCTGCTGAAGACGCACTTCCGTCCGGAGTTCCTGAACCGTATTGACGAGATTGTGTACTACAAGCCGCTGACGAAGGAGCAAATCAGCAAGATTGTGCTGCTGATGCTGGACAGCCTGAACAAGCGTCTGGCGGATCGCCAGCTGAAGGTGGAGCTGACCGACGCGGCGATGAATGCCGTGATTGATCAGGGCTTTGACCCGGTCTACGGTGCGCGTCCGCTGAAGCGGTTCATTCAGTCGAAGATTGAGACGCTGGTGGCAAAGCATATTATTGCCGCGGATGTGAAACCGGGCGATACGCTGACCATCGACGTGAATGAGAATGGCGAACTTTATATGCGCTGGTGATGGTATAAAATGAACCGCGCGGTCTGTGGAAACATAGACCGCGCGGTTTTTAGGTTAGGGATGGATAAGGGGAAATCAGAGCAACACGCGGAAGGAGCATGGTAGAGAGACTAACTGAATCGCGCGGAGGGGTCAAGGGACAGCGTCCCTTGTGGGGTTTGGGGCAACGCCCCAACCGTTCCGCGGGCGACCAGTATGCTAAACGCGCTCAACCAAGGCGCAGGCAGCGAAGCGTCCCTGCCAGTAACTTTGCGCTCCCGCAGGAGCGCCCTCAAGCTGCACATTCGACCACTCACATATTGTCGCGCCAGATGGGCGCGACCAGACTGTAAGCCCCCAGTCGCCCAAACTCATAAAAATTCTCATCGAGGGCTTGACAAAACAGGCAATCGGGTATATTATAATATTGAGCGAGCCCACCACGCATAAGGCATCGAAAGATGCACTGCGAACCAAGGTGGGACTTTTTTTACTGTGGGGAATGCTGAAATGGCTGATTTGGTTCAAATGAAGATACCCAAGACCTACGATGAGCAAATTCTAAATTTGCAGGAAAAGCACGGGCTGATTATCGCTGATTGTGCAAAGGCAAAAGAAATTTTGAAAACTGTCAACTACTATCGTTTGAGTGCCTATGGAATTGATTTGCTTGATAAGCAAACGGACAAGTATCGTGAGGGTACAAGCCTTGAACAAATCTATTCGCTCTATCAGTTTGACAGTAGACTTCGGAATATCATCAGTCCCGTGATTGAGTATGTTGAAATCAGACTGCGGTCATGTATTTCATATCATTTAGCAATAAAATACGGTGCAGAATGCTATCGTGACCGTTCTTTTTTCAAACCTTGGATAAGCGGTGTGTTCGGAAAAGACATGTTCGATGTTTTCAATGAACGTGTGGATGCCGAGATTAGAAAGCAGTCAAAAAAACCAATGGTGGTTCACCACATGCAAAAATACGAAGGGCATTTTCCTATTTGGGTTGTGGTTGAACTTCTCTCCCTCGGAGCATTGTCCACACTGTATTCGCTCATGAAACGAGAGGATCAAAAAGCAATAGCACTGAACTTCCAAACCGGGTTTGTATATGTCAAAAGTTGGTTCGCCGCACTTGTCGAGATTCGCAACATATGTGCTCACTATGGCAGACTATATAACATGCCTCTCAATTCGCTCGCAAAACTGCCACCGAAAGAAAGCCAATATGCAAATTCAAGACTCTTTACTGACTGCCTTGCACTCAAATACATCATGCACGGAGAAAGCATTTGGAATACGTTCGTTCTGAATCTTCGCGCGATTATTGATGAATGCCCTGACGTGAATCTCAAATGTATTGGTTTCCCTGATGATTGGGAAAGACTGTTGCGATAAGTTTTTAGGGGTCGCCACAAATTGTGACAACCCCTTTTTTGATTTCAACTATGCGTACCGGAGGCTTTCCCCCTCACTTCTCCATCTCCATGACTCTCCTCTTAAACACCGCACGCCCATGGTTCTTCTTGTCCGTGCGGAAGAGGCTCAGCGTCTTTTCCAGCACCGCAATGTCAATCGGCTTGGAAAGGTGCATATCCATGCCCGCTTCCAAGCTCTGCTGAATGTCGTCCGCAAAGGCGTTCGCGGTCATGGCGATAATCGGAATCGTCCGGCCGACGGGGTTGTCGCTGGCGCGGAGGGCGCGCGTCGCTTCGTAGCCGTTCATCACGGGCATCTGCACGTCCATCAGGATAACGTCGTAGTCGCTGGGGCGGACGTGGTCGAACGCCTCCACCAACTGCTTGCCGTCGCTGTAAATCGTGCAGGTCGCGCCCTGCATGTGCAGCAGCTCCTCCAGAATTTCCGCATTCAGCGGATTGTCCTCCGCGCAGAGCAGCCGCATCCCATTCAGCACCGATGTGCCGTCCACGTTCCCGATATTGCCGAATTCCGTACGCAGTTTCGCCATCTCGTTCTCCAGATTGGAGAGGAAGAACGGCAGCGGCACAAAGCCGTCCAGCCCACAGGCGCTGATGATATCCAGCACTTCCTCGCGCTGCCCCGCCTGCATACAGAATACGAAAATCGGCTTCCCGGCGGCCTCGCGCATCTGGCGAACCAGAGGGCGCAGCATCTCCGGCGCGCGGTACTGGCAGGACAAAAGCACTACGTCCACATCCTCCTGCCGCAGGATGCTCACCGCGTCTTCAGGGTGCTCGACCGCCTCCGCCGTCACGGGTGTGTGTTCCAACGCATCCTGCACGTCCGCCACGCGCCCCGGCGCATAGCCGACCAGCAGCAGACGGCAGTCCTTCACCGTGTGCGCGCGGTCATCCGCTTGTGCGTCCACCTTGAACTCCAGCAGCACTTCGAAGCGGCTGCCTTCGCCCGGCGCACTCTCGACGTTAATCACGCCGCCCATCATGTCCACAATGCTCTTGCTTATCGCCATGCCCAGCCCCGTGCCCTGCACCTTGTTCGTCACGGAATCCTCCGCGCGGGTGAACACGTCGAACAGGTGCTTCTGGAACTCCTCCGTCATGCCGATGCCGTTGTCCTTGACCACAAAGGCATATTTCACATACGAATGCCCGCTGCGGGACACCTCGCGCACGTCAAGGCTGATTTCGCCGCCCTGCTGGGTGTACTTGACCGCGTTGGACAGGATGTTCAGCAGCACCTGCCGCAGGCGGGTCGCATCGCCGATGAAATTCTCGTGGTGAATCTGGCTCGCGCGGACGATAAAGTGCTGCCCGCGCTGGCGCGTCTGCGGGCGAATGATGGCTTCAATCTGCTCAATCTGCTCAGCAAGATTGACTTCATCCATGCGCAGCGTCACTGCGCCGCTCTCGATTTTGGACATGTCCAGCACGTCATTGATCAGCCCTAACAGATGCTCGCTGGATGTATGCAGCTTGTCGATATACGCCTGCAGCTTCTCCGGATTGTTCAGGTCGTGCTGCATCAGGTTCGTCAAGCCGATGATAGCGTTCATGGGTGTGCGGATGTCATGGCTCATATTCGTCAGGAACGCCGTCTTGGATACGTTGGCGGATTCCGCCAGTTTCAGCGCATCCACCGCCGCCTGACGCGCCCGATCCAGCTCCGCGTTCGCCTGTGCAAGCGCCTGCGCGTTCTCCGTCTCCACGGCGTAGCGCTCCCGGTTCTGCATCGCCGTCAACAGAAAGTACATTGCCCCCACCGTCAGCAGCAGCAAGACGAAGAACGCAATGTTGACTATCAGCGTAATCGAATCCACCATTGCGCGCGCACCGGCAGCGACCTCCACCCCCGGCACAAGGAACAGCATCGTCCAGTCGCATCCGGTTAGGCGCTTCATGCACAAGAAATACTGTGTTTTGTCCACCAGCACATCGGTGCAGGTAAAATGATTGTCGGATGCTTCAAGTTCCGTCAGACAGTTATCAAAATTGCCCGCGTGCGGGTAGCGGAGCGTCCGCAGCGCTGGATAGATGTTCCGTCCCAGAAAGTTGATGTTCTCATCCGCCGCGTCGGAATACATCTTCACGCCGTCGCTGATGACGACATAGGTGCTGTTCTGCGTGTGAAATGCGCTGCTGCGGAAGAACGGCGTCAGGCTGCTCATGCCCTTGAGCAGCACCAGATGCGTGATGCGGATGCTCTTTTCCCCCATCGCAACCGTCAGCGACTGCATGATGGGCAGGGAAAAGACCATTTGATTTTCATCGCCGCCCTTGCCGCGAATAAGGAAACACTGTCGCCCCGTCATGCCAAGCGTATCGGCAAATTCGCAGGGCATCCGCTCTCCCGCCGCGTTAATCAGGTTTCCGCTTTCGTCAATCGCAAGGAATCGCAGGGCGCTGTCCTGCGACATCAGCTGATTCTGTGTCGCCTGAAGCAGCTGCACGAGTGCCTCCTGTGTCGTCGGGGCGTAGAAAGCTACGGACCTATCCATTACAGTCAGGAAATCCCACTGCTGTTCCAGCGTGATGGAGAGCTTCTCGTACATTTGCGACGTAATTTCCGTCAGCTGATTTTGGCTTTCGCGATAGAGTTCTTCGCGCGTATAGCGGGTGAAAAAGCGCATCCCAAGGAAAATGAGCGCAAATAAAACAACGCCGACCAGCACCAGCATCGGCAGTTTGCTGTGGGTCAGGCGCTGGCGAATCGACGCTTTCGCAGCTTTCATGCGCTCATCCCCCTGCGTCATGTGTTTTCCGCGCCTCCAAACGGGCACTGCCGCTTTTTCCCGCAGCGCCGTGCAGACAGATGGACAATATCATCTTTATTATACCATTGAGGACATTCCATGTCAAGGCACAAAAGAAGCGGCGATGTTCATTTTCCACCGCCGCCGAAGGATTATTCCGTCCAGCTGTACACCCATTCGCCCTGCTGGTTGATGTAGCCGTATTGGGTCGTGCCGTCGTCCTGCACCATTCCCACATACGCCAGCTTGCCGTAGAACTGCGTCACAAAGCTGAATTGCAGCGGAATCGCCAGTTCGCCGCTTTCGTCGAGATACCCTGCCAGCCTCGTGCCGTCTATATCGTACACTGCCTGCAAGCCCGACGGGAAATACACGTCCGGCTGGTCGTATTCCGGGAATGTCCACTTCGCTTCGCTGATGATTTCGCCCTGCATGTTCACCCAACCGCAGCGGCGCTGTCTGCCCTTCTCCACAACGTACATGCACAAGCCGTTCTCCTCCGGCGTCCACAGCCGCACGATATTTTCGCCTTGCAGGGTGAACAGCTCCTCGCCCGCCACGCTGTACATCGTGAAGCTGTGTTCGCCCGTCGGCAGCACATAGCAGCCATGCCGGACGTCTGCATAGTGCGTATCCGTCGTGCGCATCACAACTTTCCCCGTTTGGTCGATGACACCATAAGTGCCGTCGGTCAATTCAACCTCCGCATAGCCATCCTCAAACTCGAAGGCATACGCAAACTGCGGTTCAATCACCACTTCGCCGCTTGTATTACAATAGCCGTATAAGCCGTTCTCGTCCACCACCTCAAACAGCCCGCCGCTAATCACGGTATCGCAGTTCGCCGCATTGATGCCCTCCGGCAGGGGATATTCCTTCCCCGTTTCGTCCAGCAGCAGCGTCTGCACAATGTTGTAATCATCGTCCCAGAATGTGACAACGGCATACCCGTCATAAAAATTGGAACCCATGTTGTCCGAATCATACTTTGCCGGAATCACCATTTCGCCCGTATCGCGGCTGACATAGCCCCACTTGCCGGTTTCGTCTGCCACGGCAATCAAGCGGCTGTTCGACTCCCTATGATTCACGCCCCGCCACTTCAAGCCGCTGT
>ERZ857982.1298-NODE-1298-length-25027-cov-5.082572_pt1 | contig 25027 bp, 21 predicted proteins | sample MGYA00519955_ERZ857982 | MGnify/ENA primary metagenome ERZ857982 (study PRJEB31778, sample SAMEA3449416) | human gut metagenome | biome: human gut; feature: human-associated habitat; material: faeces | place: United Kingdom | collected 2010/2012 ... | reverse complement strand
GATGTGTTCCGTTACTTGTCTTAAAGTGATATGTCAATCCGGCTGTCAACTCAAAACCTGCGTTATTAGCATTGAAACGGCTCTTTGTTTCAGGGTAAGTACCTTGCATATCATACACAATGGCAGGTTTGATTCCTAATGTCCATGCTTTACTTTCACCCAAGTTGAAATTGAAATTCAATCCCAAACGCGTAGACCAAGAGTTCTGATCGCCATCGCCATTCACATAATAATGTAACCAACCCATTCCGGCCACAGCTTCCACTTCAAACAAACGAGGTTCGCCAGTGTAACTTGCAAATAGATTCATCAAATTGACTTTACCCAATACGCTGACATCCGAAGCATCGAAAGCCGTTTTACTGGATGTGGTATTGATATATCCCATTCCTTGGAATCCCAAACCGAAGATAGGAGTTAATTGCTTTGAGACTCCCACTCCAAAAGTGGGACGCATACCTTTAAAGAAAGCACTGTGAGTAAGGGGAGTGACTCCACCGGCATTTACTCCGACAGACCAATTATCTGTAAGTTTGGTACCTTCTACAACTGATTGGGCATTTGCTACTGTAAAGCCACCCAATATAAAAGCTAATAAAATAATAGATTTTCTCATATTCATAAGTTTTAAATGTAATGTTTTATCTGCTAAATCATTAGAAATGTATTGTTTGTTCATGTCTAACTTTCTAGTTCATTTTTTAATTCGTTATTCACTTTAAACAACATATCGTATCAAATATTAGTTCGCAAGCCATAAGCCCTATTAACATCTATTATGCTTTCGAAAAATCTAAAATATGGAAACATCAATGCAAACGCCTCATTCCCTGAAGAGAAAGGGATCCCAACATCGCTAACCATTATGCATCTTGTTTCGTTATTCTACACTTTCATTCATCCATCAGGCAGGAAATACATAAACCGGACTCTACTAAAATACGAAGAATAGAACATAAACGGAAAGTTATCAGGTTGTTAATGCCATATATCGTTCTGATAAAGAGCGAATATTTTTCTTCCTTTTCAATTGGAATCTTGATTTAATTTCTAACTTTGCCGCCAACATCGGTTTCCGAAATGGCATTATCACCAGACGGAATTAAAAGGGAATCCAGTGAAAATCCGGAACTATCCCCGTAGCTGTAAGTTTTATCTCTCTCATAAAAAAGAGAAATGTTATGGCATTCATTTGCCACTGATTCATGAAACGGATCGGGAAGGCGCCACAACAAAAACAAGTCAGAAGACCTGCCGATAAAATTTCCGTTATTCCAGGCTTTCGGGTGAAAGGCAATAGAACGAATCGTATAGGTCCATTTTATTACAAGTCTCCAGAAATTGTCGTGCATGAATAACTATGTAGGCACTAAATCTATTTTGTTAATTCTTAAAATATAGGTATGATTAGTTCGGAGATATTCATTATCAAAAGAGACGGGAAAAAAGAAGCTTTTTCCCTCGACAAAATCAAAAATGCCATATCCAAGGCATTTTTATCAGTAGGTAGTTTTGCTACGCAAGATGTGATAACCAATGTGTTAAGCCGTGTCAGTATCAGTGACGGAACAAACGTAGAGGAAATCCAAAACCAGGTGGAAGTCGCCTTGATGGCAGAACATTATTACAGCGTGGCCAAAGCGTATATGCTGTATCGTCAAAAACATTTGGAAGACCGTGAAGTCAGAGACAAACTTAAATTCCTCATGGATTATTGCGATGCTTCCAACCCTGCCAGCGGTAGTAAGTACGATGCCAACGCCAATGTGGAAAACAAGAATATCGCCACACTGATAGGAGAACTGCCCAAATCCAATTTCATCCGCCTCAACCGCCGCCTGCTGACAGACCGTTTGAGAGATATGTATGGTAAAGAGGCTTCCGACCGTTATTTGGAACTCCTGAATCATCACTTCATCTACAAAAATGATGAAACCAATCTGGCGAACTACTGTGCCAGTATTACCATGTATCCCTGGCTGATAGCAGGAACAACAGCAGTAGGAGGCAATTCTACCGCCCCGACCAATCTGAAATCCTTCTGCGGAGGATTTATCAACATGGTATTTATCGTATCCAGTATGCTAAGCGGCGCATGTGCCACTCCTGAATTCCTGATGTACATGAACTATTTCATCGGTTTGGAATACGGACAGGACTATTATAAACACCCTGATAAACTGGCAGACTTGTCTCTGAAACAAAGATCGATCGATAAAATCATCACAGACTGTTTCGAGCAAATCGTATATTCCATCAACCAGCCTACGGGTGCCCGCAATTTCCAGGCAGTTTTCTGGAATGTGGCTTATTATGACAAGTATTATTTCAATAGCCTTTTCGAGCACTTTGTTTTCCCCGACGGAAGCAAACCCGACTGGGATTCGCTTAGCTGGTTGCAGAAGCGTTTTATGAAATGGTTTAATAAGGAGCGTACACGCACCGTTCTGACATTCCCTGTAGAGACAATGGCACTCCTGACCAAAGACGGCGATGTACTGGATAAGGAATATGGCGACTTCACCGCTGAAATGTATGCCGAAGGACATTCATTCTTCACCTATATGAGTGACAATGCCGACTCTTTGAGTAGCTGCTGCCGTCTGCGTAATGAAATACAGGACAATGGCTTTAGCTATACATTGGGAGCCGGAGGAGTCTCTACCGGTTCGAAGAGCGTGTTGACCATCAATCTGAACCGTTGTATACAGCATGCTGTAAAATCAGGTATTCTCTACCCTTTCTTCTTGGAAGAAGTAGTAGACTTGGTTCACAAAGTACAGCTTGCCTATAATGAGAACCTGAAATTATTGCAGGCAAAGGGTATGTTGCCTTTGTTTGATGCAGGCTATATCAATATGAGCCGCCAATATCTGACTATCGGTGTGAACGGACTGGTGGAAGCAGCCCAATTTATGGGAATCGACATCAACGACAATCCGAAATACGAGGCTTTTGTGCAGGAGATTCTCGGCATGATTGAGAAATACAACAAAAAGTATCGTACCAAAGAAGTACTTTTCAACTGCGAAATGATTCCTGCCGAAAATGTGGGTGTGAAACACGCGAAATGGGACAAGGAAGCCGGATTCCAGACTTACCGCGAATGTTACAACAGCTATTTCTATATTGTAGAAGACAAATCGCTGAACATTGTCGATAAATTCCGCCTGCACGGGCATCGTTATATCGAGCATCTGACGGGTGGTTCGGCTTTGCACATGAATCTGGAAGAGCATCTTAGTAAAGAGCAATACCGGCAGTTGCTTCGTGTTGCCGCTACCGAAGGTTGCAACTACTTCACATTCAATATTCCGAATACAGTATGTAACAAATGCCATCATATCGACAAACGATATTTGCATGAATGTCCCGAATGTCACAGCGAGAATGTGGATTATCTGACCCGCGTCATCGGATATATGAAACGTATCAGCAATTTCTCCCAAGCACGGCAAAAGGAGGCCGATTTAAGATATTATGCTTCGGTACGCTGATTATGATATTGTTTTTCAGGAGATACCGGATGAGGTGACATTAGCCATCAACCTCTCCAACTGCCCCAACCATTGTAAAGGGTGCCACAGTGCATATCTGATGGAGGACGTAGGAGAACCGTTAACGGAAGAAAGTCTCTCTACCCTGCTCGGTAAATATGGAAAAGCGATCACCTGTGTCTGTTTCATGGGCGGTGATGCTTCACCCGCAGAAGTGGAACAACTAGCTGCTTTTTTACACAAGCAGACCATCACTCCGGTAAAAGTCGGATGGTACTCCGGGAAGAGCAAGCTGCCGGAGCACTTTGATGTATCTCATTTCCAATATATAAAGTTGGGACCTTACATCGAGTCTCTGGGAGGATTAAAATCTGAAACGACCAATCAACGGTTGTACCACATAGAAAATGGAATAATGGAGGATATAACTTATCGTTTTCTCCCCCATCATTCCAAAAAGATTTCTTAATAAGAGAAACGCTCAAACGGATGCTGTTTTTACCGTTTGGGCGTTATTTTTTATATTTTCATCGGCTTATGTGTTAAGCTGCTTGTAAATTCAATCTAATCCTTTTTCATGTAACCATTTTGAGAGATGATTGGCTACTTCAATGTTGTTTAGGTCGGAAAAAGGAAAATGTGTATTACCATACAATCCCACTTCGGGCAAATGAATAACCGTTACATCGCCACCAAAATCATTCAGCATCTTTGCCCATTTGCGCATAAGATGCAGACGACGTGTCCATTCATATAATTCGGGACGTTCATTCGTTTCCGGCAAATTATCGCCGAAATAAACGATAATTGGAATCTTCGTAAACTTCATAAAGACGGACATCGGCACTTCAACTCCTTCTGTCTTTCCTGATAGTGTCATCACCTTCCCTTCTTCCGGCATTTCTCCTTTTGGGAAAGGGACATTTGTTCCCGGTTCATAAGCGACAATTGCCTTTATATTTTTTGTTTTGGGAAGTGTCAGCCAACCGACACCACCACCCTGTGAATGAGTTACAAGAACGGCTGTTCCTATTTGATCGAATAGGGCAGCGTAAGCATCCGAGAAAACATCGAGGTCAATAGAGCCTATTGTAGGCGTCATCTGGCGAAAGTATTGATTGAGCGCCTCTTTGTCGTGACTGAACTGCACGCCCTCGAAATAGTCGGGATATATTCCCACCCGAAAGCGGTTGAACCATTCCTCTTCGTCAAATACAGGAGACAGAGTAACGGTTTCCGTGCTACGTCCGGCATTACCACGCCGCGGCTGGTCTACCAAATAGGTAGAAAATCCACGCTACAAAAAGATATTCTGAAAACCCTCCCGTCCATCAGGAGTAGTTTCCCACGTTTTGGAAAACTGACCTATACCGTGTGCAAATACAAGAGGATATTTTCGCGCATTCACAGGTTTCTGATAGAACACATAGGCATGGTCGCCATGATAATTCCGTCCCAAAGAATCTGTCATGACAGAACCACCCACTGCGAAACTGCCTTGCTCCTCTATCAGCAGTATATTTTCATCACGAGCTTGACACCCCCACAGCAGAGCCATCATAGCCATACATAAAATGATTGTCCATCGCATAACTTTTCCCTATTATTTCTGTACTTTCGATTCTTGTAAAGCATCATATCTGCTACCCACCACAGGAATAGCGGCAATGGCATTTTCTAATTCCTTCATTTCTTCCGGTGTGAATAGAATCCCCGATGCCCGCAGGTTCTCCTCTAAATGCGAAAGTTTCGTTGTACCGGGAATGGGCACAATATATGGTTTCTTATTCATCAACCAAGCTAATGCCACTTGCGCAGGGGTAATGCCTCTTGTTCTGCCAAAAGCATTCAGTATCTCTACAATACGCATATTTTGCCGAATGGCATTAGGTTGGAAACGAGGTAGAGTTTGACGGTTGTCGTTCGTTGGATCAAACATCGTATATTCGTTTATCATGCCTCCGAGAAAGCCTCGATTGAGTGGACTATAAGGTACAAAACCAATACCCAGTTCTTCACAGACAGGTAACACGCTCTCTTCTACCGTGCGGTGCATAAAATGGTATTCGCTCTGAATAGCTGTAAGCGGACATACAATATGTGCACGACGAATCGTATCTGCATTCACCTCACACATCCCCCAATGCAGAATTTTCCCTTCCTTTATCAGTTCCTTAATCGTCTCGGCAACCACCTCAACAGGTGTATTCGGGTCACTTCTGTGCTGATAAAATAAGCCGAGTGTTTCTACTCCGAGATTGCGCAGAGAATTTTCACATACACGGCGGATATTAGCGGGCGAACTATCCTCTTCTGTTTTCACCTGCACACCATTCACGAACTTATGTCCGAATTTCGACGAAACGAACACACGACTGGTATAACCGTTCAATGCCTTGCCTATCAGGATCTCGTTCTTGTGATAACCGTAACTTTCGGCTGTATCAAACAGGGTTACCCCCCGTTCTATTGCCTCGCGAACCAATCGGATACAAGCCTTTTCGTCGGGTGACTGACTACGGTGATGATTCAGTCCCATGCAACCGAATCCCATAGCTGAAACGGTAAACGCCGCATTACCATCGCCCAACGTGCGGGTTTCCCGAACGGTAGCCAATATCGCCGGAATCTTTGCCGGAACGACCGATTTGCCATTTATAGCCTTCTCAGCCGCCGTTACTTTCTCAAATGTCGGAGCGATGCAAATTGCCGCACCCGCCAATACCGTTCTTTTCAGAAATCCGCGACGGCTCATTTCCATATTACTGATACTGTCTTGTTCCTTTTTCATGCCTTTATTCCTTTAATTATCAATTTTATATCGGCAAAAGTACAGCATTGATACTATCTAACGTGTATCAATTCTACAGATTAAAAGACCAATTTTATCGCTTAAAACAACCTATCTGTAAATTTGGTAATAATCTTCAGAATTTTGATACATTACGTCTTATTTTTATATACTACTTTTGCCGGAAAAGAAGTAATTTTGCATATAAGTAAACGATAGGTTATGAGTGGAATAATGAAAATAGATACCGTCCAGCAGTACAACGATTATTTCGGAGTAGAAACCTACCACCCGTTGGTTAGTGTGATTGAAGGAAAGAAAGCGAAACCATTACGATTTTGCAGAAAATTATATAATGTCTATGCCATATTGCTGAAAGATACAAATTGCGGTAATCTGAAATACGGACAGAGTATCTACGACTATCAGCAGGGCGCAATGTTATTTCTTGCTCCCGGTCAGTCAATGGGTTCAGAAGATGACGGTCTGTTACATCAGCCGGAAGGATGGGCATTGGTTTTCCATCCTGAACTTCTGCGAGGTACCCACTTGGCGAATATAATGAAAGAATATACCTATTTTACATATAATGCCAATGAAGCCCTACACTTGTCAGAACAGGAGCGTCGAACGGTTATTGAGTGCATGGAGAAAATTCGCACCGAATTACAATTTCCCATAGACAAACATAGTAAATCGCTGATTATAGATAATGTCAAACTGTTACTTGATTACTGTATCCGTTTCTATGACCGACAGTTTATTACTCGTGAAAATGCCGATAAAGACATTCTGACCCGCTTTGAGAATCTTTTGGATGATTATTTTTCATCCAACGTACCGGCAGAGCAAGGTATGCCGACGGTACAATATTGTGCGGATAAGCTTTGTCTTTCGGCCAACTATTTCAGTGACTTATGCCGTAAAGAAACAGGAGTATCCGCTTTGAAACACATTCAACAGAAAGTACTTGACGTGGCCAAAGAGCAGGTATTTGATACAACCAAATCCATTAGCGAAATATCATACGAATTAGGATTTCCATACCCACAGCATTTCAGCCGCTGGTTCAAAAAGATGACAGGGTGCACACCTAATGGATACAGACAAAATCCAATCCAATTAAACATCTCACCGACAAAGTAACACTGCTAACTTTACATACTCAATAAACTGACAATTATTTTATTATTTCAAAGCCCGCTTCAACCTATTCGTCTATCAACCGCTGTCGCGGACATGCAATATTGATACGAATAAATGAAAAATTCCAGCTTATTAAACGGGATAAGACTCACACGGTCGTAAAGATCTACGTGTTCGGCACCGGGTACTATGTACAGCTCTTTGGGTTCAGCGGCCAATTGATAAGCGTCTTCACTAAATTCACGTGAGTGGGCATTCTCTCCGGTGATGAAAAACATGGAGCGGGGTGAAATAGTTTTAATATCTTCGAAAGGGTAGAATTCATAAAACTCCCGTTCGATCGGACTGGACGTTATTGTCAACTGATGTACAGCGTCACTGGTATATTTAGTTTCCCCACCCAAAAAATCTGTATAACGCTGTTCTGCCGCTTCAGCCATTATTACTTTCTCTGTTCCAACGTCAATGAGTGATTTAATCCATTACGGTTGGCCGCCCCCATATCATACATACTGATTGTTGCAATGGCCTTAAGACTAGGGGCTATTTTCGCTGCACTGATAGCAAAAGTTGTTTTTAATTACATATCCATATCATGAGTTAAATATATCACTTTAAAATTTTCGAATATTAAGCATGGCTTTGCCACATGTTTTTTAAGGAGCCACTCGTTCCTTTAAAAGGAAGAGGGTGTTCCTCGGTGTCGAACGGGTCGTTTCTTTTAAAGGAATGACCCGTTGGTTTTAAACCAAAATCCACGGATGTAACCAACTGGTTCTCAACTTCTTATAAAATCATATTTCCGTCTACACAAGCCATGGGATCTTATTCAACAAGCGAGACGGAAAATGCTGTTAAAGGCAGCATTCGACATATCATAAATTTAAACATTAAAAAGACATTTCCATTCATCTCACCCACTTCACACTCATCTACCACTTCTTACAACAGTTATCCTCCCTCATCCGCAAGGTGTCTCCTGAAGAGAAAGTGGAAATACAGCATTAACTGTAGTCCTATACGCCCCCAGAAAAGATAAGAAACCCAAAAAAAATTCCAAAAAAGTTTCCTGATTGAATTTAACTATACAAAATAGCAATTTTCGGGTCGTTAAAGAAAAATGGTTGTCGTAACTTTGCATCATCGAAATAGAGAACCACTATTGCATCATGAATAAAAAACTAATTATCATGTTGTTGGCTATGCTTATAGCCGAAACGAACAACTTATTTTCGCAGAGTATGAGCAAAAGATTAGAAGAAACCCCGCAGTCAGTTATTGCCAACGTGCATAAGGCTGCCCGATTGCTAAAAGAGAAAGGTAGTGAGGCTCTCGCCGTACTTACCGATCCGAAGTCCGAATTCAATGACAGAGATGCGTATCTCTTCATTATTGACGTGGATAAAAGCCTCGTAGTTTCCAATCCCCGCTTTCCGGAACGTACCGGAGGCAATATCCGCGAGCATCTCGACTGGTCGGGAAAGCACTACGGTGTAGAGCTGTGCGAGATCGCTATGTGTGGTGGTGGCTGGATAGAGTTCGTATGGCCGAAGCCGGGAACGGAAGAGGGCACGCGCAAGGTGTCCTATATCTACCCGATTCCGGGTATGCGCTACACGATATGCGCAGGCATCTATAACAATACCATGACGCTCGACGAACTGAACACCCTGACCGGACATGGAAAAAAGAAAGTGGCGGTCATTTTCGAGGTGATGCCTACTGCCAAAGGAAAAGCGAACTATTTCAAGATGGGTGCAGCCTTGAAGGAAGAGTTGCTACGGATGCCGGGCTTCATCAGCGTGGAGCGTTTCGCCAGTGTGAACAACGAGGGCAAGTTCCTTTCGCTATCGTTCTGGGAGAGTGAAGAAGCAGCGGCAGGCTGGCGCAATCAAGTGAATCATCGTCAAAACCAAAAGATGGGACACGATAAGCTGTTCGATAACTACCGTATTTCCGTAGGTAAAATCGTGCGCGAATACACCGACCAAAACCGTAGCGGGGCTCCCGACGATTCCAATGAATATCTTGGTATCAAATAACGTATGGAGCAATTTTTTCTATACGGAGAAAGGGAAATCGCCTATCTTAAAAGCAAGGACAAACGGCTCAGAGAGGTAATAGACAAGGTGGGCATAGTGAAAAGGCGGGTAATACCCGACCTTTTCACTGCGCTCGTTCATTCGATTGTGGGGCAGCAGATTTCGACCAAAGCGCACGAAACGATTTGGAGGAAGATGAGCGATGCGCTGGGCGAGGTCACTCCCGAAAAGGTGCTCAACCTCCCGCCCGAAGCTTTACAGGCAATGATAAAATATGACAGTGGTGATGCACCACGAATACAGCATTTCATGAAAGTTCATGACTTTGCTGCAACCATAGATGTGTGAAAACTTGGCTGAAGAAACGCAACTCATCCTCGAAGCCGCTTCGATACTCTGCATTATTAGGATGCTCGCTACATGCTATCCAAACGAAAGCTAGCAAAACGACAAAAGAATATATTAAAAATAGTTTCAGGCTGATTATTGGTAGCCAAATCTTTCTATTTACACACATACTCTTATCTATTTACTTGACTATAAAACTATTACTTTGAAGTTTAAAAGTCATATTTCCGTGTACATAAATCATACACAAAATCCGGGTTGTCAAAGTCATCGGCAACAGGTTTTCCTATATCACAAGTGGCAAGTAACTCCATATCTTCATCCAACAATCTAAAATCCAACGAATTGAAATTTTCTTCTATTCGATTTCTATGTACTGATTTAGGGATAACAATAATCCCTCGTTGCGTCAACCAGCGTAACTCAGCTTGAGCAACAGTCCTATTATATTTTCCAGCCAATGCAGTCAGCACTTCATTCCTGAAAAAGTCATGTTGCCCCTCGACAAAAAGTGACCATGCTTTTATCTTGATTCCTGTCCAATCTGTATAATCTTTCATTGCTTTCTGCTGATGAAATAAATGCGTTTCCATCTGAGATTAATAACCGGAACAATTTTATGATGGACGATCAAGTCTACCAAACGGGGAATATGCAAATTACAAACTCCAATAGCACGTATACGTCCCTCATGGTACAACTCCTCCTATTCAAAAAGCGTGTTGGTTGCACGCCCAATGAATACAGAAGCCAGGTTTTAGCTCTTAAAAATTAGTACCTTTATTGAAGGGGAACTGTAATATGGGTAAATTAATCCGTAATTCATATACAAACAGATTTCAATTCCTGCAGTATCTTTGCAGTGTCATAAAGAAATAAGTAAAAACATTATTTAGAAAAACTGTTTGATATGTATTTAGAAAATATTTATTCTCCTGCAGATGTTAAGAAACTGTCGGAAAAAGAACTAAACGAGTTAAGTGGAGAAATCCGTGCAGCACTCCTGCAAAAATTAAGTGAACATGGCGGGCATTTCGGACCTAATTTCGGAATGGTGGAAGCAACGATTGCTTTACATTATGTATTCAATTCGCCCAAAGACAAAATTGTATTTGACGTATCGCACCAGAGTTATGTACACAAGATGCTGACCGGTCGTAAAGATGCGTTCCTTCATCCGGAAAAATACGACAACGTATCAGGTTATACCGAACCGCAAGAAAGTGAACATGACTTCTTCATCATCGGACATACTTCCACTTCTGTCAGTCTGGCCAGCGGATTGGCAAAGGGACGTGACCTTACAGGCGGCAATGAAAATATCATAGCCGTCATAGGGGATGGTTCTTTAAGCGGAGGTGAAGCTTTCGAAGGATTGGATTATGTAGCAGAGCTTGGTACTAACATGATTATTATCGTTAATGACAACCAGATGTCTATTGCCGAGAACCACGGAGGATTGTACAAGAATCTGAAAGAATTACGTGACAGTAACGGCCAGTGCGAATGCAACTTCTTCAAGGCAATGGGACTGGATTATATGTATGTAAATGATGGTAATAACGTACAGGCATTGATTGAAGCTTTCTCTAAAGTGAAAGATATTCAGCATCCGATAGTAGTACACATCAATACATTAAAAGGTAAGGGTTATGCACGTGCCGAGCAAGATAAAGAGACTTACCACTGGCGTACTCCATTCAATGTAGAAACCGGAGAAGCAAAAGTGAGTTATGAAGAAGAAGATTACAGCGAGGTAACCGCCCAATACCTGCTGAAAAAGATGAAGGAGGACCCGCGTGTGGTAACAATCACTTCTGGTACTCCCACCGTTCTGGGATTTACTTCGGACCGCCGTCAGGAAGCAGGCAAGCAATTCGTAGATGTAGGCATTGCCGAGGAACACGCAGTAGCTCTTGCTTCGGGCATCGCAGCCAATGGTGGGAAACCCGTTTACGGAGTATATAGTACATTCATCCAACGCTCCTACGATCAACTTTCACAAGACCTTTGTATCAATAACAATCCGGCTGTTTTGTTGGTCTTCTGGGGTACGTTATCCGGAATGAATGATGTGACTCATCTCTGTTTCTTCGATATTCCGCTTATCAGCAATATTCCTAATATGGTTTATCTGGCTCCGACTTGTAAGGAAGAATATATTGCCATGCTGGAATGGAGTATCCACCAGAATGAACACCCGGTTGCTATCCGTGTGCCGGCAACAGATGTAATCAGTAGTGGAGAACCGGTAGATTCCGATTACAGCATTCTCAATCGTTACAAAGTTACTCATCGCGGTTCGAAAGTGGCCATTGTGGCTTTGGGTTCATTCTATGGATTAGGACAGTCGGTTGCATCACTTCTGAAAGAAAAAGCCAATGTCGACGCAACACTCATCAATCCGCGTTACATCACCGATGTAGACAACGAACTGATGGATGAACTGAAAGCAGATCACGAGTTAGTGATAACATTGGAAGATGGTGTATTGGATGGCGGTTTCGGTGAAAAAATTGCCCGCTACTATGGTGCTACAGACATGAAAGTCCTGAACTATGGAGCTAAAAAAGAATTTGTAGATCGTTTTGATTTACAGGAGTTTCTCCGTGCCAATCACTTGACAGATGAGCAGATTGTAGAAGATATCACAGCACTTATCGGTTAAAATCAAACCCATTCACTATATATCCAATAGGTTGATGTATATTGTCGGTTAAGACAATTACATCAACCTATTTCATTTCGATATGAAGTAACAATCCTTTCCGATAATTCAACGGAGTTTGTCCTGCATTCCTTTTGAAGAACTTACAAAAAGCTGCCGCATCACTAAACCCTAACTTGGAAGCAATCTCACCAACCGTAGATTTTGTAGAACTCAACAAGGTACGCGCTTCCATAACCAACAATTCGTTTATAATACTATTGATAGTCTTACCTGTTCCAGCACGTACAATACGGGCCAGGTACTGCTCACTGATAGCCAGTTTATCCGCATAAAAGCTCACAAAATGTTCTTCCCTGAAATTCCGGGTAACCAATGCATGAAACTCCTGTAAAACGTGGTCTTTACGGCTGACCTCTTTTTTAATAATTGTCTTTCGGGAAAGAAAATCAGCTATATCAAGAAATAAAGCATTGCACGCTGCCTGTATGCGCCGGAAAAGAAAATGATGTTCAATATTCAGCAGGCGCATCAGCACTTCCAGTTCCTTACGGATGATTTGGGCTTCGTACTCTGTCAACTGTATCGTATATTGTTTATTCTGCCTCATTGTCGCCAATAAGATGGCCGTTATTTGTGTCAAATAAGAATCGTCTGTCCGCATAGATTCGGAAAGGGCAAGAGTAATAAACTGAATATCACGGCTTGAGTAAAGATGCTCCGTGAGGTAATTTGCTCCATGAATAAGCAACATATTCGGCTCTATCGCAATAAACTCTCCATTCAGCAGAATCTCCGAACGGCCTTCAAGAACGAATATCATATAAAGTTCCCGATTGAAATAACATTCATTTGCCGGATAACTTCTGTCTTTATATTCACTCCTAAAACAGACTACCTCCTCTTTATAATGAGGAAGTTCCGGATGCTCCTTCAACAGCTGCGTATTATCAAATATACGAGATTTTACCATTTACATCTTCTTTTTATGACGTAAAAATACGATTTGTTTCGGATATGACAAAAAGTGTACGGAATTAGATAATCTATTTCAGAGTAAAAAACGGGACCTTTGCATATCCTTTTCAATGCATGAAAGGAAAATAAATAAAGGAGGTCAAAAAGGTATGGAAATGAAAGATGTTTTCAAGAGGTATTTAGTATTTGTTATCGGACTCTATTTTTTAGCGGCAGGCATTGTATTGATTATACGCTCGGCACTAGGAACTACTCCCATATCGAGCATCAATTATGTATTAAGCTTGAATAGTCCTTTGTCATTGGGTACTTGCACCTTCATCATCAACATGGTTCTTATCCTGGGGCAATTCTGGTTAATCCGAAAGAACAGAACCCGGCAGGATATTATTGAAATTCTTCTTCAAATGCCGTTCTCTTTTATCTTTTCGGCATTCATTGATTTTAATATGATGCTGACAAGTGAACTGCATCCCGCCAATTATGGCATGTCAATCGCTTTATTACTTACAGGATGCATGGTGCAATCTATCGGAGTAGTTCTCGAACTTAAACCGAGAGTAGCCATGATGAGTGCAGAAGCATTCGTGAAATATGCGTCCCGCCATTATAACAAGGAGTTCGGAAAGTTCAAAGTCTATTTTGATATTACTTTGGTTACGTTGGCCGTAATTCTCTCTCTCTTACTGACACAAGGTATTCAAGGAGTACGTGAGGGGTCGCTCATTGCAGCCTGCATAACCGGATATATCGTGAGTTTCCTGAATCAAAAGATAATGACGAGAAAGACCCTCCATAAATTATTACCAGTCTGGAAGTAAATCCTGCGTCAGTTTTAAATAAACACCTTATAAAAAAGTCGCTTCTTTGAAAGATTCAAAATCTTTTCAAAGAAGCGACTTTTTATTTCATCTATAATTATACTTGTATTTACTTCTTCTGCTTATCTATTTCTTTCAGAAGTTCATCGACAGCCACTTTTAATTGGGTATCCTCTCCCTTAACGACCATCTCCGGATCATTAGAAACCTTCACATCCGGTTCCAACTGGGTGTTTTCCAAATAACTGCCATCAGGCAAACGATAGCCAACGATAGGAATACCAAAGACGAGTGAAGGATCTTGTAAAGTTTCCCAAGACACGCTCGTCATTGTACCCGGAACAGGCATACCGACAAGTTTTCCTATATTTTGATGTTTATATACCCATGGAGTTCCATGTGCATTCGAATAGTTGGCTTCACATTGCAGCATAATAGACGGCTTGTTCCAACGACGGCTTGGCATGTCACACGCTTCACGTCCGCGGACTACTTGAGTGAAATATTTCTGACCGCTGAACAGTATTTCAATATCTTCGTGCAAACGACCACCACCGTTGAACCGGGTATCAATCACAATTCCATCACAGTTGTTATATTTTCCCAGAATATCCGAGTAAACGGTACGGAAACTGTCATCTCCCATGGATTGAATATGAACATATCCCAAACGTCCTTTCGACCATTTCTCAACATCTGCCGCCCGCTGTTTCACCCAACGTTTGTATAACAACCCATTCAGCTGACCACTCGTAACCGGCATCACTACTTCTTCCCAACGTTCTTTATTTTGCGGATTGTAGATTGAAATCAAGGTCTTCTTCCCTGCTTTATTATTCAATAGACAAGTGATGTCATGATCGGGAGTTATTTCCTCACCGTTAATCTTTTCAATGATACATCCCGCTTTTACTTTGGTACGCGAATGGTCGAACGGACCTTTCTCGATAATTTCGGCAATCTGCATCCCTTTTCCCTGATAATCCCAGTCGAACAGAAGCCCCAGATTGGAAGTAACATCACCTTTACCTTTGGGAGAATAGCGTCCTCCAGTATGTGAAACATTCAACTCGCCCAACCATTCACTCAATAGTTCTGCAAAATCATAATTGTTATCAATGTGAGGCAGGAACTTGCGATAAGCATTAGTCATGGCATCCCAGTTTACCCCGTGCATATTGACATTATAAAAACGTTTCTGATGTTGTTTGTACACATGGTCAAACATCGCTTCACGTTCAGCTGCCAAATCCATTTTCATTTCAGCCTGATAACTGATTGATTTCAAAGCATCCGACTTGGCATCCATCTTTTGCATATTACGGCTTCCCAACAAGAAAATATCTCCTTTTTTATCCAGCATCAGCGATGCCCATCCGGTATTGAGTTTATGCAGACGCTTTGTCTCTTTCTCACGGAGATTCATTTTCCAAAGGTCATATCCATCTTCGAAAGCAGAGAAATAGTAGAGGTCCTCTCCATCTTTGGATAGTATGGCACTGCCTAAGTCAGAAGAGTTGGGAGTCAGACGTACGATACGGTCTTCAATACCGTTAAGCTCGACTACTATATCTTTCTGGTCTACTTTTTCCTCATCCGCCTTCTCCTTATCACCGTCTTTCTTCTTGTTATCATCTTTCTCCTTTGCTTTCTTTTGTTCCTTTTCAAGTTCCTTGAGCAATTCGAAATCTTCCTTGCTCAAACGGTAACGATCATAAGCATCCTGATTGAGGAATACCAACATAACATCCTGTTGCGATCCCCAGGAAGCATGTGCACGCATACCATAACGTTCGGTCTGGAAAAGAATGGCATTTCCATCGAGTACCCAACGCGGAGAACCGCTGATGTATCCGCTATTAGTCAGATTGGTTATCGCTCCTCCCTGTGCACTGACAATACCTATATCCGAATAAGGATCGTGACGGTTGCCGATAAATTCAAGAGTAAACCATTTGCCATCCGGTGACCATTCGTAGTCAAATCCACCTCCGGTATTATACCATGTAGAACCGTCCGTCACCTGACGTACTTTCTTCGTTTTCAAATCGAGTACCATCAAACGGTTGCGGTCTTCGATAAAAGCCAGCTCTTTACCATCCGGCGAATATTGCGGATAGGCACGTTCTACCGTTTTGGACGGTAATAAAACTTCCTCCTCAATAAGAGTGGCATTAGGGAAATTAGGGTCTTCCTTACGGCTTATTTTTGCAGTGTAAAGTTGCCAATTACCGGTGCGTTCACTGGCATAAACCAGCGTCCGGTTGTCCGGAGCAAAAGAGACGGAAGCTTCTTTTGCAGGAGTATTTGTGATTTGCTTGGTTGTAGCATAGTCAGTTGAAGTTACAAAGACGTCACCACGTACAATAAAAGCAACCTGTTTGCCATCCGGAGATACGGAAGCGGAAGTGGCTCCCTGTGAGAATTTAAGTGCAGCAACCTGCTCATCATCGTCACGGACAAGTTCTACTTTTACTTTTTCCGGACGGGCACCGGGTTTCTGGGTATAAAGCTCACCGTCATAGGTATAACACAAAGTTCCTTTATCGCTGACAGACAAGAAACGTACCGGATGAGTCTTAAAAGTAGTGACAGCCTTTACTTCTTGTGGAGTATTCAATGGGAAAGTATACACATTAAAAGAACCTCCATTACGTTCACTCAAAAAATAGACTGTATTACCATCAGGTGCATATACAGGATTACGGTCCTCCCCTCCCCGGTTTGTCAGGTTCGTATGTTTTCCGGTTTGGGTATTGTATAACCAAATATCTCTCGTAATGGATGAAGTGTGATGTTTTCTCCATTCATCCTCAAAACCTTTGCGGTCCTGATAAAGAAAGTTCTTTCCTGCTTTATCAAAACAAACGAGTTCGGCGGGAGTTGCCAATACTTGTTCGGTACGCCCTCCGTCTACAGAAACTTTGTATAATTCTGTCATTGCTCCCGTAGGAAACAAAGCGCTGTTTGCAGGATCTTGTATGGAAGCGGAGAAAAGGACATACTTTCCATCCGGTGTAAAAGCCGAGGGAATTTCCGATGCGGAATGGTAAGTCAGTCTCCGGGCGACACCTCCGTCGGCAGGCATGATGAACAGGTCGAAATTTCCATTCCGGTCACTGGCAAATGCGATTTGTTTTCCGTCGGGAGACCAGACGGGATTGGCTTCATAAGAGGCTTGTGTGGTAAGTTGAACGGCAGTTCCTCCTTGTGCGGGAACTTTATAAATATCTCCTTTATAACAGAAGACAATCTCGGTCCCATCCGGTGAAATACGTGCATCACGCATCCACAAAGGAGTAATTGCATAGCTGGATAATGCTGATAATACCAGTGCTAACGAAGTTATTAGTTTCTTCATATCAATTTATTATATATTTATTCCGAAAAATCAGTTTGAATTAGTTTTCCCGTGTAATTATAGAATGCTTTGTCACCAAAATCTTTGAAAAAGAAAGCGTATTTATCCACTCCCGTACAATGACAAACGCCAATTTGCCGGGGAAGGTATTCCTGCAAATAATCTGCAATGATCTGATATTTTTGTTTTTCCGCATTATGAATGTGAAAACCTCCGAGAAGTAACTTGCAGGGAGATTCAGGAAATGCAGCCCGAACGGTACGCAAGATATTGGTGATCCCCCGGTGAGAACAGGCGCTCAACACAGAAACTCCTTCCGGTTCCACTAACACCATTGCCAATTCATCCTGAAAGGTATCCGGTATTTTGCAACCATCTTCTTTCTGAACCCAGAAGCGTTCAAAATGGGTATCCTCCTCATTGATAATATCAATAGATGGAAAAAGAAAGACTCCGGGAAGCAGTTCGGTCTGCTCTGTGATAAAGCGAAAACGGGAAAGATCAAGATTTTGCGTATGCTTCATTCCATTCTCGCGTTCATCCTTGAATTTAGGAAAAAAGATTTCACGTTTACAGACAACGGTTGCCTGTGTATTCAATTCCAGAAAATAACGCAGTCCACCCGTATGGTCACTGTGACCGTGAGATAATATTAAATAATCAACTTTTTGTAAATCAATGTGCAACAGACGGGCATTACGGATAAACAAGTCAGATGCTCCCGTATCGAAAAGAATTCTATTCCCTTGGAACTCAATATAGAGAGAAAGACCATGCTCTGCCTGCAATTTACGTCCATAGACACAATTCTCCACAAGAGTCGTTATTTTATAGCCCATGATACTTAGTTAGTTATCAAACGAATTATACAAAATAAAAAGTTCTGCCACAAAATTATAATAATTCTGTGGCAGAACAAGCAATCTAATCAATTAAAATTCTTGACTTTTCAATCTTTCTGATTGAATCCTTATTTTTATCCTTCAAAAGGTTATACCATTTTTCCCATCTTGTAAGCTTCCTGCATATAGGGAGTATCTTTAATTTCCCCTACCTTCCATGCACCAATTCCATAAACCGTTCCCTTTTCCTGCGGTCCTTCCAGACAATCGAGGAAGCCACGGAAACCATCAATGGTACGTTCCATCATTGCTTTATCGTTTTCCGCAGCCGCAATAATGAAATAAAATTCCTTATTGGTTATTTCCGTATAACGTGCACAGCAGCGGTCGATCATAATCTTCATCTGTCCGCACATGGTATAAAAATAGACCGGAGTTGCCATCACAATCACATCTGCAGCAATCATCTTCTCTACAAATTCCGCTGCATCATCTTTCTGCGGACAAGGTTTGCCGTACATACTGCAAACACTGCACCCCGTACAAGGATGAACTGTTTTGTCTTTCAGAAAAATCTTCTCCACTTCATTACCTGCTTCGAGAGCACCTTTCATAAATTCATCACATAATAAATCAGAATTACCACCTTTACGTGGACTGGATGAAATAATCAAAACCTTTTTAGCCATAACTTTACTTTATTACTTTTTATTTTCAGAATTCTTTCTATCAACGATTCACTTTGCAAAAGTAGAGAAATAAAAGTATATCGAATGTAGATAAATTACAGAGAAAGATACCTAAATTACAGTTTCCATATTTTACTGGTACTTTTTCTCTGTCTCTTGTATATATTTATTCAATAAATAGATCTGAAAGTTTTTTTCACTAATATATAATTCATATCTTTGTTCAGGATACGAACAATATAATACTAATGAAGAAAATACTACTGACCGACTCACATAAAGAAAAGCTGTTTCAAATCCCTCTCTTCCGGGACTTACCTCTGAACATCAAACTTTCTTTGCTTGAAAAGCTGGAATTTGTAGTCTATGCAGCAGAAAAAAAAGAGATCGTTGTAACACAAGGTACTCCATGCAATAAACTATACGTATTATTGGAAGGCAAACTACGCACAGACATTATTGACGGACTTGGAAACGAGGTGATGATTGAATATATTATCGCTCCACGCACCTTTGCCACTCCGCATCTCTTCAGTTCAAACAATACATTGCCCGCCACTTTTACCGCTCTCGAAAACAGTGTGGTATTGATGGCAACCAAGGAATCGACCTTTAAGGTTATCAGTCAGGATCCACAGGTTCTTCATAATTTTCTTTGCATCGCCGGTAATTGTAATATCTGCACAGTGTCCCGTCTGAAACCTCTTTCACGTAAAACAGTGCGGGAAAGATTCATTGTTTATCTATATGAACATAAGAAAAAAGATTCATTGGTGGTAGACATCATGCATACTCAATCCCAACTTGCCGAATACTTAAATGTATCACGTCCCGCTCTATCTAAGGAAATCAATAAGATGATTAAAGAAGGACTTGTCACTATGGAAGGAAAACGAATAGTGATTTTAGATCAAATAACTTTAGAGAAATATCTGTAATAATCTATTCCATAACAATAAAGATAATTATCAGGGAAATCTCTAAAACAAAAAATCATCCTTACTGCAATATGTGTAGTAAGGATGATTTTATAAACTCAAAACTTTTCAAAAATTCTCTCTCTATTTAATTCTTATTATTTCCTTGGAGTTACCATTTTACAAACAATATTTTCGGATTGATATTCAATGATACCCAACCCCAGTCCTGCCAGCTTTTATGATTGCCCGTTTTCACAGCATCCATTGTCTTCGTGCCACGCATAAAAGAATATCCGGCAGAGAGTTTCACATCTTTCATGATTGACCAGTTAATCTGATAATCAACTTCCGAACCTAATGATTTCTTTAAGTCCTGAACTTTAACTGCTGTACTAAAGTAATGGTAATTAAGTTCCATATCTACCTTGTCAGATAGACGGAAACGACCTCCGATACGAGCATCCATCAATCCCGGTGCATAACCGTTTGCAAATGTAGAAGCATAAAAATAATCCATTGCTCCATAGAATTTATGATGGGTTCCATAAAGAGGATCAAAAGCCTTATACTTACCGCCATTTCCTTTATCACCGCTTAAATAATCAAAACTAGCCACGGCTCCCCATGTCTGATTAAACGTATAGGCGGCTTGTATGCTTCCCATCAAAGCTGAAACTTTCTCCGCAGCTTTATTCTTACCCATCTGATAGTAGAAAGCACCATCCAGATTCCAGTTACTATTCTTATAAGTGAGGTAAGTACCCATTGTTTGTAAATAGCGGGTATGAGAATCATCCGTGGCTTTATCCCCCGTTTCCAATCCCAGATTCATAAACAATAAAGAAGCTCCGAACGGAACATTGTCCGCTTTATAATGATACCAGACGGTTTGCATATTCTTATAAGGCTGTCCGGTAGAAGAATCATAGTAAGTACCTCCACTTGTTCTATTGTCATTATTCTGGTTAAAAGCAAGAATCAGATGGACTTCATTATTTTTGTTGGCATATCCCAGCTTCAATGCATCGTGGTAACGGCCCGCTACATTCCAATCCAGTCCTCCCAAAATACGTTCATCATCATAAATCAATGACTGACGTCCCAGTTGAGCAAAGAACCCTTCACCAAAGTTCAGTTTCGCCCAAGCCTCATTCAACATAAAACGCCCATTCTTCTCAATCTGCGGGTCTTGTCCCCAAACCCCGACATGCTGTGCCGACATCTTTAGTTCCAGATCCGAACGTTTATAATCCATCGAAAGGCGTGCACGGTTATTGATGAAAGATGTAGGAGCTACCCCTTCATCCCGTGGAGTCAATGCACCATTCCGATACTCCGCACGAGGTCTGATTTGCATAGACATCGTAAATTCATTCTCTTTCTCCGTGTTTTGTGTATATGCCATGCTTGGCAATAGCATAAGCAAGAATGACCAATAAAGTGTTTTCATTGATATTGAAGTTTAAGTGATTCGATATTTCAATTTAAATTATAAGTATGCACACTGACTCCTTGCGCGGCCGGAAGGTAATTGATTCCATACCAGCACATTTGCAACAGGACAAATGATACTAACAGAATAATCAACGCAGGACGTGCCTTCAATGGCTTGCCCAATCTGAAATGGATATACACCAGATAAGCGAACCAGGTAGCTGCCGCCCAAGTCTCTTTCGGGTCCCAAGCCCAGTAATGTCCCCAGGCTTCTTTTGCCCAGATAGCTCCGGTAAGCATACCTAATGTCATAAATGCCAGACCTACATAGGTGAGGTTGTCACACAAATCCATTTCTTTCCGTTCAATCTCCTTCTTTTTGAACCAAAGCAGATAGACGGCCATCACCGTCGCCGCTCCCAACATAGCATAAGCAAACATATACACAATGACATGAGGGGCAAACCACGGGCTTTGCAAAGCAGGCATCAACGTCTTATTATGAATCTCCGGTTTGAAGATATTGATACAAATAAAGACCAATGAAAGGATGCAACTGAAACTTAAAATCCATTTATACTTCCAGCGTGCATAGGTTATCAATCCCGCCAACGGAAGGAAGAAAGAATACCACAGCCGTGTCTCTCCCATTGTCCGCATCGGAGGACGTTCTAATGAAATCCACATTCCGATAATGAAACTGAAGAAAATAGCCAGACCTAAGAAAGTAAATCCATAAGCCCATCCCGTTTTTGTACCTTTCCAGGCAGCAAAAGCTCCCAAAGCCCAACAAACCAGTGCGGCTATTGCAAATAGTATAAAGTATTCCCAACTCATGCTTTGTCCTCCTCTTTCCTCTTTTGTGCGCTGACAAACAGACAGATGGCTCCTGCCATCATCATTATTATTCCTGTGTAAACAACCGGCAACCACGGATCGCGAACCAACTCGAAGACACTGATATCGCTCCATCGTCCCTTTGTTTCATCGTAACTAAGTTGATAAATTTTCCAACCTTCTATCTCCATCGGGCGGTTCACTTCAATGGTTCCTCCCGTGATCGTTCCTTCTTGTGTGTAAATCTTCACTTCCGATACAAATCGCTGCGGTTCCCGTTCCGGCATTACAATACTGGTTAAAGAATCCAGCCGGATTGCCTTATAGGGAAAAAGAAAACTACCGCAACTTACCCATCCCTCTTTGGTTGTTTGATTCTTCTGATTGACTGCTTTCAGATAGACAGCATAAGTCGCTCCCATCGAATGAAATTCAGTAAACTTCAAAGTATCTTCGGTAGCCACAGAAGCAGCCATCGGAATAGATTGCTCAATAGTTAGCTGCCAGTCCTGCAAGCTGCCATTTGTCACTCCCTCTTCCAACAATACATGTACAGGAGATTTTTCGGGAAGCGTACGGCCGGTTTCATTATCAATCAACATCAGTTTCGGAGGATATTCGTCGATAGTGAAATCCTTCAGTTCGATAGCCAGCGGAAGTTCAATCAGTTGACCTTTATCATCCGTAGCCCGCCATTCGGCACTTCCCATCCGGGTTGTCATTTTCAACCTTTGCATATCGGCATTTCCCAAAGTGGCTGTTATCAGTGCAATAAACAATCCGATATGATTCAGTAGGAAAGAAATCCTGCTGATCTTCAAAGAGAAACCGGTGCGAAGGATTGTCAGCCCCAAGGCGGTGACCATCCAAAAGTAGAGCAGGACAAAAGGCCAGGAAGAAATCATCTGCGAAAATCCCAGCAGATCAGCCGGAGCATGACCGGAAGGAGCCTGCCGGATCAGTCCCATCACTACCGTCATGCCGACCACCCACAATAGAGACGAGACAGCAGCGGAATAATGACTCAACCATCCGAATAAATAGACACGTTTGCGAAGAAGGTGCATGGCTACCAAAGCAATGATATAAACCACTAACACAATCACATTGACCGGACAGGCAAACAGGTCCCAATGTATGGCTCCCACTGTCATTTGCAGCAATAGCCCTATCACCAGTAATCCTGCGCCAATCACCAGCCCTTCTTTATAACTCCATGGTTTGCTCCACATATATAAATTCTCTTATTTCTGTGCCAGACGGCCGTTTTCTTTCGCTTTCTCCAACCATGCCGGAACAGTTGTTTTCAGGAATTTCTCCTTAGCCGCTCTTTCAGCATCCATATCCAAGCCGATATATTCCTGTGCTTTTGCCTTTGTTGAAATGTCCGGCATCGGAACATCTCCCGTATATCCATTCTTTGCCAATACTTTGGATACAGCCAGACGGGCTTGCATGGCACGATCCAATCCATGAGAAAGAATTCTCTGAATTTCCTGCGGTGCGTGGAAAGAACCTCCGTGTGAAGCTACTCCGAAATCCCAACGCCATTGTGCCTGACGAATCAGTGCGAGCACATCTTTCATCTGTGTTTCTGTAGCACCCTTGTCCCAGGCAAATTTAGCTTCGATATGTGCTTTTGCCAATTCCTGTTCCAGACGGTTACGGATTTCATTCGCTTTACGTTGGCGTTCGTACACATTATTACGTAAAGTCTCTTCACTTTCGTGGTGACAAACCTGACAGGTGCGGTCAATCATAGCCAACGGGCTTTGGATATGGTGATCGCTGAATTTCACACCACCTTCACTCTTATACGGCATGTGACAATCGGCACAAGAAACACCTCTCTGTCCGTGGATACCCATCTGACAAATCTCATAGTCAGGATGCTGTGCTTTCAGAATCGGAGTACGGCTCAATTTATGAATATAATCATAGAAACCGGCCTCATCATAATAAGCCTCCATATCTTCTACCGTAAAACCTTTGTCCCATGGGAAAGTCAGATACTTACCATCCCCTTTGAAATAATATTCCACATGACATTGTGCACATACCAATGAACGCATCTCCTGCGGAGTAGCTTTAGTGATGTCTTTACCCTGACGTTGGAAAGCCTCTATCAAAGCGGGACGACTGATATGAAGATTCATTGTTTCGGGATCATGACAATCGGAGCATCCGATAGGATTCACAATTTCAGCGCCCATAGCCCCCCATTTATTGTTATAGAAAGAATCGACACCTAATGCCTCCATCATACGGGGAACATCCGGACTCTTACAAGTCCAGCAGGTAGACGGTTGAGGACCTTCAGTCGGGCTCATGGGCGAACCGGTACGCAAAGATGCCGTAATATCCTCAATGGCATGCATGTGTCCCCGTGGAGTGGAATAATCTTTTGAGAAAGCATATCCCGCCCATAGAATCACCATTTCAGGACGTTTTTCCAAAGCATCTACAGCAATATTCCCATTAAATTCACTCTCAAAGTCAGTCTTTGCAGTCTCCGTCCAAGTCTGGTATTCACGGGGAAAGTCATCCTTAAACAGTTCATTTCGTGCTTCAATCCCTTTGATAACGTTTTTACGGTTATTGAAAATGCTGGCAACTTCCGCCCTCCGTTCCATCAACGCAGAAACGCATAATC
>ERZ857982.1294-NODE-1294-length-25065-cov-14.228349_pt1 | contig 25065 bp, 30 predicted proteins | sample MGYA00519955_ERZ857982 | MGnify/ENA primary metagenome ERZ857982 (study PRJEB31778, sample SAMEA3449416) | human gut metagenome | biome: human gut; feature: human-associated habitat; material: faeces | place: United Kingdom | collected 2010/2012 ... | reverse complement strand
CCTGCGCGCGGCGGGAACCGAACTCCATCACGGCGTGGCCCTTGGCGGCGCGGACAATGCGGTTGGCCTTGGTGGCGATCAAGCTCTGATGGTTCACGGTCAAAAGCGCGAACGTTTCAAGCAGCTGCGCCTCGATCGCGGGCGCGCGCACGACGACCATCGGCTCTTTCGGGAAGACGGGCGTGCCCTCGGGCACGGCGTAAATGTCGCCGCTGAAGTGGAAGTTTGCAAGATAGTCGAGGAACTCCTCGCAGAAGATACCTCTCCCGCGCAGGTAGTCGATGTCCTGCTGGTCGAAGTGCAGATCCTCGATATAGTCGATCAGCTGGTCAAGACCGGCGGCAATGGCGTACCCGCCTCCGTCCGGCACCGAGCGGAAATAAACGTCGAAATAGGTAATGCGATCCTGGAACCCTGCTTTCAAGTAACCATTGCCCATAGTCAACTCGTAGAAGTCGCAGAGCATGGTCATATTGAGCTTCTGATCGGTTTTCATAGTCACCTCATAGTGTCACGGCGCGGACTGTGCCGCGCCTTGTAATAGGTGCATTATATCCTGCATACCAAAATAAAGCAAGGCTTTCCGCCCTTTTTCCGCTTTTTACTTGACTTTATCCATTGCGTCCCCTATGATAAAGGGACTTTCTAAAGAAACGGAGCATCACAATGGGTGTTATTTTAGGCATTGACATCGGCGGTTCGAGCACGAAGATCGTCGGTCTTGCCCCCGATCTTTCCGTCATCGACATGCTGCGCGTCAAGGCTGACGATCCGCTCACCTCGCTCTATGGCGCGATGGGCAATTTCCTTTCCACACATCATCTCCAGCTCTCCGACATCCGCCACATCGCGCTCACGGGCGTGGGCTCTTCGTATGTCGAGGGCGATATCTACGGCGTGAAGACCATCAAGGTCGAAGAATTCCCCTCTGTCGGCGTGGGCGGCCTTGCCCTCTCGGGCAAGGAGCACGCGGTCGTCGTCAGTATGGGCACGGGCACGTCGTTTCTCTGGGCCAACAAGGGCGGAGAGATCCGTCACCTCATCGGCAGCGGCGTGGGCGGCGGCACGCTCGCTGGCCTCAGCTCGCTCACAACAGGCGTGCACCAGTACGCGCTGATCCGCAAGCTCTGCCAGGACGGCGACCTCAGCCACATCGACCTGACGATGGCCGACCTCTCGCGCGAGCAGGTGGGCGATCTGCCGCCCGAGGCCACGGCGGCGAACTTTGCCAAGGTCGCCGACGACGCGACGCCGTCGGACAAGATGCTTGGCATCGTCAACCTGGTGCTCCAGTCCATCGGCACAATGTCGGTGCTCGCGTGCAAGTGCTGCGGCACGGACACGGTCGTCCTCACAGGCGCGCTGACGATGCTGCCGCCGGCAAGGGAGACGTTCGAGCTGTTCAAACAGCTCTACCATGTCAATTTTATTATTCCCGAAAACGCGACGTTTGCTACCGCCATCGGCGCGGCGCTGTACAGCGTGAGAGAAAATTGACGCAAAGCATTCAAAAAAGTGCCTGCCATTCGGCGGGTACTTTTTATTTTCAAACACTTGTTCCATTTCGTATTTTATGCTACACTGTTCATGAAACGAGGTGAACGCGATGGACCGCATCATTCTGCACTGCGACTGCAACTGCTTTTACGCCTCCTGCGAGCTTTTGAGCCATCCTGATTTGCGCCAGCTTCCCGTCGCGGTCTGCGGCGATCCGACGGAGCGCCACGGCATCATCCTGGCAAAAAATGAACCGGCAAAACGCTGCGGCGTCAAAACGGCGGAGACCATCTGGAAGGCCAAGCAGAAGTGCCCCGGCCTCATCCTGCTGCCGCCGCACCATCGGCTCTACGCCGAATATTCGAAAAAAATCAATGCTGTCTACGGCGAGTACACTGACTTAGTCGAGCCGTTCGGCATCGACGAGAGCTGGCTCGATGTGACAAATTCCCTCCACCTCTTCGGCGGGGACGCCAGAGCGCTCGCCGACACGCTGCGCGAGCGCATCAAGCGCGAATTTGGGCTGACGATCTCGGTCGGCGTGTCATTCAACAAGGTGTTTGCCAAGCTCGGCAGCGACTATAAAAAGCCTGACGCCACGACCGTCATCGCACGCGGCAACTGGCGCGACATCGTCTTCCCCCTCCCCGTTGGCGATCTTTTGTTCGTCGGCCGCAGCGCACAGGAGCTGCTCGGCCGCTACGGCGTGCGCACGATCGGCGAACTCTCAAAATGCAGCGAGGAAATGCTCGAAACCCTGATGGGCAAAATGGGCTCGCAGCTCTACCGCTATGCCAACGGCCTCGACGACTCCCCCGTCCGCGGAGCGGCGGACCGAGAGCCGATCAAATCCGTTGGCAATTCGACGACGTTCCGCCGCGACCTGACGCGCTGGGACGAGGTGCAAAGCGGCATCTCGCTGCTGTCCGACAGCGTAGCGATGCGCCTGCGGCGCTACGGGCTCTACTGCGGCGGCGTGCAGGTCGGCATCAAAAACAGCCGCTTTCAGGTCTTTTCGCGCCAGACGACGCTCGACCACAGCACGCACCTCATGCGCGAGATCAACGATACCGCGCTCCGCCTTGCAAAGGACTTGTGGAAAGCACCCGACCCTATCCGGCTCCTCTCCGTCACGGCACTGCATCTGACCGAAGAAGCGCAATCCTACCGCCAGCTCGACCTGCTCGGCACGGACGACACACAGCAGGAAAAGCAGGAAGCCGTCGAATCCGCAATGGACGCCCTGCGCAAAAAATTCGGCCGCGGCGTCATCTCCTACGGTACCGCCGAAGGCACCATCAGCGGCGAAAAAATCGAACGGGATTAAATGCGCCGCAGGCTTTCGCGCCCGCAGGCGCGAAATGATCTTAATCGTAAATTCCGACGACATGTGCGTCGGAATTTACTCTTCTCACTCCGCGCGTGTCGCAGCCGCCCTGCGGGCGGCAAGGCACGAAGCGGAGTGCAACCCCACTCAAAAAAGGGAGACGGACAAGTCCGTCTCCCTTTTTTGAATTAGTTGATGAGCCACTCCGGCCTTGACCGCTTCTTGATGCCCGACACAACCCCCATCGCAGCGAACAGCGTCACGATCGACGAGCCGCCGTAGCTGAAAAACGGCAGCGTCAGCCCGATGACCGGCAGAAGAAATAAGCACATGCCGAGGTTTGCGATCGTCTGGAAAATGAGCATGCCCGCCATGCCGACGCACACGAGGCTTTCCATGCGCGTCGGCGCTTCGCGCGCGACAATGAGGCAGCGGACAATGATGGCCAGCAGCAACACGATGACGAGAAAGCAGCCGATAAAGCCCAGCTCCTCGCCGCAGACACAGAAGATGAAGTCTGTCTGCCGCTCGGGAAGACTCGACCGGTACAACGACTGCGTCTGCGTGCCGTTGAAGAGGCCCTGCCCCGTCAGCTTGCCCGAGCCGAGAGCGAGCATTCCGCGCGTCTGCTGCCAGCCCTTGCCCTCGGGCTGGTAGCTGTGGTCCAGAATGACCTTGATGCGGTCGTACCAGTCGCCGCGCAGGAGATTGAAATTCCACGCAGCAAGGAATCCGCCCACCGCGCCGCCAAGGCCGAGGAAGATCCAGCGCAGCGCAAAGCCGCCCGCAAACGCCATGCACACAAAGACGAACAGATACACAAGGCCGCTGCCCGCATCCTTGGAGATCACATAATAAAAGAGGAACATGATCCCCGCGTGCGCCGTGGGCTGGATGACATTGGAAAAGCGCGTGAGGTCCTTTTTCTCCTGCAGCAGCGCAAGCTGGCGCGCCAAGAGGATAATGAACGTGATCTTCACGATCTCGGCGGGCTGAACGGTGATGGGAAAATTCTCCAAAAAGCCGACGCCGAGCCTTTTGCCGATGTCGTTCACGCCGAGCCAGGCGCGGTTGCCGTTTCGCGTCAGGCCAAAGGGCGTGCGCAGCAGCAGAATGAAGCCGAAGTTGAACGCCAGCAGCCACTTCCATTTTTTTCCGACCTCCGACACGTCGATGCTGGAGAGCAGGAAGTAGAGCAGCACGCCCAGCAGCAAGCCAAATCCCTGAATGGCAACATATTTAAAGGTATTGCGGAAATGCGTGGCGCTCGCGATGAGCACCATGCCGTAGAGCGTGGAAACGGTGCACAGCGACAGCAGCACCATATCCGACTGCCGCACCACATCACTTAAAAAATCGCGGAATCTGTTCACAGCCTCACGCTCCCTTCGCACAAAGTTTTCGATGTATTTTAGCACAATTTTACCCGTCTGTAAACGCACATTTCTCCCTCTTTCCGCAGAAAAGGAATTGTAAAGGCCGGCGTGCTGTGCTATACTATTTGGTAATATGGGTGAAAATGGGGTCAAGGAGGCGAAACCATGCAATTTTTGTCGCACAGCACGCAGGAGACCGAGGCGATCGGCGAAGAGCTTGCCCAAAAGCTCCGCGGCGGCGATGTGCTCGCCTTCACAGGCTCGCTCGGCATGGGAAAGACCGCCTTCACGCGCGGTCTTGCGCGCGGCCTTGGCTGCCGCGGACGCGTCACGAGCCCGACGTTCACCATCGTCAACGAATACGAGGGCAAAACACCCCTCTTCCATTTTGATATGTACCGTCTCGGCTCGTCGGACGAGCTGTTCGACATCGGCTGGGACGATTATCTCGCCCGCGGCGGCGTCTGTGCCGTCGAGTGGAGCGAGCGCGTCTCCGACGCGCTGCCGGAGGACACGATCTTTGTCGACATCGCGCGCACAGACGAGCACGAGGACTGGCGCACCATCACGGTCACAGGAGGCAGATTCGCATGAAAATTCTCGCTCTGGAAACATCGGCGAAGAGCGTTTCCTGCGCCGTCGTCGAAGACGGCGCGCCGCTCGCCTCCGCCTATCAGTGCACGGGGCTGACGCACAGCCGGACGCTTCTGCCGATGGTGGATGCGCTGCTCAAAAACGCCGATCTGACGCTCGATGATATCAATGCCATCGCCATCGCGGCGGGGCCGGGCTCGTTCACGGGCCTTCGCATCGGCATTGCGGCGGTCAAGGGCCTTGCCTGGGCCGCAGACAAGCCGTGCCTCGGCGTTTCGACGCTCGAGGCCATGGCGCAGAATGCCGCGCACATCGACGGGCTTATCGTCGGCGCGATGGACGCGCGCCGCTCGCAGGTCTATAACGCCGTTTTCGAGGCAAAGGGCGGCGAACTCACGCGCCTGACGCCGGACCGCGCGATCTCGCTCGAAGAGCTCTGCGCGCAGCTTCAAGGCAAGCAGCAGCCCATCACCGTCCTCGGCGACGGCGGCGTGCTGTGCTATCGTTATTTAGAAGAGCACGGCGTCAAGTGCTCGCTCGCGCCCAGTATGCTCCTTTATCAGAGCGCCGTGGGCGTCGGCCTTGCGGCCGAGCGCGCCTATGCGCGCGGCGAGGCCGTGAGCGCGCAGGAGCTTCTCCCCGTTTATCTGCGCCCCGCGCAGGCAGAGCGCCTGAGAAGCTCCAAATTGAACCAGTAAGCAAAAACACATTAAAATATATTTTTTCGGAGGTCAAAGCAATGGAAGCCAAATTCAACGAGAAAGTACACATTATGAACCACCCCCTCGTCGCCCACAAGCTCACCATCATGCGCGATGAAAACACCAGCGTCAAGGATTTCCGCGAGCTCGTGTCCGAGATCGGTATGCTCATCACCTACGAGGCCACGCGCGACCTCCCGCTGACCACCAAGCACATCAAGACCCCCATCTGCGAGATGGACGCCCCCACGCTCGCAGGCAAGAAGTTCGTTGTCGTCCCCATCCTGCGCGCCGGTCTCGGCCTGGTCGACGGCGTGCTGCGCATGGTGCCCTCCGCCCGTGTGGGCCACATCGGCATGTACCGCGATGAAGAGACGCTCGAGCCCCACCCCTACTTCTGCAAGATGCCCAAGGATGTTGCCGAGCGCGACGTGATGATCGTCGACCCGATGCTCGCCACCGGCGGCTCTGCCTGCGAGGCCATCGGCGAGATGGTCAAGCGCGGCTGCAAGCACATCACGCTCATGGTGCTCGTCGCCGCTCCCGAGGGCATCAAGGCCGTTCAGGAGAAGTACCCCGACGTCAACATCTACGCCGGCGCACTCGATGATCATCTCAACGAGCACGGCTACATCGTCCCCGGCCTCGGCGACGCGGGCGACCGCATTTTCGGCACGAAGTAACTTCAATGAAACCGACTTACGTCGCTTTCATTGAGAAAGATTCGCGTCGCTCTGTGCCTCATTGTCTGCACAAGCAGACAATTCGACACTCGCTTTGCGCAAAGAGTAATTCCTGACGCACATGTCGTCAGGAATTACGATTTTAATTGTTTTCCGCCTGCGGGCGGAAAATGGTACGAAGAATCTTCACAATTTTGTCATTGCATTATTGTGTTCCATTCGTTATAATGATTGGGCATTTTCAATAGCACTTTTGCAAATCTGTAAAACCCAATAATTGAGAGGACTGAACAAACAAATGAGTGCATCCAGAGAAAAGAAGAGCCGCCAGGAGAATCTGGCAGGCGGTTATGTCGATCCCCGGACGAAGCGCGAAAAGGACGAGCAGGCGAAGGATCGCCGTAGCAATGCCCTGTATATCGCCATCGCCGTCATCTTCGTGATTGTCGGAATCGTCGTCACGGTCGCCAACTCCAAGGTGATCGAACGCAGCGCCGACGCCGTGACCATCGGCAACGAGACCTACACGGCCGCTGATGTGAGCTATTTCTACAACACCATCTACAACAGCTTCGTCTCCCAGAACTCCTACTATTTGAGCGTTTACGGTCTCGACACCAGCAAGTCGCTCAAGGAGCAGGACTGCCCCGTGACCGATGGCGGCACCTGGTACGATTATTTCCGCGATCAGGCACTCAGCAGCATGACCTCCTATTCGCTTCTCGCGCAGAAGGCTGAGGCTGAAGGCTTTGACGCCAGCGAGGAAGTGGAGCAGTCCGTGCAGGAGACGCTCTCCGATCTGGATGCTTCCGCAGCTTCCGCCGGTTACACCCGCGCGCAGTACATCAAGGCCGTGTGCGGCCCGCTGGTCAACGAGAAGGTCTTCGAGCGCAACATCCGCATGATGGCGCTGGCGCAGGCTTACTCCAACAGCTACTCTGACTCCCTGTCCTACACTTCCGACGAGGTACAGGCCGCTTATGACGCCGACCCCAAGAGCTATCAGAGCGTTGACATCGAGTACATCCTCTTCAGCTCCGGCGCCGGCAGCGATGCGACCGACGAGGAGAAGGCCCAGCTTCTTGATGAGGCCAAACAGAAGGCCGAGACCGCCCTTTCCCGCTACGCGCAGGGCGAGGCGTTCGATGCCATCGGCGAGGATATGGAAGGCTCCTATGCGCATGTCGCCTATGCCGCGAACGGCTCTTCCGACATGCTGACCTGGGCGTTTGACGACGCCCGTCAGGCGGGCGACACCACCGTCGCCACCTATGGCGAGACTGGCTATTACGCCGTGCTTTTCCACTCCCGCAGCCGCAACGACTATCACACGGTTTCTGTGCGTCATATCCTTGTTGACAGCGAGGAGAAGGCCAACGAGCTCCTGCAGCAGTACACCGACGGCGAGAAGACCGAGGACGTCTTCGCCGCGCTGGCCGTCGCCAACTCCACCGACTCCAACGCCTCCTCCGGCGGCCTGTACACCGATATCTACCGCGGCCAGATGGTCAGCGAGTTTGAGGATTGGTGCTTCGATCCCTCCCGTCAGGCGGGCGACACCGGCATCGTGCAGACGAGCTACGGCTATCACGTGATGTACTTTGTCAGCACAAATGAGAACCCCTACTGGTACGTTCAGGCGGAGACCTCCCTCAAGAGCGACGCCTACAACGAGTGGTACGCTGCCATCACCGATGGTGTGGAGGCCGAGCAGCTCAGCGGCATGAAGTACGTCGGGTAATCCCCTCTTACGACAAAATAAGCTGCCGGTTTCTGACCGGCAGCTTATTTCTTTTTGATTCTGACTTTTGAGGCGACACTATGGACAATCAGTTTTTACGCACGCAGATGCTGCTCGGCGGCGACGCGATGAATCAGCTACACCGCAGCCATGTGGCCGTGTTCGGCCTTGGCGGCGTGGGCAGCTACGCGGTCGAGGCGCTGGTGCGCTCAGGCGTCGGCGAGCTGACGCTCATCGACGATGACACTGTCAGCCCTACGAATTTGAACCGTCAGCTCGAAGCGCTGCACTCCACCGTTGGCCAAAATAAGACCGACGCCCTAGCCGCGCGCTGCCGCGACATCAACCCCGATGTCAGACTGCACCTCATCTGTGCGCGCTACGACGCCGCGCACCGCGAGGACTTCTTCACCGCGCGCTATGATTACATCCTCGACGCGATCGACACGGTGTCGAGCAAGCTCGACCTCATCCAGACCGCGCAGGCACAGGACATCCCCATCCTCTCCGCCATGGGCACGGGAAACAAGCTGGATGCTTCGCAGCTATGCATCACGGACATCTCCAAAACGCGCAACTGCTCGCTTGCGCGCGTGATGCGCAAGGAACTGCGCGAGCGCGGCGTCAAGCACCTGCGCGTGATCTACTCCCCTGAGCTGCCCGCAAAGCCCGAGGCGCTGGAAGCGCCCCCGCCGGGCCGCCGCAGTGTACCGGCCAGCTTAACGTGGGTCCCCGGCTGCGCGGGACTGATGATGGCGGGCGACGTCATCCTGACGCTTGCCGGGTACGAGAAAGAGAAAGAAGGCGGCAGTCAATGATCCTGACCGGTACCATTGTCAACTCCGCCGCGATCATCGCAGGCAGCATCGCCGGACTTCTGCTCGGCAAGTTTATCCCCGAGCGCTTCAGCGACGCAATGGAAAAGGGCGCGGCGCTCTGCGTGCTCTACATCGGCGTGGACGGCATGCTCGCGGGCGAAAACACGCTCGTCGCCATCCTTTCGATCGCGATCGGCGCGATCCTCGGCGAACTTTTACAGCTCGATGAACACATGCATCAGCTCGGCGACTGGGTCGAGCGAAAATTTGGCGGAAAAGGGTCGAAAACCTCGCTTTCCGAGGGCTTTGTCACGGCCTCGCTCCTCTTCTGCGTGGGCGCAATGGCCATCATGGGCGCACTCGACTCCGGCCTGACCGGCGACCATTCGACGCTCTACGCCAAGGCGCTGCTCGACGGCATCATTTCTGTCGTCTACGCCTCGACCCTCGGCATCGGCGTCGCGCTTTCAGCTATCCCTATCTTCCTCTATCAGGGTGCCATCGCGCTGGGTGCGTCGTTCCTCGCGCCGTATCTCACAGAAGCGGTCATCCTCGAGATGAAGTGCGTCGGCTCGATTCTCATCCTCGGCCTATCGCTCAACATGCTGGGCCTGACGAAGATCAAGGTGATGAACTACGTCCCTGCGGTGTTCCTGCCGATCCTATTGTGTCGGTTTCTGTAAGCAAAAAGAAGCGTTCCATCGAATGATGGAACGCTTCTTTTTTACTCTTCCAAAATGAGCGGCAGGGCGCGGACGCAGCAGTGCTTCATGTCGACATGGCTGTCGTCTAAAAAGCCGACGCCTTCGTCCTTCAAAAGCTCGACCTGACGGTTCGCACCGCCGAAAGCAAAAGCACTTGACACTTCCCCGTCCCGCTTGACGACGCGGTGGCACGGGATAACGCCCGGCTCTGGATTCACGTGCAGCGCGTAGCCCACGACGCGGGCGAGGCGCTTGTTGCCGATTGCCTCAGCGATCTGCCCGTAGGTCGCGACGCTTCCGCGCGGAATGAGCCGCACCGCCGCGTACACTTTGTCAAAGGTCGTCATGCTTCTCCCCTCTTTTTTTGAGCCAGCGAGCAAGAAAGATCCCACCCGCGATCAGCACCGCATAGGCCAAGATGTGCGGCAGGCACGTCCACAGCACCGCGGGAAATGCATCCCAACCGCCCAAACTCAGCATCACGATGATGCTCACGAGCAGACGCAGCAGGAGCGCCGCGCCGATGATGGCAAGCGCATAGCCCGCCCAATCGGCGTTTTTACGCAGCGTTTCGCGGACGTTTTCTCGCTTCATCGGTTCAGCAGTGTTCGCGCCGCCGGTTGGCACGTCCTCTTCGTTTTCCCAGATCAGATAATCCGTCGTCACACCGAAGTACGTGCAGATGGCGCGCAGCTTGTCGAGGTCGGGCGTCGAGTCGCCGCACTCCCATTTGCTGATGGCCTGCCGCGAGACATCCAGCTCCGCGGCGAGCTGCTCCTGCGATAAACCGCGCGATCTGCGCAGCATCTGTAATTTTTCTCCCAGGGTCTCCGTTTGCTTTGATGCGCCCAGTATAGCCGACTGCGGCGAAAAGCGCCACCAGTCAAGGCTTGCAAGTCCGCAACCAAACGTGGCAAAGAGGATTTAGTCCGCTTTTTTCTTGTTCTTTCCAAACAGTGCGCCCACGTCGACCTCCACCAGCACAAGGCTCGCAAGCATCAGCGCCGCGCCGATGTAGCCATTGACGCCGATGCGTTCATTCAGCAGGAAGTACGCGAAGATCGCCGAAAACACGGGTTCGAGCGTAAAGATAAGACTCGCGCGGCTCGCCGTCGTGTGCTTTTGATAAACGCTCTGGATCACAAGGCAGACGCCTGAACACACGATGCCGAGAAACAGCGCCGCCGCCCAGACCTTTGCCGTACCCGGCAGTGCAGGCGTCTCCAAAAATACGGAGAGCATCAGCATCACCACGCCGACGACGGCAAGGTCGCATACGCCGAGCGCCAGCGGGTCGACCTTTTCATTCGCCACGGCCTTTTCCGTGACCATCAGGTCGACGGAGTAAAACACCGCTGCGAACAGGCAGATGATATCGCCGAACGCGGGCTTGAGCGTCTCGTTCAGCGTCATCAGCGCTAAGCCGATAAGACATAAGATCATCGAAACGCCGAATTTCTTCTCCGGCTTTTTGCGATACACGATAAATTCCAAAATCGGCGTCGTCACGACCGAAAGCGCGCAGATGAAGCCCGCGTTCGACACCGACGTGTAAAGCACGCCGTAGGTCACGCTCGTGTACACGACGACGAGCGAAAGGCCCACTACAATGCTGTACTTGACGGTCTCGCGGCTCGCGTGGAAGACATTTTTGCGAAACACGAATCCCAGCACAACAAACGCCGTCAAAAAACGGAAGGCGTTGAGCGTCAACGGCTGCATATCCCTCAGACAGATCGCCGTCAGGCAGTTGGAAATGCCCCAGAAGCTCGTCGCCAGCAGCAGCATGAGATCTGCCCTGCGCTGATGTTCCATTGATTTTCCCTCTCTCTTCTTAAAATCTCTCTTCTCTCATTTGTCAAACGGGCGCCTTGCGGCGTCCGTTTGATCAGTTGATTTTATCATGTCTATTAGGTTTTCGCAAGTGGCATGAGAAAAGAAAATGTAAGAATATAGATGCGCACGCTTTACTCTTTTTATTCACCAAAACCGCGGAGAGAGGCGGGAAAACCCACCTCTCTCCGCTCCGCATCAGATCTTCTGCACCGGCGGCAAAAAGCCGCGCTTGGCGTTCTCCTCCGTGTCGTCCGACTCGTCGTAGGCGTCGTAGGGCGCGGACGGGTCGTGCACCTTTTTCTTAAACGGCGAGCAGAGCTTGTCGCGGTGCGCAAAGGCGAAGTAGAGATCGTCCGTCCAGCCGGTGTGGCCCGTCAGGATGACGGGCCGCAGGCCACGCGTGCGAAGCTTCTGCTCCAACTCCGCCAGCGACTTGACTGCGAGCTTGTTGCTCTCCGCCAGCGCGGAAATGAAGCTGTAGCCGCCGTCCGCGCCGAACCAGATCGTATCGCCCGTGAAGAGGTACCTGTCGTCAATGAGGTACACCATATGCCCCCACGTGTGGCCAGGGACCAAAAAGCATTCGATCTTAATGCCGTCGATCTCGAAGACCTCTCCGTCGTGCAGCAGCACCTTTTCGTTGTTGATCGTCACCTGCGGCAGCTTGTAGAGGTGGTAGATCACCTTGCGGCGCACCTCGCCGGTGAGATATTTGTTCTCGATCTCGCCGATATAGAGCTTCGCGTCACGGAAAAGGCCGGGGCTGTCCGCCTCCACCGCGCCGACATGGTCGGTGTCCTGATGGGTGATGAGGATATGGCGGATGGACTTCGGGTCGATGCCGAGCCAGCCCATCTTTTCCTCAAGACGGTCGTAGTTGTAACCCGCGTCGACCATGATGGTCGTCTCGCCCTTGCGGTAGAAAAAGATGTTCGCCACCCATTCGCGCACGCAGGCGACGTGCTCATCGATCCAGCCGGTGTTGAGCGGCTTGAAGATTTCCTTGCCGCGGTACATCTTGCTCATTTCTTTTTTCTGAAATTCGGTAGCTTGCTTGGACACGGCAGATTCCTCCCTGTTTTGATTTTCAGTTTAACGTATCTAACTTCAAGTGATAAAAAGCCGCACGCGGCGTTCACGCCCGCGGAAACAGCTCTTCGCACGCGCCGCGCGTCAGCGTTTCGAGCACCTGCGGATACAGCGCGCCGATCTGCTCCTGATGCGACACCGTGAGGATCAGACCGCGGATCGTCGCAGCGGCGAGCGCGATACCGCCGCGCGGGGTCAGGCCGCTCTCTTCCAAAAGGTCGCGGATATGTACCTCGTCGCTGTGGTAGTGCTCGGCTTTCACCTGCGCGGGGATGCGGCGCAGCAGATAGGCCGAGTCCTCCTCGATGAATTTCATCGCACCGATCTCGGATAAGCGGCTGCAGGCCGTGAGCAGCACGTTCGCGATGCGCTCGTCGGGCGGCAGGTCTTTGCCCTCCTCCAGCGCCTGCTCGGCCACCTGATAGACCTCTCTGTGGATGTCCTCCAGCACCTCGAAAAACAGCAGCTCCTTGGACGCAAAGTATTTATAGAACAGTCCCTTCGAGATGCCCGCTGCCTCGGTGAGCTGCTCGACCGAGGTCTTGCGCAGCCCCAGCGTGACGGCGCAGCGGCGCGCCTCTCGCAGCAGCGTTTCGCGGATGGCCACGTTCTCTTCTGCGGAAAAGGCCATTGGCATTTCCTCCTTTGTTGAAATTTTTGACCAATTCGGTTTATTGGTCATATTGTAGCATATTCCCTGCCGTCTGGCAAGTAAAAAGTTACTCTCATCTTTATTTTTACTGTATAAATACTTAATAAAACCATAGTTTTATCAATGCACTGCGTTATATATGCGCAGCACAGCCGCGAGGCCGGTATGGATGCGCACATCTCCAAGCCCTTCGACGTCAAGACGCTCTGCATCTGCCTGCGGTGGCTGAAGGACAAGCAGTAAACGCAAAAAAGAGGACATTCCGATTCTTTTCGGAATGTCCTCTTCCCTTTTCTTGTCACAGCAGGCCGTAGACCTCGTGCAGATCCCTGATCTCATGGTCGATGCGGTAACCCTCCGGCGCTTTGATTCCCTCGGGATTGTACCAGCAGGTGACAATGCCCGCGTTGTCGCCGCCGCGGATATCGCTCGTGAGCGAATCGCCGACGATCATCGTCTCACTCTTCTCGACCGGCCCAATGGCGGCGAAGACCTGGTCGAAAAACTCCTTTTTCGGCTTCTCCGCGCCAAGCTGCTCGGAGAGGAACACGCCGTCCATCAGCGCGCCGAGGCCGGAGCGCGTCAGCTTCTTCGTCTGCGCGACGACCGTGCCGTTCGAGACGACGCACTGGCGCACCTTGCCGCGCAGCGACTTGACGATCTCATAGCTGTCGTCGCGGTAGACGATGGTGTCGCCCAGACGCAGCTGGTAGGCATCGTTAAACTGCGGCGCGAGGGAAACGTCGATGCCCTCCTTCGCGAAAAACTCCTCAAAGCGGCCGACGAGCACCTGCGGCTTCGTGATCTCGCCGCGCTCGAGTTTTTCCCAGTATTTCATGTTCAAGACGGAATAGCGCGCGACCTGCTCATCCGAACATTCGCCAAGGCCGAACTCGACAAAAAGGCTCTGGATGGCGGCGCGCTCAGCAGCATCAAAGTCTAAAAGCGTGCGGTCCACATCCCACAAAATCGTTTTGATCATAGCGGTATCTCCAAAAACAGTCAAAATTGCATATTTTCCGCGTGCGCGGCGAGAACATCATACCACAGCAGGACTACGCCCGCAACGCCGATTTTTCGCCGCTTGCGGGAAAGATCATACCGTGGTAGAATAGCGGCAATCATTTTTGACAGAAAGGGACTGTTTCCTATGAATATCACCGTATATCTCGGCGCAAGCAGCGGCAATGATCCGACGCTTGAGACGTCCGTGCGCGCACTGGGCCGTCTCATCGGCAAGAGCGGCAACGCCCTTGTCTACGGCGGGTCGAAAAACGGCCTGATGGGTGCGCTCGCTGAAAGCGTGCTGCGCGCGGACGGCGAAGTGACCGGCGTGGAGCCGCAGCTTTTCATCGACAAGGGCTACGAGTATGACGAGATCACGACGCTCATCGTCACGCGCGACATGACCGAGCGCAAGACGAAGATGATCGAGCTCGGCGACGCGTTCATCGCCTTCCCCGGCGGCACGGGCACGCTTGAGGAGATCAGCGAGATCATGTCAAAGGTGTCGCTCAAGCAGCTCGCCGCGCCGTGCATCCTCTATAATCTGAACGGCTATTACGACCACTTGAAAGCCCTGCTCGCTCACATGATCGACATGGGCCTCTCCACGCCCGAGCGGCAGGAGGGCATCTACTTTGCCGAAACGCTGGACGACATTCGCGCAATCTTGAAGATTTGAGGAAAAGCCGCCTTCGGCGGCTTTTCTTTTTGCGCGGCGCTTGACAGGCTTCCTTCGCTGCGGTATGCTAAAAGAAACTTAAAGTTACTCACTGTGCTGCAACCTAAAGCGCACTTTCATTTCAGGAGGATTTCATGGTCTACACAGTCGGCGAGATGGCGAAAAAGCTGGACGTCCCCGCTTCCACGCTGCGCTATTACGATAAGGAGGGCCTGCTGCCCTTTGTGGAGCGCTCGTCCGGCGGCATCCGCATGTTTCAGGAGTCGGACTTCGAGTGGTTACAGGTCATCGGCTGCATGAAAAAGGCCGGTATGTCCATCAGGGACATCCGCCAGTACATCGAGCTCGCCCTGCGCGGCGACGACACCATCGACACGCGCCTCAAGATGTTCACGCACCAGCGCGACGTGCTGCTCGCGCAGATGGAGGAGATGCGCCACACGCTCGAGACCGTGGAGTACAAATGCTGGTATTATGAAACTGCAAAGGCCGCGGGCACGATCGATGTCCCAAGGGATATGGCGGACGAGGACGTGCCTGAGCGCTTCCGCGCCATCCGGCGCGAACTCAAGACGATTCCGCAGGAGTAAAGGTAAACTACTTTTCTGCCGGCAAGCAGGAAAAGGATAAGGATAGGAAAGTAAACTATGGATCGGATCAAGAAGAATTTTGGCTTTGGCTGCATGCGCCTGCCGATGATCAGCGAAGAGGTGGATATCGAGCAGACCAAGCAGATGGTGGACGCGTTTTTAGACGCAGGCTTCAACTATTTTGACACTGCGCACGGCTACATCCAGGGCAAGAGCGAAAAGGCGCTCAAGACCTGCCTGACAAGCCGCTATCCGCGCGAGAAGTACATCCTGACCGACAAGCTGACGGCGAACTATTTCAAGACCGAGGCAGACATCCGCCCGTTTTTCGAGAGCCAGCTCAAGATCTGCGGCGTCGAGTATTTCGACTTCTATCTGATGCACGCGCAGGGTCTTGTCAACTACGACCACTTCAAGGAGTGCCGCGCGTATGAGACGGCGTTCGAGCTCAAAAAAGAGGGCAAAATTCGCCACGTCGGCATTTCCTTCCACGACCGCGCCGAGGTGCTCGAGCGCATTCTGACCGAGTATCCCGAGATCGAAGTTGTCCAGATCCAGTTCAACTACGTCGACTACGACGATCCCGCGGTGCAGAGCCGCAAGTGCTATGAGGTCTGCCGCAAATTCAATAAGCCCGTCATCGTCATGGAGCCCGTCAAGGGCGGCAACCTCGTGAACCTGCCTGAGAACGCAAAGGCCGTGCTTGAAGACCTGCACGGCGGCAGCCCCGCGAGCTACGCCATCCGCTTTGTCGCGGGCTTCCCCGGCATGATGATGGTGCTCTCCGGCATGAGCAACATGGAACAGATGCAGGACAACATCTCGTTCATGCGGGACTTCAAGCCCCTCGACGAGACCGAGCGCGCCGCGGTGGAAAAGGTGCAGGAGATCTTCCACAGCAAGAACCTCATCCCCTGCACGGCCTGCCGCTACTGCACGGACGGCTGCCCCAAGCACATCTCTATCCCTGACCTCTTCGCCATTATGAACACCAAGCAGATTCACCACGACCGGAACGCGGACTGCTACTATGAAGATGTCCACACCGCGCCGGGCCGCAAGGCGTCCGACTGCTTAAAGTGCGGCAAGTGCGAAAAGGTCTGCCCGCAGCACCTCCCCATCCGCAAACTGCTCGAGCAGGTCGCGGCAGAATTTGAAAAGGCCCCCGCAGCGAATTAAGCTCAAAATGTAAAACGCAGCACCGGCGAGAGAAAGATGGAAAACTCTCGCCGGTGCTGTTTGCTTGCACTGATCCTTGATCTTTATCATAACACCGCGCCGCGGTGTTTTTCTTGGTCTGCCGCTTTGGCCGTTCGGCGAGGTGGACAGTGGACCCCAGAATTTTTTGTTTGTCGCCCTTTGTTTTAGGCTATAGCTGAAGTATAACGTGGATTCTTTAAGCGAACCTAAATTTGGTGTAAATAAAGTATGAACAATTCTCGTGTCGCGCGGGAAAAATATATGTAAAAAAGCGGCGCATTTTGCGTAAATTTCCGTTTCTTCCTTGCAATAACTGCTCGTTCGGCGTATAACAAAGCAAGTTTTTTCAGATTCTTAACACATTTGCGGCGAAATTCATACCTGCGGCTCACCTCGCACGCGATCTTGCCGCGCGCTGCTCCTCCACATTCCGAAAGAGAGTGGCGGCACCATCGGATCAAGGGAGAAAATCATGCAGAAAAAACGAGTGCTCAGCCTGATTTTAGCGTTGAGCTGCACGGCGGCGCTGTTTGGCAACTGTGCTGGCAACAACACGAGTGATGACAATACCGTCTCCGGCGAGCATGAGGTCATCACCATGAACGCGCCTTACCGCAATATGTCTCAGTTCTTGAGATGTACGGCGTGAGCTGCACGATCTGCCCCGACGGTGCGGAGCTTGTCAAGGCCTTCGAGATGGTCAAGTCCGGCGAATACGACGCCATCCTGATGGACATTCAAATGCCGCACATGAACGGCTACGAGGCGACGAAGGCCATCCGCGGCGGCAGAAACCCTCTCGGCAAGACCATCCCCATCATCGCGATGACGGCCAACGCCTTCTCCGACGACATACAGAACAGCATCGCCGCGGGCATGGACTCCCACATCTCCAAGCCCATCGACGTGGCCATCCTCGAAAAGACGATGAGAGGGTTTCTTACCCCCCTGAATCCACAGCATGCGGACGAACGTTTGTGAGAAACATTCATAAACGGATAACCTCGCCCTAATACGCACAAAAACGGAACGCGAAAGCCGATGGCTTTCACGTTCCGTTTTTATTTTCACCGCGTTGATTTCTATTTGTTCCTGCGGTAGCCCTGCTCGTCGCGGTACTCGGGATGCTCTCGGCAATAAGGGTCCTTGTCGCCGCAGATCGTGTAGTCGCATTTGCAGCCGTTCGAACAGGTCGTTTTGCGGATGAGACGCGCGTGAATGAGCTCCATGCCGGCAAAATCCGGATTACAGAGCGCGGGCATGACCTCGAGAAGGTCGTGCTTTTTGGCGAATTCCGCGGTCGGACAGGCGGTGAACTCATAGTAGATGGGCTGATCCTTGTCAAACGGCGCGACGTGCACCTCAAAGTCGCCCCACTTGTCGCACTGCTTTTTCGCGTTCAAAAACGCGCGGTGCAGGAGCTTTTTGCAAAGCGGCTTGTTGATGTCGATGAATTTGAGCTTGCTGAGCTTTCGGAACGACGGCAGGAAAAGGTTCCCCTCCATCTCCTCGATCTCTTGAAGGCTTGTCACGTCCCTGCAGACGACGTAATACGCCATCAGCGCGATGCAGTCGTAATTGCCGCCCGGGCCGTTGTGGAAGTTTTTCTCCCCGCCAAGGTCGGTGCGCCAGTCGCTCAAAAAGTCGACATACTGCATCTGCACGCGCTCCCAGACGGCTTCGCGCTGCGATTCCGGATAGTGGTGCGCGATCTTCTCCCGAATTTCCGCCTTGCAGGGCTTTGAATGCGGTAGCAGCGCGTGTCGAGCCCGCAGGCGATGTTCACGACCACCGCACCGCCATGTCCCGCAAGGTAAGTCTTCACAAGCTTATCGAGCACGATGGTGCGCGCTATAACGCCGCTGTGCATCGCCGTGTCCTTGTCGGCCATCGAAAAATCGTAGTCGAGCCGGTCGATGATCTCGACCGCCTTGTTGTCGGTGATCGCGCCGCGCGTCTTCGTCTCCTTCGCGCGGGCGTAAACCGTCTGTAACATCGTCTCCGGCACGCCGGAGAGCGTGATCTTCTCACTCATGGTGTCCTTCCTCCATCTTTTCCGCGCGCTCTGCTTTCCTGCAAACGAACCACGCGATGCTCTTTAAATTGCCGACCCGCACATCGGCGTACATCTCCTCGAGCCGCGCCTTTAGGCTCTGCACCGTTTCATACGGCGGGGTGAAGAATTTCATCGGCTCGTAGACTTTTTTTATGAGTCGGTCCGTTCTTCTGCACTCACCCGCCACATAGAAGCAGCCGCAGAACGTACTGCCCGGCTTCAGCACGCGGAACGTCTCGCGGTACGCCGCCTCCTTATCGGGAAAGGCGTGGAAGCCGTTGAGCGACAGCACGATATCAAAGCTGCTGTCCTCATACGGCAGCGCGCCCACGTCGCCCTGCCGGAACTGCACATTTTGGAGTGCCATGCGCTCAGCCTTTTCCCTCGCCTGCCCCATCATGTCGGGTGAATAGTCAAGGCAGGTGATATCGGCGCGCGGCAGCGTTTGATAGAGTGGCATCGTCAGAATGCCTGTGCCCACGGGGACCTCGAGGAGCTTTCCCGCAAAGTCCTCCGGCACACCGGTGAACGCTTGATTCAGATACTCGTCGCACTCACTCTTGTTCATATCCCACACCAAGCGGCACACGGCCTTGCCCGAGACGGTGGAGCAGGTGATCATGCCGTCGTAAAAATTGTTGCTGCCCGTCAGGCGGTAAGCATTGCGGATGTTCTCTTTTCGATCCATCGTTTTTTCCTCTTTACCTGCACATAAATTTGTCGAAATAGCGGCAGAACTCCTCGGGATAGATCATCACGAGCTCCGCGTGCGCCATCTTCGGGATGCCGTGGATGCGGGCCTGCGGAAAATAGTGCTTGATGAAGCGGATATTGCTCCTGCGGTTCTTCTTCTCCTCGTCGCCGTACCAGTAGGTGATCTTCGTGCCGATCTTTGCGGGCGTCTTTGGCAGAACATAGTTGTTCCCCGACCAGAAAATGTTGCGGATGGTCTGATCCGAGTAGGTCTTTAAGTATGCCTCGATGGCGTCGTATTCCTTTTTCGGGTTGTGCCCCGGCAGCGTGAATCGTTCCGGCGGAAAAGCCGCCTCTAAGATTTTGCGGTTATTCACGGCGAGCTTGAACGACAGCATGTCGCGCGCAAGCAGCAGCTTTCGTATGAGATACGTTAGCTGGTACGGCGTGACGCCGCCGTCGATGATGGCGCGCTTGACCGGCAGCTCGCCGAGCGCCAGAAGCCGCATCAGACATGCGCCGCCGAGCGAGCAGCCGTAGGCCGCGTCGAGGCAAGTCACACCCTGCGCGCGAAGATAGTCCGTGATCTCATCGACCGTCTGCTCGACCGACGTAAAATCGCCGGGATAAGACGGCTCGTGCCCGTCGTAGACGACCTGAAAGACATGCCACGACTGCGCAAGCAGCGCGACCGTCTTTTCAAACGCCCAGACGGGTTCCGCCGTGCAGGGCAGAAACAGCAGCGTCTTTTCCTGCCCTTGTCCGTGTTCCAAAATGTGCATGTCCTCTCCCCCGTCCGACGCGATGGTAGTTCCCCAAGGCAGTTAGCTTACTCTAACCAAATGTCGCAATTTCATCAGTTAACTATATCTAACTGCTGACCCGTAAAAATGCCGCGAAAGGCGGCTTTTTATGGGTTTTATTGTAATGCTGTGCATGATAAATGTCAAGACAGCGAACGCACAGCTTCGCAGAAACATTCTCTCCATTTTCGCACCGGTGCGCCGCCGTAAGAGTCCTCATACCAAAAGAGCGCGGAGAAATCAAACCTCTCCGCGCTCTTTTTCCTTTTTTAGCTTCCATCCGGCGGTCTCCTTCTTGCCGCCGACGAAGTCGGCGTAGATGCCGTCCTCCTGGATGAGCTCGTCGTGCGTGCCGCGCTGGACGATCTTTCCGCCGTCCTCATCCTTTTTTGCGCGGCTGCCGCCGCTGCAATAGACCGTCGCCACGCGGGGCGGGAATTTGCGTTTGATTGCCATTGCGTCTCCTCCCCTGTTCCATTCTGATATTGCCGCCCTCCGCGGCACAAAATTCCTCTGCTTACGCCCGATAGCCGAGCGCCGTTGAGATCTGCGCCGCCGCGGCGCAGGTCAAGTCAATATCGCGCTGGAAATCCGGCGAACGCACACTGTCGAACATGCCAACAAAGCCGACGGCGTAGCGCACCGCGCCGGAGCTGTCGTGCACGGGCCGAAGCGGTACTCGCCATTCTCCACGGCATAGCCGTTTTCACGCGCGGCCTGCATCACACGGAAGAGCTCCTCCCACGTGACGAGGGTCTTGGGCGTATAGGGCTCCAATGTGCGGCGCGACAGGACGCGCTTCGCCTCGTGGTCGGCCATCGCGGATAGAAACACCTTGCCCTGCGAGGTGCAGTGCAGCGGCAGACGCGTCCCGACCTCCGACACGACGCGCAGTCCCGCGCGGGACTGCACCTGTTCGATGGTGATGACCTCTGACCGATTCAACAATGAGAGGAACACCGACTGCCCTGTCACGCTTGCCAAATGCTGCAAATGCGGCTTTGCCAGGTCTGAAACGCTCCAGCTTGCGCCCACGGCGCAGCCGTACTCAAAAAGCCGCACGCCGAGGCAGTAGCGCCCGTCGCTCTGCTGGTCCACGACCGCGCTCTCGCGCATCGTGCTCAAAAGGCCGTGGATCGTGCTCTTCGGCCAGCCGGTCTGCTCGCTCAGCGCGGCCAGCGTGAGCGGCTGGTGCGCCTCCATCAGCAGGTCGAGCAGCCGCAGCGCCTTGGCAACGGACTGTACGGGACCGTTTTCATTGGACATCGCCTTCCCTCCTCTCGATTCGTCATTGCCGGATGAGCCGCCGTCATTTTCTTGATGACAGTATCGCGCAGGTTCAAACAAAAGAAAAGGGCAATTTCCGCAAATCGCACAAATTCCATCAGCTATACTATCGATTTTCCGTCAAAAAGCCCGCCGTCGCATCTGCGACGGCGGGCCTTGCATTTTCAGTTACTTCTCTTCGCCGTGGATGATATCGCCGAAGTAGGTGCCGCGGACGATCTCCTCCACGTCCTCTCCCTCGTGTCCCCTGAGGATCTCAAGGAGCTTGCTGTGCGCGGCGACGAGCTCGTCGCCTCTGCCGCTCGTGATCATCGTGCTGACGGTCTCGTAGCGGACGGCGTGCGTCAGCGTGCGCACGACGCGGCTGATCTTGTCGGCCAGCGGATTTTTGCCCATCTGCGAGATCAGGTCGTGGAACTCGTTGTCCACGGCGAAGAAGCGGTCGACCTCGTTGTCACCGCTGTGGACGATCTCTTTCATCTGTTCGAGCATCGCTTCGAGCGCATAGCCATCCTCCTCGTCATACTTCTGGCTGGCAAGGCGCATGATGCCGGTCTCGACCATCTCACGCAGCTCCATCAGGTTGTCGAACGAATCCTGATTCAGGATGATGCCGTAGATCATCGGATCGATCATGCTCTCCTGGAAGCCGCTGCAAACAAAGGTCCCCTCTGAACGCTTGCTCTCCAGCACGCCGAGGTAGGAGAGGATTTTGATGGCCTCACGTACGGAACTGCGGGCAACGCCCATCGATGCGGCCAGCTCCGGCTCGGGCGGGATGCGGTCGCCGGGCTTGAGCTCTTTATTACGCATGGCGTCTGTCAGGCAGTTGATGACACTCTGCACCACAGACTCTTTTTTCAAATTTTTCACATATCCGGGCGTATCGTTCATAATTTTCTCCTTTTATGCCTGACAATATAATTCCTATATATAACATAATACAAAGTTGAGGTTTCGTCAATGAAAACCGTCTTTCATAAAAGCGGCGGGCGGCAGATGTACCAGTCCGCCGCCCGCTCATTCAGGAAGGAATCAACGGCAAGCTGCCGTTTTTTGCAGGAATTCATATGGGCGCAGGCTGTGCGAGCCGCTTTGCGTCGTTTGCCGCGGCACAGCGCCGCATGGCTTTTTTTACCGGCCGAGGTAGATAGACTGCTTGGCCAGCACGAGCTGGAGCATCAGGTCGTTGCAGGGCGTGGGAATGCCGTGCTCACGGCCGAGGCGGCAGACAGCGCCGGTGATGATACGGATCTCGGTCTCGCGGTGATGCGTGACGTCCTGCACCATGGAGCTGATGGTCTCATCAGTCATGCGAGAGACCTCATAGGCGTGCTCCAGCTCGGCGTCATGGTCGAGCGTGCAGCCGCAGGCGTTCGCCACGACGATGGCCTCTTCTACCAGCATGCGGGCCGCCTCGTGGGCGTACTGGTTGCCGTCGACAAAGCCGTTCTTGGTCTCGAGCAGGGCGCTCATACCGTTGATGGCGACGTTCGCCAGCAGCTTGTGCCAGATGGCGTTCATCACGTTCTCGTGGACCTGGACCTCAAGACCGGCGGCGCGCAGGCCCTCGGCCATTTCCTCGACCTTGGCCATGGGGGCCTTCAGGGAACCCATGTTCGTCACGCCGGTGCCAGTGTGCTTGACATGGCCGGGAGCCACGGGCGTGGAGCCAAACGCAGTGTTGCCGATGATGATCTGCTCTTCGGGCACGACCTTGGCGATCTCATCGTAGTTGCCCAGACCATTCTGCAGGCAGAGGATCATGGTGTGCTTGTCGATCATCGGCAGCGCGTTGCGCACAGCCGCTTCAAGATACTGATAGTGGACGAACACGATCAGAAGATCCACAACGCCGATCTCCTTGGGGTCGGTCGTCGCCATGGCGGGATGGAAGACAACGGTCTCGCCGGTGCCCGTGCCGGGCACGCACTCGTCGACGAGAATGCCGTTTTTCTTGATGGACTCGATGACCGGAGCATAGGTATCCAGCACGCAGACCTCATGCTCGCGGGACAGATAGCTTGCATAGCAGCTGCCGATCGCGCCGCAGCCGACAAATCCGATTTTCATGGTAAATAACCTCCTGTATCAGATAATTCTATGATGAATGTTATTTAACTGGTTTTTCTCAGCCCTTGACGAGCGTCTCGGCGATCTCGGTGATGTTCTCGACCGTCACACCGTTCATGGCGAGCAGGCGCTCATAGGGCGCGGACTGGCCGAACTGGTCCTGAATGCCGACTCTCTTGACGATGCCCTTGCCCATCTCGGCGGCGACCTCGCACACGGCGGAGCCGAGACCGTTGAGGATGTTGTGGTCCTCGACCGTGATGATCTTGCCGACCTCGTTGATCGCGGCGGTCACAGCCTCCACGTCGAGCGGCTTGATGGTGTGCATGTCGAGCACGCGGGTGGAGATGCCCTTGCCCTCGAGCACCTTGGCGGCCTCGATCGCGAGACGGACGGTATCGCCGTTGGCGATGATGACGACGTCCTTGCCGTCCTGGATCTGGTAGGCCTTGCCGATGGTGAACTCCACATCCTCGTCGTAGATCTGGGGGATGGCGTCACGGGTGAAGCGCAGATACACGGGGCCGTAGACCTCAGCGGCCTGACGGACGAGCTTGCGGGCGGAGTTGTAGTCCGCGGGCATGATGACGGTCATGTTGGGGATGGTGCGCAGAACGCCCATATCCTCAATGGCCTGATGGGAAGCGCCGTCGTTGGCGGGGGTCACGCCGCCGTGGGAACAGGCGATCTTTACGTTCAGGTTGGGGTAGCAGATCTCCTGGCGAATCATTTCGCACATACGGAGGGAACCGAACACGGCATAGGTGACGACAAAGGGGATCTTGCCGCAGGTGGCAAGGCCCGCGGCAACGCCCGCGCCGTTCTGCTCGGCGATGCCGACGTTGATGTACTGGTCCGGCAGCTCCTTGCGGAATTCGCCGGTCTTGCAGCTCTTGCCGATATCAATATCAACGACCAGAATGTCGGGATTCTCCTTGCCGAGCGCGACGATCTCCTTGCCGAAGCCCTCGCGAGTGGCGATCATTTTTTTCTCACTCATTGCTCTTCCCTCCTCGCTTAATCGATCAGCTGGGCCTTGAGCTCAGCCATGGCCTGCGCGTACTGCTCATCATTCGGGGCAACGCCGTGCCAGCCGCACTGGTTTTCCATGAAGGAAACACCCTTGCCCTTGACGGTGTGGGCATACAGGCACTTGGGCTTGCCGTTCTTGGAGGCGTAGCACTTGTCGATGCACGCGACGATCTCTTCCATGCTATGGCCGTCGAGCTCGAGCGTCTCCCAGCCGAAGGCCTTGAACTTTTCGCCCAGGTCACCGTTGGGCATGATCTCGTCGCAGGTGCCGTCGAGCTGCAGGTTGTTGTAGTCGACAAAGACGATCAGGTTGTCGAGGCCGTACTTGTGCGCCGTGTTGGCAGCCTCCCAGATCTCGCCCTCCTGCGCTTCGCCGTCGCCGACGACGCAGAAGACCTTGTAGTCTTTGTGGTCCATCTTGCCCGCCATGGCCATGCCGACCGCGCAGGCGAGGCCCTGACCGAGAGAGCCGGTGGAGATATCAATGCCGGGGCAGCGGTTCATCGAGGGGTGGCCCTGAAGCATCGAGCCCTCCTTGCGCAGGGTGTCGAGCTCAGACTCAGGGAAAAAGCCAACGCTTGCCAGGCAGGCATACTGGATGGGGCACACATGACCCTTGGAGAGCACCA
>ERZ857982.1255-NODE-1255-length-25726-cov-7.583304_pt1 | contig 25726 bp, 24 predicted proteins | sample MGYA00519955_ERZ857982 | MGnify/ENA primary metagenome ERZ857982 (study PRJEB31778, sample SAMEA3449416) | human gut metagenome | biome: human gut; feature: human-associated habitat; material: faeces | place: United Kingdom | collected 2010/2012 ... | reverse complement strand
AGCCCTTTCGGCTCTGGGGCTGCCGTCGGCATGGGGGCGGGGGTGTGTCTGTTTTCCTCCAGGGCAGAACGATGACGCCACATGGCGGCCTGCCGATTCAGCCCCTGGGCGCGCAGCCATGCTTCAAAGCGCAACTTCCGCCATTTGTTTATCTGTCTGCTCCGGCGCAGCAAAAGCCTTTCCCTTTTCTGCTGCACCTTCAGGCAATGCCGGGCAATGTTCAAAACAGATACCCCATAGCGGGCAAGGCGGGAGAGAGCACTTTGTCTCTGTTCCCTCTGACGCTGCCGCAAAGCTGCTTCCGCCCGTTTTTTGTCCTCTTTTTCTTGTTGTATCTCGGCACAATGCTGTTGATAGTCGTGCCATTCTTTCGTCACAACAGCACTGACAGGCTCCGGGGTATGAGATTTCTGTGCCGGATATGTTCCCGCAATAAACGGCCCCCATCTGCCGATCAATTTTTTCAAACTGAAAGACCTGTCTACCGAGGAAGCCTTTACGGCAATCTCTCCTACCCAGATAACGGCCCCGGAACCTTTTCTCTCGAAGCGCAAGCCGACTTCCGCGAGCCGTGCGTGCATCTCCTCCCATGATGCGGCATTTTGCATAATGGCATGTCCCCGCTCCTGCGCGATACGTTGCGCTGACTTCTCTCCAGTAGCGCACTCCCTATCCTGTGCACCAGCGCGCGGTTTTATGTCCCGCACAAGGGAGCGACGTTGGGCTATCTCTCCATTTTCCAGCATGACGTAGCGGGCATTTTTTTCACTGTGCCATCCCTGCTTATGTTCAATACGCGCAAGGATTTTATGGGCTTCTTCGATGTCAAAGCCACGATGCGGCTGTATGACCTTGCCTGTCTCAGCGTTCATGCGATTAACAGCAATATGAAGATGATAATTGTCCGTATTGTGATGTAGCGCGTAGATAGCCTGATGTCCTTCCAGCTCCATTCCGGCCAAAAAAATATCCACGATTTCGTCAACCTGTTCTCGCGTAGGCTGCTCTCCTTCCTGCCAGGAAAAAATCCAGTGCTGTACTGGCATCTTGCTGTGGACGCTTTCACGGGCTAGCGCGATCATCTCGACCTTTTGCCCAACATGAGTCGATGTCAGAAAATTTTTTCCTCCCGCATGCTCGACCTTTTCCTGTGGTTTGCGGTCGTGTGGAAAACGGATGTAGTCCACCAAGTCGCCTATTTGCCATGCTTTCGGTCTGTTAGGAGATGTGCGCTTAACTTTTTTAACGATCATGGCTATGCATCCCCATCTTCTCGATGACGGAAATCAGCAGACGCAAGGTTTGTTCCTGCTGCTCCAGTATCATCTTATTGGCCCCGGCCTGCCGCAGAGTTTCAAAGTTATGCTTGAGCAGTCCTCCAATACGGCGCAACTCCTGAATCATCATAGCGTCAGTCCGGGCAAGAAGGGGACGCCCGCCAAAAATCTTGCGGCGGATGTATTCGGAAGTGGACAAACCTGTGACCTCTACTTGGCTTTGAAAAGCACCTCGTTGCTCTGAGGTAAGGCGGAATGAGATCAAGGCGTCGGCCTTGGGCTTGTGCTTACTTTTTTTGCCTTTCATGCCTTTTGCCTTTGGAATGCGAGAAGCGCAGCGCCGAGCATTCCGGGAGTCCAGAGGGGACACCACAAATGGATCATATTGGATCTATATAGATACTAACTATAAATAATTTCAATATGTTAATAAAATATTGGGTTCAGCGAAAAACAAAAAAGACCCTTGACATCTTACACAAATAAGGGTCTGATTGGGGGGCTAGGAAACACCCTTATACTGGATTGGACAGTGGAGGTAACAGCGTGGCAAAATTGATAAAACCGTTGACGGCTACTCAGGTGTCCAACGCGAAACCGAAGGACAAAATGTATAAGCTCTTTGACGGCGGTGGGTTATTTTTACAGGTCAACCCCACAGGTGGCAAGTACTGGAAAATGAAATATCGTAAGGATGACGGCAAGGAAGGCCTGCTGACATTCGGAAGATACCCCGCCGTCACACTCGAACAAGCCAGAAAAAAACGCGAAGAGGCAAAATCACAAAAAGCCTCCGGCATTGACCCCATTGAAGCGAAGAAGCAGGAAAAAGCTGAGAAGCGTAACCGCGCCAGGAACACTTTTGAAGCCGTCGCGCGGGCATGGATGGATATTCACAGCACAAAGATAGGCTCCAAGGGATTGCGCTCCTATCAGAGTCTTCTGGAAAAATATGCCTTCCCTCTCATTGGCTCTACCCCTGTAAAAAATCTGCGTGCGCCTGATTTTTTGGAAGTGTTTCGCCATTGAAGCATTGGGGTATTCATCCACCATCAAACGAGCCAGGTCCTCATTCAGCCTCATCATGCGCTATGCCGTTGCCGCAGGTCTGGCCGACTTTGACCCGATTCCCGCATTGCGCGGCAGCCTGAGAACATACCGAAAAAAACATTATGCCGCTCCGATTGCTCCCGAAGAAGTTGGCAGAGTTCTACGGGCAATTGATACATTTCCGGGAACATTTGCTGTCAGATGCGCCTTACAAATACTTCCCTATGTTTTTGTACGCCCCGGTGAACTGCGGTTGGCAAAATGGAAGGATATTGATTTTGAAAAAAGAGAATGGCGTTACACCACAGGAAAGACAGAAACGCCTCATATAGTGCCGCTATGCTCTTATGTTATATCAATTTTAAAACAACTGCATACAATGACGGGAACCACTGAATATGTTTTTACAAGCCGCTCAAAGAGTGGAAATCCAATAAAACGTGACACTATTTTAGAGGCTCTGCGTCATACAGGGATAGGCAAAGATGTTGCAACCGCACATGGCTTTCGTGCTACGGCAAGAACACTCCTGGAAGAAGCTCTTGGCGAACGATATGACCTTATAGAGCATCAGCTTGCCCATACTGTCCGCGATCCGAACGGCAGAGCTTATAACCGCACAACACACCTGTCTGAGCGTAAACGCATGATGGAACGGTGGGGACAGTATCTTAATAATTTACGTAGTGGTTCACTGGAAGTTCCTCCTTTTTCCTCTGAGAATATAATTTGTTAAAGTGTAGTTGACTTCTGTTATGATAAATATTTTTGATACCCTGAAATTTACCAGACAAAAATCAGGATGGAGAAAAAGCGTATAGGTATTGGATGCAAATATATTGTTATTGTCGCAATATTACTTCAGCAGCTATCCTTGCTGCTTCCACAGCACGCTTTGCGCAGGCTTCAAATTGTTCCGGCGTGCCGTAAGGCAGCCCCTTGTGCAGTACACGGCAACATGTGATGCGGTTATGTTCCACAAAGCGATCGTGCAGTTGCTTGGCAACATGGCCGCACACATCCGGGCAAAAGTCGTTTTCCTTCGTTCTGCCGAAAAGAAAACCGATAGCCATTTCTCCGCCGATAAGTGCTCCGCAACAACAGCCCGCTCCCCCCATGCCCCGTCCGAAGGAGGAGGCCGTTCTGAGGAGTTCCAGAGGACATGAATTGCCGCTTTCTTCAAGCAGAGCCTTGAAGACCGATTCCGCACAGTTGAGTTTGTCGCGTCGGAACAGAACCCCAGTCTTTTGTTCCACACGGTCAGGAAAGTCACTGGTAAACATAACCGTTGTTCTCCCCTTCAAATTTGCAATCATGATGCGCGGACGATTTCTGGAAGAATCCTGAAAGGAATGCGCTTATAGGCGACCGCAGGTTTGCCGACCATAAGGGCCGCATAGAGTTTATGGCCTTTCGGCAGTTGTATCTCCGTCGGAAGCCCATAGGCGCAGGCTTCAATGAGCATCCCAGCCCAGCAGGAACCCAGGTGAAAAGAAGGAAAGGCTAGTTCCAGGTAACAGGCTGCCGTAGCGCAATCCGTTTCGGAAAGAATCCGCTCAGGAGCATGAATGAGAATGAGGCAGGGAGCCCCGCGAAACAACGTATCATGCCCATTGCGGACATTTTTCGTATGATTGGGATAGAAATGATGTTCTTCCATGAGGCGAACAGTCGCGTGCAGGAGTTTTTCAACCTTGTCGCGACCGTTGATAACAATGTAGGAAACCTGCCGGGCGTTGTGTGCTGTCGGCGCATAGGCCGTCAACGAGAGAACTTCATCTAACAGTGCATTGTCGATGGCGGATGGCTGAAAATTGCGTATGGCACGGCGCGTCTTCAACAGGTGTTGCGCCATGAATGCGGGAACGGGGGGATCGGCGGCCTCAAGTTCATCAGGTGCTATGCCATCAAGAGTAATGGCTCCTTCAGGGCAAGCTGCGGCGCAGTGCCCGCAATGAACACAAAACGATTCCCGGTCTGGTTCCACATACGGCACCCCGTTTGGCCCCAGCGTAATCAGGCCGCAGACGCATCCGTCCGCACAGAGTCCACAATGATGACATGCCGTGGCATCAACAGTAAAAAACATATTTGTCCCTCTCCCTTTGTAGTATATTCCATCGTTTGTCGTGAAAAACAGTTCTGCCCCGGACAGCTGTCCGAGTCCGGGGCAGAATCGCTCAGTTTGTCTTTTCCTTGAAGAAGAACATGAAAACAGCACTGACAATCATCATGAGCATACAAAGTTGAAAGGCACTTGCGTAGGCGTCCGCTCCGTACACCGAGCCGATCTTGCCATGTGAATCTATGATGAGTCCGCAGATGTACTGAAAAAAGGCGGCGCCTACGGCAATCCCCATATTCAGGCCGCCTACGGCGGTGGCGGCGTAGCGGGGTTCCGTTGTTTCCTTTACACAGGCGAAGCAGACCACGAAGAATCCGCCGGTAAAGCCGAACAGGGCGAACAGAAGATAGAGTAGCGTCGGCGTACCGATGGAGGCGGTAAAGAAAGCCAGCGGAATATATACCAGCGTATGAAGAATGATACCGAGCAGCAGAACTTTCTTTCTGGAACGGATTACTTTATCGGAGAGCCAGCCGCTGACCGGGCATCCCAAAATCATGCCCAGGGTGAAGAACATGACGATGGACGAGGCGACATCCTTGTTCAGTCCGTAGACATCCTGCAGATAGGGACCCGACCACAGTCCTCCCACGTTCATCAGAGTGCCGTAGTACAGAGTGCTGGCGATAGTGACCAGATAAAATCTGTGCGTCTGAAAGACCTCTTTCAGCGCGGAGCGCATGGAAACGATTTCCTGTGATGCGGCGGCAATCTCCGGGAAGCTGCATTCCTTGGGCGTATTGCGAAGAATCATCCAAGCAAGAATGCCGGAGAACAGGGTATAGGCCGTGACGAACCAGAAGGCGTCGCGCCACCCGGCCTGTTCGATAAGCCACATGAGAGGACGAGTGGAAAGAAGCGCCCCCAGATTGCCCACGGCCAGCAGTACGCCGGAACAGGTTGCCAGTTCATTGGGATAGAACCAGTCGGAAAAAATTTTCATGGCTCCTACAAAGACTACGCTGACACTCAGGCCGATGATGAAACGACCAAGGGCCAGGGTGGACACACTATTCCCCATGACGAAGACGGCCGTTCCCGCAGAGGCGCAAACCAAGCCGACAGCAATGATTTTGCGCGGCCCGAAGGTATCCGAGAAAAGTCCGGCAGGGATGCAGCCAGCCGCCTGTGCCCAGAAATACATGGAAGCCATGATTCCGAGATCGGTCGCGGCCAGTCCCAACTCGTCGGCCATGACCGGACCGACGATGGCGGGAGCGACTCTCTGAAAAAAAACAACCAGATAGCCGACGGAAATAGCCAGGAACAGAATAATCCGTTTTCTACGATAGGCTGCATTGATATCCATGATGTTCCTCTCCGATTCGGTGGACAAGCAGTCGTCCTTCCTCAAATCGTAATTCAAAATTTTCTCCGTACTCATCAAGTACCTCGCGGTTCGCTATAAATGAGACACCCTCCACCACAACGAGCGCATCTTCACTTTCATCCCATTTGTCGATGCTCGGCCCGAGCATCTTTTTTGCGTGTCAGCCGCCTCCGAGAACGTACTCTTTTAGGCGAACGCAGGAGTCCGGTTCTTCATTCCGCATCAGCGCGGCCAGTTTCTCAAGAACAGCCTTGTCGGCCTTTACCGTCAGCATGGGGCAATCTCCGGTTGCGGTTACACGATTTCCGTTTCCAGCCCATGCGCGGCAAAACGCTCAAGCACGCCATGCAATGCGTCGGGCGCATATTCGCGAACGTCCGGTTGCGGCAGACCGAGAGCATTATACTTGCTGCTGCCGAAGAAATGGCAGGGCAGGACATCCACATGGCGCACCCCGTACGGCTTCAGGCGTGAGGCCACGGCTGCGATATTCTCTTCCGAATCGTTCAGTCCGGGCATGAGCGGAATGCGGATACGGATTTTTTCCGGGAATGTCTCCAGCGCGGCCCCAAGATTACGCTGGATGAGTTCATTTCCCATTCCGGTGAGTCGCTTGTGCTGCGCGCTGTCCATGTGTTTGATGTCGAAAAGGAAAAGGTCGGCCTTGCCGAGCAGACACTTGAACAGTTTGGGGTCTGTCTGCCCGCAGGTATCAATACAGGTATGCAGGCCCTCATTCAGACAGGCTTCGACGAGTTCCATGAGAAATGCGCCCTGCATGGTGCATTCCCCGCCGCTGAAGGTCACGCCGCCCCCGGAATTGCTGAAAAAGGAGGCGTCTTTGCGGATGACTTTCATGATTGCATCGACATCGTATTCCCGCCCCGACATGCTGCTTGCGGTGGTGGGGCATTGTTCGGCGCAAGCGCCGCACCCCACACAGCGGGAAAAATCACGGAGAAACCGGCCGCCTTTTTCGATGGCTACGCCATGCGTACAGACCTGCACGCAATGGCCGCAACCGGAACACAGGTTCTGGAAAAACATGAGTTGAGGGGCCATAGCCTGTGATTCAGGGTTGCTGCACCACAGACAGTGCAGGGGACAGCCCTTGAAGAAGACGGTTGTCCTCAGACCGGGGCCGTCATGGACGGACATCCGTTGAATATTATAAATGATTCCTTTTGTGGACATGGCGACGGACCTTGGCTGGCAAAGGGTACAGGTCGAGCCTCCCCGCGCGGCGGCGGGAAAAACGGGGCGGATGTTTCCATCCGCCCAACAGTTCAGGGCTGGTTATTTGTATTCGGTACGCTTGATGATTTCGTCCTGCACTCCACCGTCAAGGCGGGTGAAGTAGGCGGAGAATCCGGCCACGCGGACGACGAGTTCCTTGTGGTTCTGCGGATGTTCCTTGGCATCGACAAGCGTTTCACGGGAGACGCAGTTGAACTGGATATGGCTGCCGCCCCAGTCGAAATACGTCTTGATAAGGTCAAGCAGGTTACGCGCTCCCTTGGCGTCGGCAAGAGCGGAGGGCAGGAATTTCATATTGAAGTGGTTGGATACATACCATGTGGTATCCACAGCCTGGGCTGCGGACTTGATGAGCGCCGTAGGCCCTTCGGTATCCGTGCCGGGCGTAGCCGAAACGCTGCCGTCGGTAAAGGCGACACCCTTCTTGCGGCCGTTGGGGAAGGCGTTCATGATGGAGCCGTAAAGATTGTGGAAGGACAGGGAATAGGCATCAAGGTAGCAGTGCTTGCCGAAATAGTTCGGGCCGCATTCGGTATAGATCGTCTTGAAATCCTCAAACAGCCTTTGCACATAGGCGTCGCTTTCAGGGTCGTCATTCCCATACTTGGGCACATCAAGGCACATCTTCTGCATGTCTTCATAGCCCACCCAGTCAGCTTCCAGGGCTTCGCGCAACTTGGCTATGGTGAACAGTTTCTTGTCAAAGACCAGTTCCTTGATGGCGTGCAGGGCGTTGCCCGCGTCCACCACGGTGGAGAGAATAGCCATGCCTTGCGGGTATTTGTGCCCCCCCGCCTCTTCCGTCATGCCGGTCTCAATGCAACCGTCGTGCAGGGCCGAGCGGAAGATGCTGGGAACAATTTTTTCGTGGGCGGCCGTGGAGAGGTTGGAATGCCGACGCTGCACCATCATGCCCGCCTTGATCTGCTGACGGACGGCTTCGTAAAGTTCTGCGTAATCCTTGAAGTCGTTCGCTTCCCCGGTTTGCGGGCCGAGCTGTTTTTTGGTGGTGGGGTCCCAGCCGTTGTACAGTGCCAGCTCAACAAACTTGGCGGCGCAGATGGCGTCCTCGCCCGCGATGTACGAACCGGCTTCGGCAACGCCGCTGGCCACGCAGCCGAAATTGGCCACATTGCGCGCTTCTTCAATGGTGACGCCGTCCGGTCCGAAGTGCAGTAGGTTACGCGCTACGCCTATGGCCGTGTTCATGAACTGGGGCTGGCCGCAGCCCGTGCGTATTACGTCCACGGCCTTCATGAGATAGGCCGGTTCCATCATGGGCGTGTACCACAGGGCCAGCGTGGGCTGGATGTTCTGCATCCGGGCCTGTACTTCCATGATGACCATTTCATAGTCGTTGCTGGCGTCCTTGCCGTCGGGAGTGAGTCCTCCGATGGCAAGAGTTTGCCCTGTGTGGCCGGAAAGAGCTTTCTGATGGGCCATGCCGGAATAAGTGCCGAGTTCCGTGTGACGGATGAACAGGAAGCAGGTCAGCTTGTTGGCTTCGTCGCGGGTGATGCGGCCTTCCTCGATGTCCTTTTTGTAGAAAGGATACATGAACTGACCGAAGCGGCCCGGAGAGTTGGCGCAGCCCATCTGTTCGATTTCCACCAGCAGGTGCGCGAACCAGTACGACTGGATGGCCTCGCGGAAATTGCGGGCGGGATGCTCTGGAACCCATCGGCAAATTTCGGCGGTTTCCAGCAGCTCGGCTTTCTTTTTGGCGTCGCTTTCCCCTGCGGCCGTTTCTTCGCACAGGTCGGCATAGCGATGCGCCCACTTGACGAAGGCCTCAAGAACAATCTTGATGCCCTGCAGGAAGGCCAGCTTGCGGTAGTCGCCGCTCTGATGCTTGAGCTTGCTCATACTCTGTTCGACTTCTTCCAGGACGCCGCGTGCGCCCTTTGTCAAAATCATATTGTAGTTGGCGCAGCCGGAACCGAGCGACACGTTCATGACGTCATAGAGCATCCCAGACTTGATATAGGGACGGGGATCAACGTCGTACAGCTTCTTGTAGTTTATGTCGGCCGTGTCGCGGACGGTGCGCCCCTTCCATTGATTGTACACGCCCATCATGAGTTCTTTGGTCTCGTCAGGAATGACGATTTCACCCAAAGAGCAGATTTTGGCCATGTCCATCTCGTCCTTGATCCAGTCGCAGCTCCATTCGGGGTACGCATAAAGGCCACAACGGATGCTGGTCAGCGTGCCGACAACGGGGTTTTCATCAAGGAAAAGTTTTTTGGTCAGCAGAAGGCGCTCCAGAAGTTTGGCGCGGAGCAGAACGGGCTCTTCCCCCGGATTCTCTTCATACACGGCCTTAAGGACGCTCAGACGTTCGGGGTCCATCTGCTGATTGGTATCGGTCACGATTCCTTTGCAGAGGCGGATACGATCATCAGCCGTCGTCCAGTCGATGGCGTAGGCTCCGTGTCCGGCTTTTTCCGCTGCAAGGGCGGCTTCCGTTTTTTCTGGAGTAAACATGGCAATCTCCTTGTTATACGATGGATTGAGATGGGAGGAAAACTCCTCTTTTGTCGAGCGGCAGACCGATGGCTGCCAACAATCCATCTTCCCGGCTGTACAGAGGGAAGACAGTGCTCCTTATGAAAAAAACGTGCCATATTTCACAGTACTATGAAAAATACTTTTATTTTATGTAGTTATGATATGTAGTTTAAAAAATCGTATTTTCGATTGTCCTCATACGAGGCCATATTTGACCTTATATGAGGACATTGCTATCCTCGAACAAGGACAGTCCGATTGTTTGAATGTGTGGACTCGGCTCTTTGTTCACAACGCGCACAAAAAGAAGTGCGTTGTACCTGGAGCGCGCATGGGGAAAGCAGGCGGGTCGGGAAGGTTGTTTTTCAAGGAGTCGAAAGGATGACGACGCTTCGTGAAGAGTTTTTTGCTTCAGTCAACGTCAATATTGATATTCTTGAGCTGCTGCATTCAGGAATTGCCATTTTTAACCATCGGGCAAAACTTATGTTTGCCAACACTACTTACAAAAAAATGTATCGCCTTGACGATAATTGCATCGGTCTTGATGCAGTTGAGTTCTTTCTGACGGCGAAACAGGGTATCCTTGAGCTGCTGAAAACCGGGGAGGCAAATTCTTGCGCGTCCGTCTCCATAAACGGCTTGTACGGCGTGACGTACAGGTGGCCCCTTCGAGATAGGGAAGGCCGGATCGCCGGGTGCATGACGGAAAATATCTCGGTATCGCCCATGAAAGACAAGATACATGAAATACAGAATATTATTGATGAACTGGAGGATTGTAACAGTTTTTCCACAACGTTCTATCCTCGGCAGAGTACGGAAATCGTCAGCTTTGATTCTATTGTGGGAGAGAGCTCCTCCATGCGTCTTCTCAAGGAAAAGGGAAAGCGCTTTGCCAGAAACAATGAACCTATTCTCATTCTTGGAGAAAACGGTACCGGCAAGGATTTGATCGCGCAGGCCATTCATGCGGCCAGTCCACGACATGCCAGAAACTTTGTCGCCGTGAATTGTGCGGCCATTCCGCATGAACTTATGGAGTCGGAGTTGTTTGGCTATGAAGCCGGGGCATTCACCGGCGCGAAAGCCTCCGGCAAGCCGGGGCAGTTTGAGCTGGCTGACGGGGGAACCATTTTTCTTGACGAGATAGGGGAAATGCCGCTTACCCTCCAGGCTAAGCTGTTGAGAGTGCTGGAAAACCACGAGATAAAAAAACTGGGAGCAGCTAGTCCGCGGTATGTGGATTTTCGTTTGGTATCGGCTACGAACCGGAATTTGGAACAGATGGTGCAACAGGGGCGATTTCGCGAAGATTTGTACTATCGTCTGAATCTTTTTGATCTGGTAGTTCCTCCATTACGGGAGCGCATTGCCGATATTCCGCTGCTGGCCTATTCCATTCTTTCCGGTCTGCTGGGACCGGAACGCGGAAATTCCATCCGCATAGCAAAAGAGGTACTTTCCCTTTGCAGCACACACCCCTGGCGGGGAAATGTGCGGGAACTGCGTAATATTCTTACCTATGCCCTTTATTCCATGAAGGAATACGAAACGGAACTTTGTCTTCGGCATCTGCCTGAACGTTTTTTTCACAAGGTTGATAATGAATTTTTGTCCAGCACATTGATGGATAAAGAGGTCCAGGGGCAAAAATTCGTTCCTTCTCCGGCCGCCCCCGAAAAACTTTCGGAAAGCAGACTGGAGGCGGAACGAAGAAGTATTCTGGAAGCATTGAAAAAGTGCGGGGGAAACAAGGCGAAAGCTGCCAAACTTTTGGGAATAGCGCGAAGCTGTTTGTATAAGAAAATTTCCATTCTTGATATAAAGGACTATGCTGTATTCAATGATGACTGAATATTACATCAGTCTCATTTTCTCCTCTGTTGACAATTTGAAGCGCAACAGCGTCCGGCATACGTATAAAACCATGTTTTTCATAAAAAGATGCATTACGAGCTTCTTCAGGCATAACTTCAATGTATAGATAATTTTTGTACTTTTCTTTTATATGGTTCAGCATAGTTGCAGCTATCCCACGTCCCTGATATTCGGGGTGTACCAGAACATAATGGATATAAGCCAACATGTCTCCGTCATCCAATACTCGGAGCAAGCCAATCAGAAGTTGGCCGTCCCATGCCGTCATCACTGTGGAGGAGTTCATTAGAGCTCTGTATAATCGGCTGGGATACTGACCGGATATCCAACCTACAGACAGAAATAAAGATTCCACATCGTCTTGGCAAAAATATTTTTCTTCCGTAAATGTTATGGCCATACCTACCCCCTGTTCTCCGCTGTGTAGTCGCATTTCCTGCATTGGGCAATACTCAGTCCGCTGACTTCCTTGTGATAGGCTCCTGACCACCGACAGATATTCTGGAGTATGGGAACTACGGAATTTCCTTTTTCTGTAAGACTGTATTCCACGCGAAGGGGAATTTCATCGAATTGCACACGCTTTACCATTCCGTCGGCAATCAGCTCCTTCAGGTTTTGCGCAAGCACGGCATCGGTGATATTCGTCATTTCTTCCCTTAACTTGCCGTAGCGCAGGTTTTTCTGGTGGGCCAGCACACAGATGATACGTGACTTCCATCTCCCGCCAAACACATCTAGTCCGTACTCCAATGGGCATCGGATATCCTTTTCCAATTTGGCTTGATACATGAATTTCCTCTGTCTGAATCAGATGTCTAATAGGTGCATCCTATGCAGGCATGCCGCCGTCGGCAAGTTACTATGAAATTTATGAGTAACTCATAAATTTGCGGATGTCTTTTCTTTTGCCAGTAACCGTCTATTCTTTCCCCATCCGGCGAGAAAAGTCGGCAACATCGTATTATCACAGGAGTTTCATCATGGAAGTCAAGGCTTATCTCGAAATCACCATGCGGATCGACAATGCCAACCGCCCTGCGGCAGCCAAGGTCTACACCGACTACCGCGCTCCTTTTTTGGATACCATTGAAGGAGCACTCACGAAAGAGCTGCTCATTCGTGATGAGGATGTACAGGTTCTTCACGGCTTCGACACGTTTGAACACGCCGCAGCCTATCTGAACAGTGAACTCTTCAATGCCGATGTCGTCAAGGGACTCAAACCCCTCTGGAGCGCCGAACCTGATGTGAAAATTTACACTGTAGCGTAAATTTTTGCTGACCAAGAGGGACGTATCCATTTCAAATTGTTCGTCGAGAACCACATACCCCGCTGAATACTCAGCGGGGTTTCTCTATAATGAAAAAGTTAGAATTACCGCACTGGTCATGATAAAGCCCATAGCCAGCGCCACAGTTTTCCACCATCCTTTCCCACCTACCGAGAATGTTTTTCCTGACAAAGCACACAGAAACACACCCGCCACGAGAGACTGCCCGCAGATGAGCCAGCCGGAGGGCATGTGCAGGAGTGCCGCAAGAGGAATGTCCCTGCCGGTGTCGATACGGAAGCCCGCCCAGAGCATCATGCTCCCGTAGGCCAGCAGGCAAATGAGGGCAAACAATCCCATCGGCACCAGTTTGGCGTATTGAATTTTAGAGGCAAGATTCTGTGCTTCCTTCACCACGCTGTCGGTGAGCCGGGCCTGGGCGGCGGCAGTCTCCTTTTCTGCGGCAGCGGTCATGCCGTCCATGATAGCTCTGGACGCACCGGCGATTTTTTCCGGCAAAGCCTCATAGTAGATGCATTGATATTCCATCGCGGCCAGCAGCGGCCAGAGCGCGTCATCCTCCCGAAGATGCAAACTGCTGCCGACCTCCCGCAAACGGGCCGCTTCCGCCTGGGACAATTCCCTGCCGCACGCCTTGCCGAGCTCAATCACGCTATCCATGCTCATGACGCTTCTCCCATAACGGATTCAAACATTTTCGCGCAGAGCGTCCGCCAACGCTGCAATTCCGCCCGTGTGCCGAAGGGCATTTCAGGCTGGGCGGCGCGGATGGACATGCGTTTGGAATAGAGCCAGTCGGCCACGCGACCGGCGACCGCCGGAAAGTCCAGCGTCATGCCGTTTTTCTCCACCGCTTCCCGCGCTTTGGAACTGTTATACATATCAAAACGCTGTGCCTCGCCAAAGTACAGATTCCGGCAGACATGGATGGACACGTCCGTGAACACTTCCTGAAAGGAATGCAGAAGCTCTATGGAATCGCGGTGCCGGTTGATTATCCAGAAAACAGTCAGCTCGCGCCGCATCTCCCGCAGGGCTTCCTTCATGATGTCGCCGTAGCTGGCCGTGCTGGTCTTGGTGCGGGCGGCGGCATTGATGACCACGGCATGATCCGGGTAGCTCTGCACAGTGTCCAGCAGGTCGGCCCATCCATCGGCGTCGTCCAGACTGTTCAGACGGCAAAGCAGATTCGACAGGGCAAGCTCCTTGTGCGCCTTGAAGACATCAGGGTTGTCGGTATCGGTATCCACAAGCAGAATGTTCATGTTTCTGTTGAGCAGATAGTCCACGAGGGCGAAGGAAAAGAGGCTCTTGCCGACGCCGCCCTTGCTGCCGCCGACATAGAATACGCTGTTCTGAATGTTCATGATCAAAGCTCCGAATCGGGTTTGTCCGGCGTGTAGAAGTCCGGGATTTCTTCCTGTGCGTGGGACGTGACGGGAGGAGCCGCGACGGGTTTCGCGGTTTCGGGCCGGGGCTTAGGCGCACGCTTTTGCCGCATCTCTTTTTTGGGAAACACCTTTGCCCGGATAACGGGCGCGGGAATAACCACGTTGCCCTCGGCCATGATTGCCGCCACTTCCTTCACCGTGTATCCCTTCTCAAACGCTTTCAGGATATTGGCATTGAGCAGTTCGGCTGCTTCCTCCCGCGTTTTGCCGAGATTTTTGTCCGGCAAATCATCGAGGATTTTCCGCATGGCATTGATGTCTTTCACCGGAATGCGTTTGAACTTTCCCATATGCGCCACTCCCGCCTATCGCATCCGCCTGCGCGGTCGGTTCTGCCGTTCGCGTTCTATGCGCCGTTTTTCAAGGTCGCCAGCAAGGTCTGCAAGCTGCTGTACACTTCGCTGACATCGTTGAACAATCGCTTCAAGGTGCGAAGTTCCGTCTGAATCAGCATCTGCTTGTCCTCCAGTACGTCCATCCTCGTGCCGAAGGCCGTCAGCCGGGCGTTGCAGTTCTCCTCCATCCGTTTCAGGCTCTGCGTCAGCATCCGTTCTGTTTCGGTCATGAAGGGTATCCTCCAGAATCCGGGGCAAAAGAAGGGCTTCCTCGTCAGGGAGCTGTTTCCATTTTGCCGGATAGCGTTTGATGTTGCAGGCGGCGCGCTTTTCAATGACGCGCTCAAAATCCTGTTGCAGACGGGCGACCATGCGTCGCGCCGTTCCAATCTTCTTTTCTTCGGATTCTTCTTCCTGAGCGATTTTGGGCGTCCAGTCTCTGGCATAAAAGCCTCCCCGGAAGCGCATCTTCATGTCGCTGTTCGGGGCAATGACGCTGATGTAGTCCCTGCCTTCGCGGTTGATACTCAGCCCCTGTTCCTTCAGGGCGCTCAGAATATCTTCCCGGTTCTGGACAAGTCCCCGCGTCACTTTTTCCTTGAGGAAAGCATGAATAACCTCTTTGGCCCGGTCACGGTCGCTTTCCCTGATTTCCCTGCCCCATCTTTCCATGCGGGCCTTGAACAGGTCGGCTTTTTTCGGAAGCTCATCCCGTGCCCGCGCCGGGTCGTCAGGCCGCGCCCAGCCTTCGCGCCAATTGAACAGGTCGCGGAACACGTCAAAGTCTTTTTGCCAGCCGGGAGGACAGGCGTTGAAATCCTTGCCGCTGGAAAGTTCCAGTCGCGGAATGAGGAAATGCAGCTCGTGATGCCCGGCATGGGTATGCCTCACCCAGAGAATATTGCGCTGATCCGCGTCCAGCCCGGCGAAAGCCACGCGCTCAAATGCGTCCATGACTTCCTCTTCCTGTGCCTCGCTGATCTTTTCCTCCGGGTGCCACGACAAGACGCCGGAAGTGAATTTCCATCGCCGCTCTATGCTGTCGATAAGCGTGCGGGTCATGACTGGATCGCCGCGCAGCACCTGAGGCGGGGCTGTGTCTCTCCCCGGATAATCCGGGCGTACAAGATAGCGGCTGGGCTTGCCGCCTTCTCCTGTACCATGCGGAAAGACCTTCATCAGCATGGCTCGGCCTCCGGTTCACCTTCCGCTGAGGCGCAGGATACAAACTCGGTAATGCGCCGCTCGATGCTCGCCAGCGCCGTCAATACCTCCACGGCTTCCGCCGCCCGTTTGTATGTGTTGGCCCATCTCGCAAGCTGGTTGATGTTCGCGCCGATGCGAGCCAGTTCACGCAGTCGCCGTTTCTCTTCCGGCGTTTTCCGCAGGCGGATGCCAAGGCAGGTCTGGCGGATGTACTCCGACATGCTCATGCCGTGCAGCGCGGCGTTGAAGCGGAGAATATCGCGCTCCTCCGGCAATACACGCACGACGACGGCGGCAGTGCGGACAGGCTTGACGCGCTTCATTGCCTTTCCTGCCTTTTGTCTTTGCGGGGTTCAAAGGGGCTGCGCCCCTTGCCAGCCGTGAGGCTATACGCGCGGCGTATAGACGAAACGTAGGCTGGCCCTCCGGGATGACGGTGGACGAATAAACAGGCATGGGGAAAACACAGTATGCGTGGGAGAAAAGAGAAAACGCCGTTGCCGGACGCCTGTAAGCGCGGCGAGGAAAAGCTCATGGCGCTGACAGGAAATATATCTGCCTTGCTCGAAAAAAACGGAAGTGAATCGCCGGGAAAACGTGAGGGCAAGATTGGCAAAACCAAAGAAAAAAGTGTTCTTTGGTGCGGTCGAGTATTTTTCATCTTTTTCTCCCCCTTCGGGAAAAGACATTCCGGAAATGCGGAAAACATGAACGCTTCCCCGTGATATGTGTGAAACCTATCACGGGAAAAAGTATGATCCAGGTGTGGAAGTAATCCAGAGTGCTTGAGAAAAGAAAAAGAAGGCCCCCGGAAAACCGGGAGCCTTGTCGAGGAAAAAGAGAATGAGGGAGATGAATTATTCCGTGAAGATTACGCGAAAAGCCGTTTCTTGATCCAAGAGAGGCTTGTGGGTCTTGTAGCGTTTTACATCAGCGGAGCGTTCCAGAAAATCGTGAGCCAGATTGACCACGCCACGCCAGCCGGGGCGGACATCCCCGTCTGCTTCCGGGATAGGGGTGGCCTTATCCAGCCGGATAATGCTGTCGGTCGGTTCCGGCATCACAAAATAGCGCAGGGCGGCCCAGAAGTGGGCGACATTCTGAAAACGCGGCCAATAGTTTTTCATAATGTTGTCCGGGGAGGGTTTGGGCAGGCCCTCAACGGCATCCGCGTGAGCGGGGCTGTAGACAGTATCCGAAACCGCTTTGGCGGCATCGTTCAGGCTTACTCCATTGTGGAAAGCATGTAGAAATACCGTTCCGGCCACATGCCCCTGCCAGGCGCGCTCCGACAGAGAGCCTTTACCTTGCGAAGGGAAATGCACAGATGCCAGATTCTGTGTATATTTTTGCCAACTCCCGAAATATGTTTCCACAAGATAGGTGAACTGGGTCTGCGCCTGCTCTTTTTCCGTCTCCAGCAGCACATCATGAATTTTTCGCAAACACAGCGTCATGTACATGCTCCGGCTGCGTTCCTCCTTGAGTTCCGGCCACAACATATGGCAGGCGACCAGCGAAGCAGTGAGTATTTCCTGGGATTTGTTCAGTTCAAGCACGTTGAAAACACTGGGAAGGCATAATGGCTGTAAATGTTTGGATGTTGTTTTCATATGCTGCTCTATTCTCTATCGCTTGGTAATCTTGTGATTGTGTCATCAGTAGAAATTTGATACCCCATAGCCCCATACCCTGTGCATCGTTTTTTCCACATCCGATACAACTGCGGGTTGTCTTTTTCCACATAGTCATAAATCCGAATATCTGTTTTGCCAACATGCTCCCGATGCAGGCGTCCGGCATATTGTTGCAGGGTTCCTTGCCACGAAATGGGCATGGCCAGCACCATGGTATCCAGCGGCGAATGATCAAAGCCTTCACCGATGAGCCGACCTGTAGCCAGTATTACCCGAGCCGCGGTATCGGGCATGGCCTTAAGTTCTTCAAGCGCAACAGCTCGTTGCTTGCTTGGCAGACGCCCATGCAGGATGTGACAAGGTATTCCTTTGGCAGCGAGGAGTTCTTGCAGTTTTCCCAGATGGCTTGTCCGTTCCGTCAGCACAAGTGTTTTGCGTCCTTCATACCACAGCTTACATATGTCTTCCACAATGTGAGCATTTCTGCGGCAATCCTCACAAAGAGCGCGGAACACCTCATGGATGCCGGGTTCCGATGGCAGCGCAGGAGTTGGCAAGCTCTGTACTTTGACGTCAAGTCTGGCTGGCATATGTTCCATTCGGATCACACTGTGCCGGATGTCGCCACACTGCATAAATATAATGGGATGGTGCCCGTCCCGACGTTGCGGCGTGGCGGTCAAGCCCAGAATAAATCGCGTCTTGGCCTGCTTGAGGATGTTTTCAAAGGAAAAAGCAGCGATGTGGTGGCACTCGTCAACAATAATATGGCCGTAGCCATCTAAAAATTCGGCCAGATCGTCTTTACGGGCAAGCGTCTGGAGCAGAGCGATATCAATTTTACCGCTGGGCTTATGTTTTCCGGTACCGATAAGGCCTATATCGCCGGAGGCTATGCCAAGAAACTGAACAAGCCTTTCCTGCCACTGCCGCAAGAGATCCGCACGGTGGACCAACACAAGGGCACTGGTTTTCCGTTTGGCGATAAGCGCCGCCGCAACCACTGTTTTGCCAAAAGCGGTAGTTGCGTGGAGTACTCCGATATCCTGCGCCAGCATGGATTTTACGGCCAATTGTTGATCCTTGCGCAATTTTCCCTTGAATTTTACCGACAATCCGCTGCCCTTGACGCGTTTATCCTCGATAACCGGAAGAATATTATTGTACTCAAGCAGTTCCAGCAGGGCGTCCAGACACCCACGAGGCAGGCCTATGTGTTGCGAAAGGTTTTCCGCGCAACAGACAAGCCGGGGCTTATTCCAAACAGGCAGGCGCATGGCCTGCGCTTTGTAAAATTCGGGATTGGCGCATGCCGCAAGACGGATCAGGCGATTCAGCAAGGGCTGGGGAACTTCGCGTTTATCAATGAATATCTGATTGGCAAGCACCAGGGTAATGCTTGATGGCAATGGTCCGGCAATCTTACGGCATGAAATCTTCTGATTCTCCCAAGGCCTGGCTGCGTTATCCCCGTCAGTAGTGAACGCCACGTCCAGAGAGTGTCTGCCGCCACTCGCCTGGAGAATGGCTTGAGAGAGCGCATCCGGCGTCATGCGGACCACTGTGCTGAGATACGCCCATTGGTCAGGAAATGCTGTTAAGTTTGCATCCACAAAAACGCTGTGCCCTTGTGAGCGCGGTATTTTCTGTAAAGGCAAGGCGATGAGGTTGCCAAATCCGCCTTTGGGCAATGTATCCTGGCTGGGGAAAAAGCGATCGTAGCTGCTTAAAGCGAGTTGGCGCGTTCTTTCGCAGGTATGGCTGACAAGCGCGGCTCCCAGCATGCGGGCTTCACGAGCGGACACCGGAACGGAAAAGAAAATCCAGATGTGCGCGCCTTTGCCGGAGCGGGATATTTCCAACGAGGCGGGAACATCGCATTGCCGGCAGGAGAGCAACACGGCGCGGGCGTCATCGCGCCACTGCGCCTCATCGAAGTCCATTGCCAGGAAATGGCAGGTGTCGTCGGGAAGAAGCGGGTAAACCCCAAGCGTCTTTTTACCGGCCAAGTGGTCATAGAGCGCCTGTTCAGTCAATGGGGTCAATTGCCTGTGCTCACAATCGCCACATCGCACCTTGGGCTTGCCGCAGATTCCAGGACGCCATTCATTGCCGCATACGGGAGAATATCCTGATGTGCCCTTTTGCGATTCCCACCTTTGGGGATAAACATCTGTCCGGCCACGGAACAAGCTCTGGAAAAGGGCAATCTTGCCGGCAGGCGAAAGAACAACTGAAGGAGGCGTTACCGGGTCAGCAATAGTGACGTCCTCCAAAACGGGCGGCGCGGAAGAGAGGGAACTACCCCAAGTGATGCCGTGTTGCCGCAAGATTGCCTTGAGGTGGGAGTTTTCCGCTTGCAGGCGGGCCAACTCGGCCGAAACGTCCTCTGTCATTTTTTCCTCTGAGTATCCTCGCGGCCAACATGTTTTTCGACCGGAGACAGCCCGTCCAGCACTTCCATGAGGCGCGTCTTGCGACGATGGGTATGGCGCAGAGACTGAATGTAGATATCCCATTGCGCCGCCATATCGCGTTCGCGCATAAGTTTGCCCAGCTTGCGCAAAAATACGGCTGCCGCCACATAGGCATTGGGCTTGGTCAAAGCGATCTGCGCTTCCGCAAGGCCCTTCCATAAGGCAATCGCCCGCTCCGGCGCAAACTCCCGCACGGCATCGGCCACGCTGTCGGCACTGTAGCCGTACCCGCGCTGGGTTTTGCGTTGCAGATCATACCACTTGAGCACCTCCGCCGGTTTTTTCTCGGCAATGGCCAAATCGATGAGCGTGGTAAAGTCGGGGTGCTTCTCATGAAAGCGGGACAGCTTGCCGCGATTTTGACAAGGCCAGGCATCCTGAGACCAGGGAATTTTTCTTTCAATGAGAAAATCCATAAGCAAGGGACGCAGAACAGGCCAAATTTTGAGTTTTTCGGCGCTGCGGCGACATTCTTTGAACTGTTCCAAGGAAGCGCGGGCAACAAAATCTTCTGTCTGCATGCACAGAGCACTATCCCAGTCCTTTTGCTTTTTGCGCAGATCCAGCAGGCAGGCGCGGAGCCGTTCAACCGTATACGGTTCTTTTTTCTCCAGGGCGGCCATACCCTTATGGATCCATTCCTCGGCTTCCCGGTCCTCGCCCTTTTCCAGCAAGTATTGCACAAGGGGCAGGTATTCGCCGGAATGGACGGCCTCCTGCCTGTGCAGATCAAGAAGTTCATCATCCCGCCCGGCGGCAGTCAGGGCGTGCGCCGTAAGGTCAATCAATGCCCGGCGGGCATAGCCCTGACTGGCATGGGTGGCAACGCGAGATAGCAGATCGTCAGCCACGGGGTTCCATTCCGCCGTCGCGTGTGTTTCACGCAGAATTTCCCAAAAGCAATCGCTGACGGCAAATTCGTCGGCCAATACCGCATCGGCAGCCCAAAGCAATTTTTCATGCATGGGCCGGCCCACATCGCGCAAGGCCTGGAGGACAACAGTCATGCACTCGGCAATAGCATCTTGGATCTCGCCTTCTTGATCGTACATTTCGATCTGGCTTTTGCTGTCCTCAATCAGATCAAAACCAAGTTCGAGCACTTCCTCCGGAAATCCGGCCAAGCGCAGGATATCCAGCTTTTTGCGCACCGGTTCATAATCGGGGCCACCCCGGTAGTAACCGTCATAATCGCCCCAGTCCGGCTCTTCCTCCGCCTTGCGCATGGCTCTGCGCACATCCTTTACCATGGCCAGAACGTTTTTTTGCCTGGACTCCGCTTTTCCGGGACACAGGGCAGCTACCTCGGGAGCAAGGCGCGCGGCCTGGAGTACAAGGGTAACCAGTTGTTCTTTGGAGAGTTTTTTGAGCGCGGCTTCCAGTTCTTGCGGGGAAGAGCCGTCTCCAGTTTGTTGCGTTTCGCCAGGAAACTCAATCTCCAGGTCGAGCAGACGTCTGTCATCGGCGGAGGCAAGAGGAATGGGCCGCTTCCCGGCGGAGAGAGCCTGACAAGCGCAAGCCAGGGCAACGGCATGCTTACACCGCAATCCGTAAGGGCAGGTGCATGCGTCTGCCAGTTCCCCGTTGCTCTTTCGGAAAATCATGGTGGAATATCTTCTTGTTCCGTCAACGGTAGCCAGTACGCGGCCTTCAGAGGCAAGGGCAATATCGCGAACCTTTCCGGCTTTGTAATAGGCGTGCCCGCGCTGAAACGCGGCTTCACCCGCCCATGCCGCCAAGGAGTCGGACGTTATCCCATCGGTAAAATGCAACGGTAAAGGAGACAGGGGAGTTTTTTTGCCGGACTTTGTTTTCATATGGTTTTCCGTTCTCTATCGCTTATGGGGGCAGATGGCTTTCCTGCCGCATGTTATGCGGCAAGCATGGAACCGAGGTCATCTGTACCAGAAAACGCCATCGGGCGCATCCTCACGGCAGCGGAGGTCGCTGCTATTTTTCGCGTTGATGTCCGTACCGTGCGACGGTATTATGAGGCGTTCGGGGGCGTCAGAATTGGGCGCACCATACGGTTCTATGAAAATCGCATAGTGAGTATGAATGATGCCTACCTTTATAGCAAAGAAAAAGGGCGCTCCGAAGCGTTGGAAAGGCCAGGTCTGGATGGACGGCAAAATGGCGGCGGTGAAGTGGTTCGGCAGCGCAAAGGCCGATCACCGGGCCGCAATCGCCTGGGAAGAGCAGACCAAGAAAGACCTGCGGGCGGCAAAGAAGCTGAATGCCGAACAGCAAGCCCTGATCCCTACGGACTCCTGCCGGAAGAAACTGAGCATCCTTGAATGGGCCAACGCTTACCTTGAAGAATGCGAACGGCGCAATACCCTTTCTACATTCAAAGAAAAACGTGATGGCTTCAAGCGGCTGATGCGCTATCTCGCCAAAACCGAAGGGCTGTCTCCTGATATGCCGGTGGAAAGTTTCGGACGGCGGCAAGCCCGCGTTTACCTTGCCTGGCAAAAAGACCGGCGTGGACCGAACTGCTCAAACAAAGACCGTAAAGTGCTGACCACCGCCTGGCGCTGGGGCGTCGCCTACCTTGACGGCTTTCCGCTGGATCAGCCCGATCCCTTCCTCGGCTGCCAGCGCTATGCGGAAATCCGCACTCCGCGTTACATCCCCCCGGAAACGGATTTCTGGAAAGTGTACGCGGTTGCCCCGGAACGGGAACAGGCCCTGCTGACCTGTTATCTGAACCTCGCGGCCCGAAAGAGCGAACTGCTCCGACTGACCTGGGACGAGGTGGACTTTGCGCGGAACACAGTAACGCTGACCACGCGCAAAACCCGCACCGGCACGGTGAAACGCGATGAAATGCCTCTGAACGCCGAAGTTCGGCAAACCTTGCTCTGGCTATGGGAAAACCGACAGGGGGCGAGTAACCACGTATTCACCTGCCCGGTGGAGCCGTTCATCGGCCAGCCGTACAAGTCTGCCGCGCATGTAATGAAACGCCTGTGCAAACGAGCCGGAGTGAAACGCTTCGGCTTCCATGCCATCCGGCACTTGGCGGCAACCATTCTGGCGCAGGAAGGGCACAGCTTGTTCAGCATCCAGCACAGTCTGCGGCACGAAAAGCAGAGTACTACAGACCGCTACCTGCATGGCCTTGGCGCGTTCAAGGAAGTGGCAACCGCCCTAGATTCCTTGGCGGGCCGCGCACCGGCCAAGGTTCTGCCGTTTTCCCCGCCGCAGGCTGATAGTCAGGTCATCGTGCGCCGTCGGGCGCGCTAACCCTCGACGATGTGGGTATTGACCTTCTCGTAGAACAAAAATCCCCCCGTTTCATACCAGAATACCCAAACAGAAGAAGCTGTAGCACGTCCGCTTGCCGGATGAGGGGCGGAACCGTGCCCCACACAAGAAAAGACTGCCCCACAGGGCTCACATCGGCAAAAGGAAAGGCCCTTGAAGTGTTATCTTCAAGAGCCTCTTTCCGAAAAACTAACCCCCGGCGCTAACCCCACCGGGTATGTTTTTAGGAAACATGACGTAACCTATTGGAATCTAATGGCGTCCCCAAGGGGATTTGAACCCCTGTCGACGGCGTGAAAGGCCGTTGTCCTGGGCCGGCTAGACGATGGGGACGCGCTATGAAGTTTTGATGGCTGGGCTGCAAGGACTCGAACCTTGATTAGCGGAGCCAGAATCCGCCGTCCTGCCAATTGAACGACAGCCCATCGCGAAAATGGAACCTACGCAAAACCGACTCTCTTGTCAACAAAAAAATCGAAAAAATTTTAAGGCTTCGTATCCGGCAGAAAAAATGCGGGAGCGGACAGGAGGGAAGTGCCCTTTGGCACAGTCACGGGATGCTGCATTACAAAATATTTCACATGATATCTAACCTGTTGATTTTCCATGGTGACATGATGGGATGAATGTTTCTATCCTGTGAGAATAGTTTACTTTACTTTGCCCCTTTGCCCGGTATTATCCTTGGGATGTGCGGCCTGTGCGCGCCGCAAGAGCAAGATGGTTTGTGAAAAAAGCCGCTGTCTTTTTTCGGGATGGGAGGGAACGCTCCGCAAGAAGCCTTCTTGTTGCCATTTTCAATACGACGTGGCGGGGAGCAGCCCGGCCGCAAACGGAGGTTGTCTGTTATGGAACAAAACAACGAAGTCGTTGTCGACCGTGCCAAATCACAGTGGTCCGACTTGTGGAAGAAGGAAGACTACTGGGCCATCTGGATCGGCTTCTTCTTCCTGATCGTGGCCGCATGGCTGTGTTTTGGCCAGCGTCCGGCCCTGGAAGCCAAGTTCAACGAATACGAGACCATCATCAAGGCCGAGGAAAGCAAGCCCTTCAAGACCATCGAATGGTACAAGGCCACTGCCGCCCAGAAAAACGTGCAGGCCCAGAAGCAGTCCCAGGTGGCTGATGTCATCGCTTATCTGAAGACGCCCGCCCGCTGGACCGACAATCCTCTGGATGCCCTGATGATGGATCAGGCCCGCGCGGATGAGCGCAACGCCACCCTCAAGCCCAAGGTCGAAGCTGCCAAGCAGGCCGCTGCCGAGGCTCTGGCCACGGCCAAAGTTGCCCAGGATGCCGCCGCGGCTGCCGGTTATCAGGACGCCGGTCTGAATGATGCCGCCAAGGCCGCCATCGACTCCTGGCAGAGCGCCGAGAAGAAGGCCTCCAAGGCTGCTTCCGGTCTGGCCAAGCCCTTCAACCGCATCCCCACCCTCATCGTGCTGGGTCTGGTGCTGGGCGCCCTGTGCACCGTCGGTGCCGTGTTCATGGGCATGAATCCCGGCAAGTTCTTCGTCTCCTTCCTCATCATCTACGCCCTCTGCGTGCTGGCCAACATCCTGGGCAACCAGAAGACCATGCGCCTGTACGGCATCAACGCCGAGATCTGGTCCATCGCCATCGGCATGATCATCGCCAATACCATCGGCACGCCCAAGCTGGTCAAGGACGGCGCCCAGGTGGAATACTTCATCAAGGCCGGTCTGGTGCTGCTGGGTGCCGAAGTGCTGTTCCACAAGATCCTGGCCATCGGTATTCCCGGCATCTTCGTGGCCTGGGTGGTGACCCCCATCGTGCTCATCAGCACCTTCATCTTCGGCCAGAAGGTGCTCAAGATGCCTTCCCGTACCCTGAACATGGTCATTTCCGCCGACATGTCCGTGTGCGGTACCTCGGCGGCCATCGCCACCGCCGCTGCCTGCCGCGCCAAGAAGGAAGAACTGACCCTGTCCATCGGCCTGTCCCTGACCTTCACCGCCATCATGATGGTGGCCATGCCCGCCTTCATCAACTGGGTGGGTATGCCTGAGGTCCTGGGCGGCGCCTAGATCGGCGGTACCGTGGACGCCACCGGCGCCGTGGCCGCTGCCGGTGCCTTCATCGGTCCCAAGGCCCTGCAGGTGGCCGCTACGGTCAAGATGATCCAGAACGTGCTCATCGGTGTGACGGCCTTCTGCGTGGCCATGTACTGGTGCGCCAAGGTGGACGTGCAGGAAGGCCAGAAGGTCAGCGCCATGGAGATCTGGCACCGCTTCCCCAAGTTCGTGCTGGGCTTCCTGACGGCTTCCATCGTCATGTCCGTGGTCAGCTCCTCCCTGGGTGCTGATGTGGGCAAGATGCTGGTGGATAACGGCATCAACAAGATCTCCGTGCCCCTGCGCGGCTGGTTCTTCGCCCTGGCCTTCGTGTCCATCGGTCTGACCACCAACTTCCGCGAACTGGGCAAGTACTTCAAGGGCGGCAAGCCCATCCTGCTCTATGTTTGCGGTCAGTCCCTGAACCTGGCCCTGACGCTGCTCATGGCCTGGATCATGTTCTACAAGGTCTTCCCCGAAATCACGGCCAAGATCTAAGAGGATGTCCGGCATGTTTTTTGATTTTAAAAGGTGTGGTAATTTCGTCCC
>ERZ857982.1250-NODE-1250-length-25798-cov-13.915239_pt1 | contig 25798 bp, 25 predicted proteins | sample MGYA00519955_ERZ857982 | MGnify/ENA primary metagenome ERZ857982 (study PRJEB31778, sample SAMEA3449416) | human gut metagenome | biome: human gut; feature: human-associated habitat; material: faeces | place: United Kingdom | collected 2010/2012 ... | reverse complement strand
TGGACGCTGTGACGAACGCTCCCATCTCTGACGTGGAGTTCCTTGTCACGGATTCTGCCGGGAACCTTATCGGCAACGCCAATGGTAAATATACAACGGACAGCGCAGGTACTTTCACGATTATGGATGTTGCACCTGGTACGACGCTTATCATCAAGGAATCGCGCACAAGAGACGGCTACCTGCTGGATGACACGCCGCAGACCGTCAAGGTCAAGTCTAATGATATTGTCGCGGTAGAGTTCAGAAACCAGCCGCTGGGCGGACTTCGGATCGTGAAGCTGGATAGTATCACGCATAAGCCGCTAGAGGGTGTCGAATTCAAAGTAACCTATGCTGACGGCAGCTTTGTTCCTGACAAGAACGGTCAGATCAGCTCCAACGGCATCTACAGAACCGATAAGAATGGAGAGGTATTGATCTCCGGGCTGATCGGAACTTTTGTTGTTACAGAAACCAAGACGCTCTCCGGCTACATCATCGATGAGAACACTCGCAGTCAGACTGTTGTCATCAACCCCAACGACCTCCAAACCTTGACCTTCTACAATGCCCCTTCCGGTGGATTGCAGATCATCAAGTCCGACGAAGACACTGGTGAGCGAATTGGGAATGTCAAGTTCGAGATCCGCAAGATGAATGGTGAGATCATTGGCACCTACACCACCGACCGAGATGGCGTCATCAGTATTCCGAACGCGGAAAGTGGATGGTACACCATTGTTGAACGCAAATCGGCAAACGGTTATGCGCTCGACACCACCCCCGTCAATGCCTGCGTTAAGGATGGCGAGACCACAACGGTAGAGATCACCCATCAACGCATGTGTTCCATCATGATCCATAAGGTTGATGCAAACACTGGAAAGGGCATCTATGGCGTTAAGTTTGTCATTTACGATTCTGGTAAGAACCCAATCATGGAAGTAGAAACGGACCAGGACGGCTACGCCTATGTCCGCGATGAACTCACTCCCGGCAAATACTATATCCGTGAGTTGGAAGCTGCCGATGGCTATATTCGCGATGAACAGTATAAAACTGTTTATGTGGAAGCTGGCAAGTGCACACAAATCGAATGGGAGAATAGCGCTGTTACTGGTCAAATTCAGATTACCAAGTATGCTGCTGAGTCCAATGCTATTACCGGTCAGGCTGGTGGCGTTACGCTTAAAGGGGCAACCTTTGAAATTGTCCGCGAGCGCAGCGGCAAGGTAGTAGATTATATTACCACCGATGCGAGAGGCATTGCGGCTTCCAAACCGCTCCCATTAGGCCGTTATCTCATCCGAGAGGTATCTGCGCCAGCGTACTATCAGGTGTCTGCCGAAACCTTTGATGTAACGCTCGAATACGCGGGACAGATCATTAAGCTGGCGGCTTATAATAAGCCTGCTGAGCTGGGAGTTACACTGACGAAGACCGGAATCAAAGAAGTACTGGCGGGCAGTAAAATGTCTTACCGCTTCACAATCGCCAACACCTCTAATGTGGATTTGCAGAATTTTTATTTCCATGACAAGATCCCTTATGATGTAACGACCGTGTCTGCTTTGACTACCGGAACCTATAATACACGGCTCACTTACCGAATCCTTTATAAGACCAACTACAACGATTATCGCGTGTTGGCCAGCAATCTTCTCAGCACCAATAATTACTCCTTTGGCCTAAGCGGTTTGCAGCTTATGGCCGGCGAAGTCGTGACAGATATTTACTTCGACTTTGGAACTGTCCCCTCTGGTTTTCAGAGTGTGACAAAGCCGACTCTCATGGTATCTGTTAACCCGAGAACAGCAAATAAATACTATGTGACAAACCGAGCTGATGCCGGTGGAAAATTTGGAGAGACCTGGCAGTCCGCTAATGCAAGTTGGATTACCATTGTACGCAATCTCACTCCTGTCAGGAAGCCTCTTCTTCCTAAAACCGGCTACTAAAAACGATAAAGGGCAGCGATAGAAAACTATCGCTGCCCTAACTAATTCAATGATACAAGCGGTTCAAGAGGCGGTGGTTGCCTTGATAAGGACGCTTGTCAAAACACGCTGACTCTCTCTACTACAGGAATCACAGAACTGATTCTTCATTGCAAATTCCATGGCATTCGCGATGCGCTTGAAGTCTTTTACCTCTAAGGCATCTTCTGTAAGGTGACGATGTACCAGCAGATATGCGTCGCGAACGTCTGCGGAGACATTTGCTCCGGAGAAAAGAGTCTCGATTATGCCGTCAATCATTGCGATCTCTTCGCTCGTAAAAACCAAAATTCTCACCTCACATGGTGTCGATTATAGCAGACAGCGGTCGTAATTTCAAGGAAAGATGTAGGCGGCAAAAATGGCAGAGAGACATTACTCTTTCTTAGAGCATGAGGAGATGACCAATGAAACCAAACAAAGGATTTATTACTGTGTTCATGATGGTGCTTATCAGTATATCACTGTCCACTTTCTCGCGTGCCGCTTTCGACACCTTTTCTGATGTCCCGAATGATTCACCGTTCCATGAAAGCATATTCTATCTCGCCGAACGAGGCATCGTTTGTGGTGAAGGAAATGGTCGATACGTGCCGGATGCACCTGTTACCGTGCGCCAGTGGGCAACGATGCTCTGCCGCGCATTGGGCGACGCTGATCCGCTCAATTATGATGATGACTGTATTCGGCAGGGCTACTCAGATGGATGGCTGGAGATGACAGCTATTACGGCACCGGATTCTGACCTTTGCCGCTATGCCATCTACAAAAGCGGCTTTGCCGCCTTTGGTGTTGACCTTTACAGTTTGCAGCTCTACCCGAACGAGGGCAAACTGTCCCAACAGAGCGAAGTTCTTCGCGCTGCTGCGGATTTTGGCCTGTGCGAAGATACCTGCGATGGAACAGAAATCATCACACGAGGAGAGGCTGCGGAGCTTCTTTATGCGCTGCTGACCAAGACGTTTGCTGTTGTGCCGCCGCCTATGTTAGATAACATACCTCTGGACAACAAAGCGGGCGTCGCTTTGAACAACTACTTGTTAGAGATTCAAAAAATTCCCGAATCAATGATGCAGTCATTTGCCGAAAAGGACTGGCGGTATGTTATCGATTTCGATTACCTTGCAAAGCTGAGCAAAGAATATGATCTTGGCTGCACCGGGGTGACCATCTATGAAGGCCGTAAAATCATCGTATCCTCAGCGGAATCCACTATTCACGAATTTGGACACTTCCTCGATGGGATGATGGGCTTTCCTTCCCGGACGAAGGGCATTTATCAAAGAGAGTCTGCATCGGCAGCATCGCTCCTCCGTACATATGCGCTTACCGACGCGCAGGAATATTTTGCGGATTGCTTTGTGTACTGGATCAAAAATCGCGGCGATGGCAAAAAGATGGCAATGCTGCAAGATGCTGCGCCTGAGACCTATTATTACTTCAAGATGCTCGAGGAAAATGACTGGAAACCCAGTTTATCGTCTTAGTTCCAAGGAGAACCTTATGAAAAGAATTTACCATTTCTATTTAACTTGTATGACCCTCACGTTGACTATGCCCATGATGATCGTCAGCGCCTTTGCCGTGGATGATATGTGGACAGTAGCTAACAAGATCATCGTAGATGTTTACGGAAAGATCGTTGGCGTCAGCACAGTTCTGGCTGGGCTGATGTCCGCCGTGGCGGTGATCGGCGCAAAGCTTTCCAATAACCAGCACAAAGTTGATCAGGCGTGGGACTGGCTCAAACGTATCTGGATCGCATGGGCAATCATTAACGGCATCGGTGCATTCATTGCATATGTTGCGCCGCTGTTCAACGGCCTTGCGACACTGACCCCGTAAAAGTAGAGATAGCTCCGGCAAAAGGAGGTGTCCACATTGCTTGAGCTGATTTTCCAGGAATTCATGGAGTGGGCTTATGGGCTTACGCTGGAATGCTGGGAATATTTTTCATCATCGCTACTGAGTATTATGAGCATGGATTATGCGTACATGAAAAGCCATGTCCCCGTGATGGTCAGCATCGCACAGGTGCTTCTGGCCGTTGGCTGGGCGCTCCTGATAGGCAATCTTGTCTTTCAAGCCCTCAAAAGTATGGCAGTCGGCCTCGGCTTTGAAGGAGAAGACCCGAAACTATTATTTACCAGGACCTTTGTGTTTGCCTTCCTGCTGATGGCGAGTCCGCAGATCTGCGAAGTGGGACTAAGCCTCACTGCAAGAATCATAGAGCTTTTAGAGATACCTGATGCCATCAACGTGACACTTGTGGACGAAGGAGTGTTCGGTTCTCTCGGTGCGGCTTGGCTGCTGGTGATCATCTTTGGCCTGATTATCATGTTTAAGGTATTCAGGCTTTTGCTGGAGATCGCGGAGAGATATGTGATCCTTGCTGTACTTACGATGACCGCACCGCTGGCATTTGCAATGGGAGGCAGCAAAAGTACGTCAGAGATATTCGGGGGCTGGTGCCGGATGTTCGGGAGTATGTGTACGCTGATGGTGACGAATGTAATCTTTTTTAAGATGCTGCTTTCCGTCTTGTCTAATGTACCAAGCGGCCTCGATATAATCCCGTGGATCGTTTTGGCCTTGACGATTGTAAAGGTTGCCAGGAAAGCGGATGCTATCATTACCCGTATCGGGCTGAACCCTGCCATCACCGGTGACTCTCTCGGTCGGGGCTTCCCTGGCACGTTGACCTATATGGTCATGCGTTCCGCTACATCTCATATTACCAAGACCATCGGTAAATCCACCGGAAAAGGTAACAGAGGAGCTGCGTCCGGCTCGACCACAGGAGGGCCGCGCATAGGCGGCGGCCCATCCGGAGCGCACAATGCTGCCGGTCATACTGCAAGTTATCAGGCTTATCAAGCCACACAGCAGCAGAATACTTCGCAGGGGGCGGAGGGACAAGGCTTTGTTTCTCAGCGTGAAAGCGTTCAATCAGGCGGAGCACAGACGGCCACGCAGGAACATTTCTCAAGTTCTTCAATGCAGAATACTTCTTCAATCCGGCAGGCAGCATTTAGAGGATCGGAAGCAAGAAAGAGCTCTGTGCCATCTGGAATGCGGAGAGCGCCTGCTTATGTGACCTCTGTAGATCGCGTTTCTCCGTCCAATGCGCAAACACCCGCCGCTGGGAATGATACATCGGGTAACAAGACTACTTCGACGGTAAGAGAGCAAAGCAATGTGACGGCTTCTATCCGAACAGCTAATTCTGCTCAGCACTCCTTATCAGGAAACGCCTCACAGCACGAGCCAGCAGGAAGATCGCCTGCGCCCGTGTCTACGCGTATGACTCAGGCAAATATGCAGGGTGTGCGAAGCAAGGTGAATGACCGCTCTGCACAACGGCCTGAACAGACGGAAAATGCAGCGGCACAGTCCATTGATCACGCAGTTCCGGCCGTGGCGCAGAGACCGTCGCCCGGCAGTGCAGGAATCTCATCCTCGCCCGCAGTCAGCGGCCAGGACTCGTCACAGCCTTTCGGAATGGGAACACGTTACACGCAGCGTTCATCTTCTCGAGGTGTCGGCGAGCAGAAACCGGTAGCAATTCGCCCCGGCCACGCAGAAACATCGTCCACACAGCATGCACCGTCATCCACCGTTGAATCGGCACGCAGTTCAAGTGGACGAGCAGCACATCCTGCCTCATCTACTCAAGGGCCTATCGCCGGTTCACGGCCTGACAGGAATATCCCACAGGGCAGCAATGTTCCTCCTAATCAAACACAGAAGTCCAATAACAGCCCGGCCCGGCAGGAAGCGCGACCGATTGGGATTCGAAATGAGCCTTCGGCAAAAGGAATGTTTTCCGCTCAGCGCCCCGACCTCGCAGGAAATAGAGCGGATGTCTCTCAAGGGACGCTGACGCGACCAACAACAGGAAATCGCGCCGCGGCATCAAAGAGCGTCTCAATGCCGTCCACCCTTATTAAGGGCAGCGTAAAAAATAGCAAAGAGATATCCTCAAGTAGAAAACAGCGGAGGGAAAAGCATGAACGAAAATGATAAATCCCGCTCAGGGCTTCAAACAGCGGTAGATTTTGCCCATGCTGCGAGGGCTGCCAAACGTATTATGCAGGCGGCTGCGGCATCCGGTGTGCATGGAGCCGCAGCTGCCACGGCCAGAGAAGCGTTTCCACTTCTCTTAAAAGTCCTGATTGCTGTACTTGTCGTCTTCATTGCGGTGCCTATGGTGATTTTTACGGCACTTCCCAATATTTTTTTCGGTTACAATTCCTCGGGCACTGATACCGTCGTACAGATGACGCAGCAAGCCATGACACTTGGCGGCGTGTACATGACACTTGGCAATTTTGAGGGAGCGCAGATTGACTCCGTCGTGACAGGCATTGCCGCAGAGTACGAGAAAAACGGAACGACTATTGATCATATTGTAGTGACCAGTGCTATGACAGATGATGACCTTCTTTGGGTCATTGCTATCAACTCTGCCGCACATCAACAGGATCTCAATACTATGAGCGCTGATCTTATCCGCGACTTCTGCAAATCGAGCTTATCCTATACGCCTTCGCTCAGCTTTATGGACAGCGGCGATGATGGCGTCGTAACGACCTTGCGAATAGAGGTCAAGCACCTTGACCCGGAAAAGCTCATGGACGAGCTGGGCTTTGACGATGAGGCACGGCAATGGGCAGGAGCGCTTTACGAAACGCTGGAAGAGAGCGATGCCATCAATAAGTACAAGTCCTACTATGAGGCATACCAGCCAGGCTACGGCGGCGATGGGCCATATTCCGGCGATGTTGAATACGGCAGCGGCTACGATAACGAGATCGATATATCTGGATTTGTTGATCCCAGTACAAAGAACAATCTGGATCTTGCGGCTTACGCCATACAGGCATGGGCGAACAACTGGGGCTACGTGTGGGGCACTTATGGAAATGTTCTTACGCCAGCCCTCTTTGAGTACAAAAAACAGCAGTATCCGGACGGTGTAGGAAACTACGCCGATTTTATTAAGGAACACTGGCTTGGCCGCCGTACCGCAGACTGTATCGGTCTCATCAAGGGCTACGGCTGGCTGGATACAAAAAGCATGACCATCCGCTATGCAACGAACGGGATGCCCGACTACGGTGCCGACCAGATGTACCATGCGTGCAAAAACGCCGGAACATTGAATAAAGACTATGGCACCGTATCTACCATGCCTGAAATTCCCGGCCTGATGCTTTGGAAAAGCGGGCACGCAGGCGTTTATATCGGCGGTGGATATGCCATAGAAGCCATGGGGACAAGCAAAGGCGTTGTGAAAACCAAGGTCAGTGACCGAAACTGGCAAGGCTGGGGAAAGCTCCCCTATATTGACTATCGGGAGGGAAATTGATGGAAAGAATGACCCGTCTGCGTGCGATACGCTTGAAATATGGTATTTCACTGGTCGAGCTGGAGCGTCATAGCCACGTCAGCAATCAATATCTGAGTGCGCTGGAGCTGGGAAATGTCAGCCGCACGGCAAACAACGAAGAAGTTCTTGGCTGTGCGATAGATGAGATCATCCGTTCGCGCAAGAGCTCGCTTTTTGGGTTAGAGCAGATGATACGACAGTATCGCGGACACTTATTAGAAACCGTGGAGGTGGAAAAAGGTGAATTATGAAGTCTACCACATTCCCTCAAACTTTACAGATGCAGGACGCATCATGGGCCTTTTTGAACTTCGAAATCTGGTAGAGGCAGTGATTCTGACAGTCCCAGCCTTATATCTCTGCATTGCATTTCTCCCATTTGGGCTGACTGCAAAGATCATAGTGACACTGGTGGTCGTTGTACCGGTGGGAGGCTTCGGCCTTATTGGAATCAACGATGACAGTATGACACGGTGGCTGGGTTACTGGTGGCAATGGCGGAGAAGACGTCGGATCATTTTATTTCGAGGGGAGGTCAGAACATGAATCTGAAGGATTTAATTTTTGGCGGCGGGGTGAAGTCGGGAGGCGACGGAGGTACATACCGCGACAGCATTCAGGCATGGCTGCCCATCAAAAATATCATCGGTGGGGTTGTCATTACAAAGGATGGCCGATTTGTGAAGATACTTGAACTCCTGCCGGTCAATATCTATTTGAAGTCCCCTAATGACAGGCAAAATATCATTTCATCTTTTGCTGCATATCTCAAAATTGCCCCAAATGATTTGCAGATGGTGGCGCGTACACTGCCGGCGGATACGCAGGCATATGTGGAGCAGATGCAGCGTTATGCCGAGAAGGAAGACAATGAGGCCTGCCGGGAGATGATTGAAGATAACATTCAGGAGATCGGCAACGGGATTGCGAGTGATGCCATGCGGCATCGATTTTTCCTTGTTTTTCAATATGAAGCAAGTATGAGAGCCAAACGCAACACGGTAGATTCCATTATCCAGAGGCTCAATGAAGAGGCCGATACCGCACGACGATACCTTGATGTCTGCGAACTTGAGGTGCTGGAGCCTCGGTATAGTGATAACTTTGTCCTAAAACTGCTTTATGAGATCCTAAGTAAGAAAACCAGTCAGCGTGTCCGGCTGCCGGATGGCGTATTTGATATGACGACGGCCGTACACGGCATTTATGAGGAGTAATCATGCAAGTGAAAAAGAAGTCCCGCAATGCAGCGACGAAAAAAATCCAAAAGGCGCCTCCGAAAGAGAAGCGCACAAAGAAAGAACGAACCGAACAGCCGCTTTTGAAGCGTGTGATCTTCGGTGAAGAGAGACCCGACCTCACAGAACTGGAGGCCGGATCTACTACGATCCTCGATATTTTGGCACCGACCACTGTGGATACGAAAAGCAAGGACTACATTGTTGTAGACGGCGTATACCATACCTATCTTTATATCACAGGGTATGGCTATGCAACCACTGTCGGCTCATGCTGGCTTGCCCCGTTGGTAGAGGCTGGTGAGGGAGTCAACATGAGCTTTCTTGTCAAGCGGCAGTCGAAAGAAAAGATCCTTTCTAAAATCGCTCAGACGACGATGGTGAACCGCTCCCGCATGCGAGACGTAGGCGATACCCGTCAGGACTACGAAGAACTGGATAGTGCCATCAATTCTGGCCTTTACCTCAAGGACGTCATGAACCGTCAAGGTGAGGACTTTTACTATATGCACACCCTCATTGAAGTTACGGCCCCTGACCCCGAGACACTAGAACAGCGGGCAACGGAAGTGGAAAAGCTCTGTGTGTCCGTGGACATGATCGCCCGGCGCTGTGACTACAAAAATGAGCAGGCGTTTTTATCTTCGCTTCCCATTCTGGCCCTTGATCCGGACATTGAACGTAAGGCTCGGCGCAATGCGCTGACATCCGGTGTGGCTGCGGCATTTCCTTTTGCCTCTTATGAGCTGAGCGACCACAACGGGATATTCCTCGGACTGAATCTCTATAACCGCTCTCCGGTATTCCTTGACCCATACGATGATTATAAGTACACCAACGGAAATTGGTGGATCGGCGGTTCTACCGGTGCAGGCAAGACCGTTACGCTCCAGTGCCTCGGCGGCAGGCTTCGCCAGCAGGGCAAGCGCGTTATCATCATTGCACCGAAAAAGGGTCATGAGTTCCGCCCGCTATGTGAAAAGCTGGGCGGGCTGTACCTGCGAATGTCGCCTTCCTCTAAGGATTGTCCGAACCTAATGGCAATTCGGCGCAAGTCGCTGGATTCCTACGCAAAGCTGAAAAACATCGCCGCCCGCGACGATTCCGTGCTGGCCGATAAGATCTCACAGCTTATTATCTGGTTTGCGCTCAAGAAAAAGGACCTGAGCGAGGAGGATAAGAGCCGCCTCGATTCATCGCTGGTAGAGGTGTACGGGCGCTATGGCATTACCTTTGATAACAGTTCCATCGTGGACGAGAATGGGGATTTCCGCACCATGCCGATCATTTCAGATTGGTACGATGTACTTTCTCAAAATCCGGATACGCGTTATCTGTCAGTAGTTCTCTCCCGTTATGTCACAGGCTCTGCCGCTGCTATGGCAAGCCGAAACAGTATTGATCTTGATAACAAGTACATTGTCCTTGACCTCTCGGGAATGCCGGATGACATGATCGCTGACGGCACCTTTTGGGCGACCAGCATTGCCTATGACCTTATCATGAGCTGTGAGAGCGATCTCTCCGCTCTGCTGGCGGACGAGCTGTGGAGCCTTGTGGGTGCTACAGCCAATCCACAGGCTGCCGGTTTCGTTTTGGAAATGGTGAAGACGATTCGCGGCCTTGGCGGGATTGCCGTCACGAGCACGCAGGGAATGCAGGACCTTTTCGGCTTGGATGGCGGCAGCTACGGTAAAGGTATTCTGGATGCCAGCCGTATCAAACTCGTTATGCAAATGGAAGAACAGGAAGCAAGGCTCATTCAGGATAAGTTGAACTTGTCCGAAGACGAGGTGCGTCAAATTACCCGTTTTCGGCGCGGTGAAGGACTGCTTTGCATTGGCTATAACCACGTGCCGGTGGCCTTTCACACAACTCCTAAGGAGTATGAAGCGATCACCACATCGCCCACTGACCTGCGCAGGGGCAGATCGGAGTATGGGGATGAATGACATGAAGCGAGACCTGATCCGTATTCAGGAACTTGTGGGGATGGCTTTCAGCGAGACAGGATCATTAGTGGCATTGACTGACGGCGGGCAGATGAACCCAAATAAACTGCAAAAGACGCTGGAGCAGACGATGGAACAATTTGAGCGGACCACACTGGAATTGCGCCGACTCTGCGAACGATATTCGCCGGGGGCTGGCGGGTTTGCTCATAGGCCGGCGCTGCCCTATATGGATATCACAGGCAGCGTAGAGACCTTCGGTTACGGTTGGCTCCACATCACACTTCATACGCTGCTGCCCCACTGTCGGTATCAGACACCCAACTGGCTGAGCGATACCCTTCGCCGTCTGCTGGACGAATACGAGGCGTGTGGGAAGAAGCTGCCTTTCTATTCTCGAGCCATGCTCGTGATCGATGAGCATACCGGCATAGAGGGGCGCCATATTTATGATCAGGACAACAAGGGATGGAAAGCCATCAGCAATGCTATCAAGGGCCGGCTCATTCCGGATGATGATCAGCATACCCTTGCCGTAGCACTCCTTTCTACGGAATGCTTCGAACGTGAGTGCTGCCACATTACGCTGCTTCCTCTGGAGGATGCTCACGACTTCTTTGCGGCACACTCCAGTGATTATGCCAGTCAAGACTTCTATTCCGGACAATGGTGCTGAATGCAAAAGCGTGAATCGGGGGGAGACACCCAACCGATACCTGCACGAATCCGCCATTTCCCGGGGGTGTTCCAAAGCCGTCGGCCTGTTGGGGGATAAAGCTGCGAAAAGCATTGAGACTGCTTGCGATTTTATCAGGCGCAGGCAGCAAAAATATACACCTATCTGCCTACTATGCGGGGGTAACAGATTGCCACCGCATAGAGGCGGACAAAGAACGCCGAAATTGTTCTTGCGCCGCATATGGCGCAAGGACAGTTTCGGCGTTCGCAGGAATAAAGGAGGAGGTGCTGCCGGTGTGCTCTTCAGCGTTCGAGACGTTGATGTGCTGCGTTTGCTCTGCTGGTGCCAAAACATCAGGCCCCAAGATCTGAACAGTATTTCTACAAAAGCGGAGCGTGAAAATCTGATGGCATTAGGGTTTATTAAACTGCATGAGCGCAGCGGAACGGTGACACTTACCGGCAGCGGGCGGGCGCTTCTTGAGATGATCTTCAACGGAGCTATCCCAAGCCTGAGCCTTTCCTATCACGGCACCGCCATTGAAAGACGTATTCGCTTATCTCGACTGATGCTGTCTGCCTATCAGGCGGGCATTGATGTTTTTGCACCCGAGGTAAATGTGGCCCGAGAGATTCCCTCTCTTTTTCTTACATCAATTACAAGAACTCGCGGACGTAATTCATGGGGCAGTTCGAGAGTTGCGGCTATTCTCAGTTTAGGCGGCATTTACTATGCTGCTCATTATGTTTGTCCCGGAATCGGACGTATGGCGGTGAATGATGAACTGGCAGCATTCCATAACCACACTAATTTTGGCAAGAACACCCAGCGTGCATTTCTCTTCGCTGGATCGAGCTATGAAAGTGTCATCGAGGAACTGAAAACCCAAGATGAAAAAAGGAACGAGAAACTGATTCGATACGGTGAAGCGTATCACTGCCTTCATGCGCCGATTCATTTGCTTTCCTGCGATGAGACCGGTGCGCAGCAGCTTCAAATTATGACCGTACCTGACTACCGTGTAAAACTTACGAGGCTTATGCTGCGTTCAGCTTATCAGCCACCGCCGGAGGACATCGCCGCATGGGATGGACTCTACAACGGTCATCCCTTTGTAGTTGGCGCGGATATGGATCTGCGGCGGATCGACACTGCCGTTAGAACGGCAAAGCAGCATGGCTGTCTGCCGATTGCCCTTGCCGCATTGGAAGGTCAAGGCAGCGCGGTGCTGCTGCAGCGCTATGCAGATCCCGGCTGTGCCACAGTCTACAAGGTCACAGAAAACGTACTGTCCGAACTGCTTGGCCGTGCGCCTAACCTTTATGTCCCACCGCGCACACAGTTTCTCACCGAGAAAGGAGATGTTGTCGATGCCCCGCTTATCAAAACTCCTGGAAAAGCTGGAGGACCGCATCGCAAATAAATGGGGACGCTGGTACGAACGCAATAAAGCTCGTGTTCCGCTCTATGCCGTACTCGGAGCCTTGGGGTGGTATTTTTATGGGATGCTGCTCAACTCGCTGAAGCTGGGCAGAGAGTACGTATTCAACACCACCGGTGAGGAGGTGGAGAGTATCTGGGTGCTGAACCCTTTCCGAAACCTCTTTGTCGTACTTACGCCCTTTGGCCTTGGTGTTACTGCCGTGATCCTTTTGCTGATATGCCTGATCACCAAGAAAGGTTACAGCTGGTTTTCTGGCTATCACTTCACACGAGACCCTCGCGGCTTTGATATTCTTCCTGATGGTACTCACGGTACCTCCGGCTTTGCAACAAAAAAGGAGCTTGCCGAGCACTTGGAACTGGGAAGCGCCCAGGAGGTCACAGGGATGCTCCTGGGACGCATCAAGGAGCGTCCCGACGATCCGGAGAAGTATTCCACCTATGTCGCTCACTGCATGAAGCCCGGCGAGAACAACAACATCCTCTGCATCGGAGCCCCCGGCTCTTATAAGTCGAGAGGCTTCATCATTCCTTTCCTCATGGGCTGTGCACAGCGCAGCAACAGCGATGGCGGGCAGCACCCCGAGTCCGTGATCGTAACGGATCCCAAGGGCGAGCTTTTTGAAATGACAGCACCGTACTTTGAAAAGAAGGGCTTTTATGTCAAGGCGGTCAATTTCCTCGATATGGCGCACTCGGATGGCTGGAACTGCCTTGCAGGGCTGGACACCAATCCTGACCTTGTGACAACCGTGGCCAACACCATCATTCAGAATACCTCCGGCCCCAAAGAAGCTGATGACTTCTGGAGCCGTGCGGAATTAAATCTCCTCATGGCACTCATCCACTATGTCTGCAACAAGAAGGATGATCGAGGCAATCTTCTCCCCTTGGAGCAGCGCAGCCTTGGCGACGTCTATAAGATCCTCGCCTATAAAAGTGTCAACGAAATCAACCGCACCTTAGCGGAGCTCCCGCCGGAGCACCCAGCCAAAGGTCCTCACGGCCTTTTCCTGAAGGCTCGGGAAAATCTCTGGGGCAACATCATCATCGGCCTTGGCAACCGCCTTGCGGTCTTTCAGAACCCGCTGGTGGACAAGATCACCCGCAACCATGATGTTGATCTTTTGCTTCCAGGACAGCGGCCATGTGCCTACTTTGTTATCATCTCGGCACAGGACAGCGCCTACCGCTTTCTAAGCTCTCTCTTTTTCTCCCTGACCTTTCCGCAGCTATCCAACTACGCGCGTCTCCACGGCGGGCGCCTTCCGGTGCTGACAAACTTCTGTTTGGAGGAATACCTCAACATCGGCTACATGGAGGGGATCTCCGATGTTTTCAACTCTATCCGCGGCTTCAATATGTCTGTTCAGGTGGCTGTACAGAGTCTCTCTCAATGGAAAGAGAAGTATCCGGGGATGGAGTGGGAAAATCAGCTTGGTTCCTTTGACATGACCCTCTACATGGGTTGCAATGATATGACGAGCGCTGAATACTTTGCTAAAAAGTGCGGCAAGGTCACGATCTCTGTCACCAACAACCAGTTTCCCTTAGCTCCTCTTTTCTCTCCCGTTTACAGTACGACCCGTCCATACTCGCAGACCCGCAGCAATACTCAGCGAGATCTTCTCCAGCCCGATGAATTCTTACGGCTGGACAAGTTTAAGTGCATTGTAATGTTCAACCACTATAAGCCTGCCGAGCTCTACAAGATCATGCTGGAGGAGCTGCCGGCGTACAAGGAACTTGTAAAGTGCAGCGTTTTTGATTATGTGCCGGAGTGGAAACGGCGGGAGGATGAAAATAAAAAACGTACGTCTCAAAAAACTGCGAGTGTTCCGCACGAAACTTCTGCAGGGCACTCTTCTCAGGCGGCTGTACATTTTGTGCCGCAGGAGAACACGTCGGAGAAAAAGCAGGTGCCTGACAGAGAAAAAGCCTGCTCACGCAAGCCACATGCGGTAGCGATGCCTCGACAGAAATCGGGTGAGCAGTGTATTTACGATTTCTCAGACATGAAGGAGGGAACTTCGCCGGAGGACATTGGACTTGTGGAAATGACCCGCTCTGCCGTCATTGGAGAAGATGATTCCGATTTAGAGGAACTGGATGACCCAAGCCGGATACCGCCCGGCCGCGGCATATAGCAAGGCAACGAAAGCTATTGCAATAGAAAATTAGAAAATGTGCGTTCTTACTAATATCCTACATGAAATTAGCGGGAAAGTTTTGCTGGATATGTTTTATGAAAGGGAAAAGACACTGACTCACGATGCCTGCATCTTTTCCCTACGTCGCAAAAGAGAAACCATCGTGCGGACTATGCCCGCACGCTCAATAAGGAGGTACCTGCGATGAGGGCAGCGAAAATGAAGGAACGGCCATCCTTTCAGCTGATGGTCCAAACAGATGTGCAAAGCATCTATCACATGCAGATGCCCCGCTGGCTTTTTTCAGACACGCGCTATTGTGAGATGAGCTTGGATGCAAAAGTGACCTACACCTTTCTTTTGAACCGCTTCCAGCTCTCGCGCAGGAACGGCTGGGTCAATGAGCGCGGCGAGGTCTTTGTGATCTTTCCCCGTAAGGCTCTTGCCAAAGAACTGCGAATCTGCGAGCAGCGTGTGACGGCAGCTTTCAAAAAGCTGGTGGAGCTGGAACTCGTCTGGGAAAAGCGCTGCGGCCGTGGCGATGCCAATCAGATATATCTTGCCTATGTGACGCCGCAGGATGATCCCAACTACACCAGTGCACCCTTTACTGTGCCGGAGAAGAGCGGCGGTTCAAGAACCTCTGATTCTGAGTCTCTTGAAGGTGCGGAAAAATCCGCACCTTTGCAAGACCCGCAGGATCTGCATTTCAAGAACAGTGAATTCTGCGGTTTTAGAACCGCAGAGAGCGTTGCTGCAGAAGCGCAGAAAGTGATGCCAAGTAAGAAAGAAAAAAGAAAGATTGATCGTAGTCAGATAGAAGTCAGTCCGTCCGTCCTGGAATCTGCACATGACGGACTGACGGACGAAGAAAGAGAGGATGATTTTCTGAACATTCTGGATGCCTGTGAGCTTACCGGCTTTACGCCGGGAACAGCACTGGTGTTTGAAAATGCCATTGAGCGCCTTTATTACTCCGACAGCTACCGCATCGGAAACGCCATACTGCCGCAAAGCCGCGTGCGGGCGAAGCTGAGGCGGCTGGATGGTATGATCCTGCGGGAGGCAGAGCGAAAGCTCCATGAAAATCAGGAACAAAGCGTGAAAAACAGCACGGCCTACACTATGGCCGTGCTGTTCAACTGTATTGCCGAAAGTGAGAGCGATTTACTGGTTGATCCATACCTCAATGCGCTTTCGTCAACGGCGTGAGAGGAGGTATACAACATGCTGCTGTCCACTCAGCAAAAATATATCATTTCCGTACTTCGGCAGATCAGATATATCCGATCGTGTCAGCTCTGCGCGCTTACAGCGCAGCATTACCGGCCGCAGGGGATCGAGATTTCTCAGCACCGCATGGACGTTATGCTGCGTCAACTGCGAGTTGGAACAAATTTTGTGCGGCTTCAGGAAGACATAGTTTGCTACGGAAAGCGCACGGTAGATCCCCGGTACTTAGAGGCCATCGACGTCATGCTGGAACTGAGTGGCTGTGCTCCGGCGTTCTTTTCATCAGAGCGGTTGGAAAGCCCTTTTCTGCTTCGGTTTACAGGCAGCGGCGATGAGCTGTCCTATCTTTTTACGGTCGCATGGATGGACACGCCTGAGCGTATCCACGCGACATCGCGCATGAAGGGAGAGAGAATCATCTGGATTTCTGACCGCCGCGATAGCCGCGGTATTGCGCTCCCACGCCATCATATCTTTGCCGCCCGTCAGGAGGATGGTACCCATCGCTTTTTTGGCTCACACGAGCCAGAAAAAATATAACAACAGGAGGATAACATTATGGCAAGAAGAAAGATCGTTCCCGAAGAGGAAGTTTCCAAGCCTGCCATGGCAGAAGAAACAACAGCAACCGACGTGGACGATGAAGCACCCGCTGATCTGATGCCTGACAGCAATGCAGAAGAAAGCGCCACTTCGGAAGCAGTTCCCACAGAGACTTTGCTTGAGGGCATCAACGGAAATGATGCCGAAGGTTCAGTGCAGGCGGAGAAGTCTGAGAGTATTTCTGCAGAGAAGGCCTCGGAGGAAGCAATGTCAGTAGAGGATGCTTCTGTCTCTGAGGAGGAATTGCCCGCTGGAAGTGAACATGCAGATGCATCTATTGAGGAAGTGACTACTGAGCCGGAAAGTGCATCGGATGCCCTTAGTGAAGCAGCAATTTTGTGCGATGCAGACGAAGACGGCAATAGCGTCTCGGACATGGTGCCCCAGGAAATTTCAGAACTGCACGACGAGGCAGAGGAGGCGGCGGAGTACAGCGTAGATTTCTCTGAAGAACCGGAGACGGTGCCTCCGGAGAGCACACCTATTTCCAGCACCGAAGAGAGTGACTGGGGTTTCCAGGAGCCGAAGAAAGAGATTGCCGAAGAGAAAGTGCTCGAGTCGACGCTGGAGACATCCGTGCCCGTTGAGTCTCCGAAGGCTGCACCTAAGAGCGATCGGCAGCTTTTCTACGAGCTAAAGTTCAATAATCTTGATCGCGGCCTGACCCCGGAGGAGCGGCAGGAATGGAACTCCATCTATGCCTCCTACCGTGGACGTAGCGCTATCACCGGTACGATTATCGGCGTAGACCCGCATTCTATCTATGTGTGGAACCCGGAGACAGAGAGGCGAGAGAAGAAGACCATGTATTGCGCCATTGTGGTGCCCTACCGTGTACGCATTGTAATTCCAGCCTCGGAAATGTGGGAAGCAGGAAATGAGCGCCCTGACTATGTGCTGCAGAATATGGTCGGTGCGAGTATCGATCTTATTATCATCAAGGTCGAACGTGAAGCGGGCTTTGCTATTGGATCTCGTCGCCTCGCAAGCCGCAGTCAACGATATTTCTTCGCTCACCGCGAGGATATTCACCGTATCGGCAGTCGCGTAAAGTGTCGGATGCTGGCGGTTGGCCCTCGACGCTGCCTTGTAGACTGCTATGGACATGATCTTGACCTCACTCAGCGCGAGATGCGCTACGCCGCTATTCCTGATTTGCGGGATGAATACCATCCCGGCATGGAATTAGAGAGCATTGTCAAGGTCTATGATTCCACCAAAGACGAACTGCTTATCTCCATCAAGGAAACGGAAACGAATCCCATCCTTGGAGCAGAACAGCGTCATCCCGTAGGCTCGCGTCGTCTCGCGGTCATTTCGGGAAAGTATGGTGGAGGCGTTTTTTGCAATCTGCCGGATGGAGTAGTCTGTATGTGCAATTACTCCTTCCAGCACGAAGACTCCGACTTTATGGTGGGAGAAAACGTAATGCTGGTTGTGCAGCGTTACAACGAAGAAAAACTCCAGATGTTCGGGAAAATCCTGAGTAAGTGGTAAATAAAAATGCTCCCTCCGCGTGAGACTTTGTGACAAAGCACTGTCAAACGTGGAGGGAGCATAGTTTTAGAAGAGAGACATAATCGATATTTGATATGCAATGCAAATGATCAGTTCAAAGTTTGCCTATCCGATGGCACTGCTTCCTGATGCAACCATCTACGAACCATTTACAATCGTCAGAACACCCCTTTTTGATTACTGCTTCTATTCTAACGGCTTGTAGACACAATCAGAGAAATCATCTAGTTCATTGTTGTGGTTATCATACACCGAACAATACATTACATTAAAAGCCTGTTCTCTTCTATGATTAACTAAAAAGTACTGATATTGATATCGGTGGTTTGGATCACTCTTGTAAGTCACAGAAATAAAATACCCGCCCTGTTTATAGTCCTTAAATACTTTTTTAGTCTCGATATCAGAAGAGAAGGCCCCTTGTTCCATCGAGTAGACGTCATATTTATTTTCTGCGAAAATTCTATAAATAGGAAAATGATAAAGCCAAGCCGATAGACCAATCAATAAAATGATTGCCACTATCATGATAAGCCGATATGCTTTAGCTTGTTTTCTCATATGTCTGAACTAAGCTCAAATCATGGATGGTAGAGGGTAAATCATATGGCAATCTTACGCCGACAGTAGGGCCGTTAGCGCAGTGAGTATCCGGTCCGTAATAATATGCTTGCCAAACCAGCTTCGAGCAGTAGGTCTTATCAGTGGAGGTTAAATCCATGTTAATTACATATTCTGCATCCGAATCTTTATAGGTGGCTTCAGCCCAGTTAGCAGCTTTTTTAGCAACAGTGGAATCACTGTGCCTATAAATCTTCGTCCATCCCTCGGCATTATAGTGCGTTATCCATTTAGACAAAGTAGTTGTTTCGGGATTTTTACCTGGTCCTGCAATATGCAGAATGCTGTAAGAAGAAATAGCAATACCTGAATGACCTGTTAAACCAGAAGATATTGTTCCATTCGTGATAAGCACGTCTCCTGCTTGCATAGAATATGACGTCGCAGCCCTGCTACTATCATATACCAATGAGAACTCTTCGCAGTCCTCTAATATTTTCGCTAACTGAGACTCTCTTGTTTTTAGTGCCTGCCAATATTCAAATGTGATATCATCCCCAAGAACACCTATATCTACCAGATTAGTATACTCTTGATACTCGGTGTTTTCAGCAGCAAATACGGTACTCGACAGGGATAAGATCATGACGATCGACAGTATTAAACTTAAAAATTTCTTCATATAACACTTCCTCCACAATAAACAGTCTTAACGAATTTCCGCGTAATCTTTATAATATATTAACACCTCCTTCTGAGTGCTATTATACCGTAGTTATATAATTTGTCAAGTGCAACAAAAAGACGAGGTAAGCTTCTAAAAAATTCGTAAAAAATAGATCCATTATCGAATTGCACAAAAGGATTTGAGAATTGATTTACAACCGCACCAACCACAGCGCTAAAGCTGCTTTTTATGTTCCCGACAAAGATGAACTGTTTGTCTCCATCAAAGAAACGGAAGCAAATCTGCTCCTTGTATCAGAACAGCGTCATCCCGTAGGCTCGCGTCGTCTCGCGGTCATTTCGGGGAAGTATGGTGGAGGCGTTTTTTGCAATCTGCCGGATGGAGTAGTCTGTATGTGCAATTACTCCTTCCAGCACGAAGACTCCGACTTTATGGTGGGAGAAAACGTAATGCTGGTTGTGCAGCGTTACAACGAAGAAAAACTCCAGATGTTCGGGAAAATCCTGAGTAAGTGGTAAATAAAAATGCTCCCTCCGCGTGAGACTTTGTGACAAAGCACTGTCAAACGTGGAGGGAGCATTTTTAGTTAATACAAAAACTCAGATAGACTTACATTCAAATAATTTAACCATTACGTTTGAATAAGGCCATTGTACGCATCATATTGTCTATATAGGCCTCATTTTTCCAATTCCAGCAAGGTGCAGCAAGATGAGGAGCAAGACACTTGCGGAATAGTTGTGAAGGCATATTGCTTGCATCTGGGATATAGTAAATTTTTTGATTTGTATCTTGAAATAGCAAATAGGAATCTGGATGTATAGACTGCCACTCTTGATATAGTCTCTCGTAATTATCGATATCCTTAATGCTTAGTGGAGAAATTGTTGAAACGATATCTTGCCAAATAGGACGTTCAAAGGGTACTATATGGATGTGTACGTGATCAACACTATTTGCGCCCTTGCTGAAAGGGTTAGAAGTGCCGTGCTCAAAGGTTACGCAATCTAATCCTAAACATTCGGCCAATACTGATTCAATATGTTTTTTTAGTGACAGCATTTCTTCATATGAAGAGTAAGGCACATCTGCAAGACTTAAGTAGTGCTGTTTGTGCACAAGCAGCACGTATCCTGCGGTCAAGCTTCCTATAGTAGGAACAGCAAACCAGTTACTTGTTTCAAGTAAAATGCGTGATGGACAATTTAGTTTGTAACCAATCTCTTTATAAAATTGACTCTGTAAAGGGGCCTTGTATTCTTTGCAAAAACAACAGTCCATATTTAATTCAGGAATTGAGGATTTCTTTAATATCATCATCAGACAAGGGAAGAATTTGCGAAACGGGCACGCCCCTCTTCTCTACGTCTTGGACACCAGTATATTCTTTACGGGAAACGAGGCAAAAAAGACCAATCTTTTCACATGTTTTCGGAAGATTATCAAGAGCATGACGGATTTGCGCGGATGTAACCAGAACATCGTGCACAATTATAACTTTGTCAGTCGGCTTGAGATCACCGTCCCAACACTTTTCCTTTTCAATTCGTCCCTCTTTTTTTCGCATATGAAAGATGATTACAGTATTTATTATTTTGACAAGAGATGAAGTTTTATCATATCTTGCTTTATTGAAGCAAAAAAATATATCCATCCAGGTTTTAAGTTGAATGGATATATTTTTGTTACGATAGCTCTTCGTGAAGCGGTATTCCGTCACGCTCAAGTTCCTTTCGCAGCTTTTGAATTGCTCGCTTTTTTATTTGATTGATACTCTGCCGTGATACTGATTTTGCCCGGGCAATTTCAGCACTGGTCATGCCAAAGCAGAATTCCCAAATAAGTACATTACGCTCGCTATCTGTAAGATTTTTGCCTGAAAGAAGTTCAGTAATTTCTAATAGTTCGTTATTGGTACAGGTATTAGCATTTTCAACATAGTATCGTTGGCCTTCACTCAAATCTTCAAAAAGAGTTTCGTTGGAATTGACCTTGGCTTGTTGCTTTGAAAGACGAATATAACTATGTCTAATTGATTGTGCTATGTAATTTACAACAACGCCATCACTTTTCCCCTCAAAAATTGTCGTGTTTATTTGTTTTAGCAATGCTATAAAATCGAGCGTCAGATCATTTATTGCATCCTCATATTCTAGCAGGTAGGCATATCGGGTCATTAAGCGATTAAACAGTGTAAGGAGTTCTAAAGTGCTCTTTTCATCTCCTTTTTGCGCTTTGCAAATAGTTTCTGCCAGCATAACGTTCACTCCCAAATTGTTTTTGGAAGTCTTGGGGAGAAAGACTAAGCGCACAATCTACTTTATAAAGAGATCGTAGAGCTACAAAAGTAAACAAAGGTTAAAAGTGGCGGTATTCAATGCATAACCGTGCCACCACAAAATTTTTCTCTTTATGTGCTTTTGAAGAATCCTAATGACATAATAAAAGTAGATGAGGTCTTGGGGAGACTCATATGAATACGCAAAGTATCAAGTCAACTAACAGTAATAATTCATTGTGCGGAGACTATAAACTGCAATTCGTCTAAAAGTGTTAAAGAAAAATGCTGATGCCTTTCTAGGGCAAGTAACTTCCCTTGCACTTATAGCGCTTTTAAGTTCACGTAGGGAACCAAGTAATGCCGGGCATAATAAATTACAGATTCTGTGCGAGCAGGGGAGGTTTGAGCGCTTATCGTGCAGCGAGATTTGTTGTCGCAAAATGGCATAATTTACTTTTATACTGAGAATTCTGCAACACAGAGTTGATGAAACTTTTGTAATAGGATTATGTCGAAGCAATGCGACTTGCTGATTGCCCTGTAGTGTTAACACACATTGAAAGAAATGGAGAATTATATGAAACGTCTGATATCTATAACGTCCGCGCTACTTTTCTTGCTCTCGGGGTGTGGACAGAAAGATGATCCTACTGCTCCAAAGCAGAATGATACGGAGTGCTACTACCTTTCCCAAAAAGATTTTCCGTTGCAGGAAGGTCAGCCAAACGCTGTACCCAACTTCCTCGACGAAACACAGCAGTTCTTGTATTGTCAGGCGTTTGCGCTCTACAGCGCGATGTTTGACGGTGAAACGACCGGCATCGATGACGCCTTCCCCGCCGCAAACGGCCAAACCGAGTACGACGAGTACACGCCGGACGGCTCCGACTATACCTATATCTGCTCCCACAGCCGTTGGCAGTCCTGGGCTGACTTTGACCGAGTAGTCCACGCGCTGTTCACCGATACGTTCTGGTCTACCTGCAATGACGACGGCAACGCACCAATCTACATTGAGCATGACGGCCGACTTTTTATCCTCGACTGCGCCTACGGCGACCAATATTACAACAGCAACATTCCCGACGAATTTACTCTGACTGCACGGACGGATGATCGGATCGACTTCACGGTGACGGCGCACTACTCTTATCCCTATCCACGCTGGGACGAAACCGATGATGAGCGCGACAAGCGGCTGGAAACAAGCTATGAGTACACGCGCACCTATATAGACTCGTGGAGCAGCGAAGGAACATACAGAGCGATTGCCTCTGGACAACACAGCGTAACCCGAGGGAAGAGCTATACACTGAAACTGAACTATAGCGTCAATGGCGTTGCCCAGCCTGAGCAAAGCGTAACAAAAAAGTGCCAATAGCAACAGAAGCGCACTAAAAACTCAGGCGCAAGACGTCAAGTTAAGGGCTATCATCCTTGCAATTACATCAAATTACTATCGATTTGCAAGCAAAGCAAGAAAAGTTTATTAACACGGAGACAGGAAATGAAAGATTATTTGAAAACGCTAAAGCGAGAGAAACCCAACTGTTTCTTTATAGGAATTGCAGTGTTGCTAACACTTACGTTATGCTTGAGCTCGTGTTCGAAAAATCAGAAAACGCAGCATCAAACATATACGTCAGATGCTACAAAGGCTCAGCTAACGTTCCCTGAGAACTCATCAGCAATCCTTTATGTGAATCAACGCCTAGACTTTTCCGCAGAGTTGCCTCTCGACTGGATAGGGCAAGTTGAAATCAAAGAGGAATATGGCCTTCATCACCAAAATGGCGGGAATTGCATTACCTTTTATCACAAACCGACCCACGACAACGGCGAGGGTGGAATTCTTTTCTTTATCGACTGCTATCCTGGCGAATGGAGTGAAGACAACCCGCCGGTCATAGCAGGCCATAGTGTTGTTGTTGCGCAAACGGAAGACTATACATATCTGCTCAGAACACCGAGCGATGTCGAATACAGTGAGTCCGATTCTGCGTTGGCAGAAGCCTACCAAGCCCTTGCTGCGCAGCAAGATTTTATTATTGCTCACATAAAGGCCATCTGTTAATTTGACTTTCTACACAGCGCAAAGCAAGGTGAAACATCGTCTCGAAATGTTATATTCTAAAGGCGATTTTTCAGGGAAGAATACCTACTTACTTTGACGTTTGCCAGCGAAACTCCCATTCCATATATGTCCCACTGCAGGCGCTTACTTGACTGTTGGGGCACATTTTGGATAGAGATTTCCACTGGCTTGAGCTCGCTTAAAAGTTATCCCACGATGAATAGCGGCGAAATGATTACCTGTCAATTTTATAGTGACTACTTACCTTGCATATCGCTGCTCGTACTGCGTATCAAACAAAAGTAGAGAAGACTCGGGGGGATTCCCCGAGTCTTCTTTGAGATTTTTATGTTGTATTATTAGCTATTTTTGCCAATATAAACAATCCGTCCAAAAGTAGAACTGTATCCAGAGGCATCATAGGAGGCATTCTTCACGATACTGGTCGTTACCGAACCACTCATATTTCCCTCAACAGTAGTAATGTTATTGCCTGTAATGGCTGTGATAATGCCTACGTGTCCAACACTGCTCCCGCCGTGCGTATCGATAAGTGCCAGATCGCCAACCTTTGGGGTTGTAGCAGAAAAACTTACGTTACCATTTACACCCCTGACCTGAGAGGCAATATTTGAAGTACCGAAGTTCATATTTGCTTTGATACCGCACTGACGAACGAACCATGCACACCACTCACAGTTAGGGTTCGAAACGCCGAAGTATTTGGCACACTGTGCTAAATTCTTCCCAATACAAGCGTTTGCCGCGGCGATTAGCGTCGTGACAGAACCCGTACCAGGATTAACAGAACCACCGGACACTTCGGTGATCTTCCAGCTCTGCGCGTTAGAAGCAGTATCCAAAACAGCCCATCTGACATCAGAATTGCTCGAAGTGCCAAGTGCCTTGAGGTATTTAGTGGTGTCACTCTTGAGCTGAATTCGATACACATTATTACCAAGTGAGATGAAATTCACATAGCAGTCAGCATTGAGAGTATAGACATCACAGTTCCAAGTGGAACCAGAACGGTTTGCATTAAGCATATAGCTCTGGTTGTTCACGGATCTAACAGTCTGATTGGAACCCAGACTGTCAATGGCCCACTGCTGATCAACACTGCCAGTGTCCGTCCAAATGCAAACGTTACGGCGCGAAGTGATGGTGCCGGTGCCGTAGACATTCAACGGGAGACCGGTCCCACCGTGCGAAACAATTTTATAAGTAGCCATAGTAAAAACCTCCATTTTTTGTTCCCAGATTACCATTTGGACATAATGGTGAAAAAGCTTGTCCAAGGCTTTTTCGCCAGGTAGTTCTGAGTTACTTATTAAAGAGACCACAATTTTTCTGATGTAAACATAGAAGTTTCAACTTCACCTGAAAAAGCTCATACTATATTTTCCTTTGGAGTATTTGTAGTTCGATATCGGTTGTGGATATATAATTTAGCTAGTCTTTACCCTTGTCCTTCGCCTTAAAGCTTAAAAGAACCTCTTTCAACTTCTGCGGTAGCGGCAGCCCTATTGCCACAGAGTTTTCTAATATGCTTACGACTTCGTTTGCACAATAGAACAAAATTGTCATTGCCTGGATTGTTGATCCATCACCGAGCAGATATCCATCGAGTACATGACACATCGATAAAACGACAAAAATCATGACTTTTAATGATATCCCTTTAAATCCTATTTTGCTCGATAGGCGCTTTTGATGTATTGCTACACAAATGCCGGTTATGTAGTCCAAGATTACTAGTAAAATCAAAATGTACAGATGGTCCGCGTTTTCTGTTCCCATAAAAAATTCAAGCAGTTTTTTTTCGTTATTCATATAAGCTGTTCTCCTTTCGAACTTATCCTATATCAAAAGAGAGGCAGTGCAACGGATTGTAAACGTGTGAGCGCTATTTACTTATGCCATAAGGAGTTATGTGTGAAAACTCAGAATTGTGGAAAAACTCCAACTATACAGCCTTCCCCTGTGATGCTACAATGAAGCTGTATT
>ERZ857982.1242-NODE-1242-length-25899-cov-3.819649_pt1 | contig 25899 bp, 28 predicted proteins | sample MGYA00519955_ERZ857982 | MGnify/ENA primary metagenome ERZ857982 (study PRJEB31778, sample SAMEA3449416) | human gut metagenome | biome: human gut; feature: human-associated habitat; material: faeces | place: United Kingdom | collected 2010/2012 ... | reverse complement strand
TTTATCGATGGCGCTGAGAACGGTTTTGGCATAGACGGGATGTATGTCAACGATGGCGCGACCAGGCCGTCTATGGCGATTCTTGCAGGCGAAGACATGGAATGGCAAATCTGTAATGGCGATGGCTCTTGTCTGAGTGGTCGTTTGGCCGCAACGAGCGATCCGAATTCGTTCGATCTTCTCGACGATGATGGAGCGGATTGCGGTTCTGTTCACCTTTCATGCATCGCGAGACGGGATGGACGGCATTCTCTACGTCTCCCACGAAACTGGCGATTTCAAGATGCGCAGGACTAACCGGGTGCCGGCTTTTATCGAGGAGTGAGAGTTCCCGGCGGCCTGCCGATCAGGCCGCCGGGGTATCGAACCCCGCATTCATCCGTACACACGGATGAATGCGGGAAGTGTCCGGATGAAGTTGATAATCAAGGAAACAAAGCCGTTCTGCCTGGGACGGCTTTGGCCTGGACTTTAACTACAACATCGCAATCGACACTTATCAGCTCGCGCAACGCGCATGGCCAAATCTCGAACGCTGGTGCATGGAGGACCTTCGAGATTAACTGGACATCCAAAACGACGACGCACACCGCGTGCTCGCCGACTGCGAAGACGAGATGGCTGTCTACAATGCGATCAGAAACGGCGTGAAGTCCGGAGAGCTTTCTGTGGAACCGCCGCGCCGTCGCGCGAGCCGACCGGGCAACCCGGGCAATCTGGTCCCGGCTCTCCCGGTCGCATTCCTACGATATCGCCCCTAGATCACCAATGCGTCAGATAAAGAATGAGGCAATGGCTGTGACCACGCCTACGGCAGATGCAACGACTGCGCCTTTTTTCCTCTCCTTTAGTCCGACGAATAGGGTTGCCGTAAAGTAAAGGGCGGAAATGCAGTCTATGGCAAGCAAAACGAGTTCCTTGGGCGGTTTCAGCAAAAGGTCGCTAGCAAAGAGTGCTGCGAGCAGGGTAAAGCCGATTGGGACCAAGTATCTCGATTGATTTTGCGACAGCATGGCAACTGCCTTTCAGAACAGGCAAGTGAAAAGTCGGTACGATGTCATTGCGGTTGCAAACAAGCCGCCGCCAGGACCGGTTGTTACGAGACCGGCGATAACGCATTTTCTCGGTTTCCAGCTCATGACAGACCCCTCTCTCATGGTGAAACGCATACATTATGAGATATGCACATTATCTCGCTAATTAATTTCAATATCCATCATCCAACTAAAGAATACTGACTCACTGGTTCAGCGACGATGCGTTCTTACCCTTGCGTTCCCACTCGCCGCGTCGGCGGTCGGAAGGGTCTCCGTCTCGCAATCAGCGACCTTGTAACCGTATCTGATGACTGTAGGTTAAACCAACCCACAGCCATGAGCACGTTAACGTAATACTATACTAATTACTTAATATGCTCACGTATTTCTATCTGCGTCTTAGAATTACTTAATGTAGTCATATGTTAATGTGCTAATATATGACTATGCTATTCAGAAAGGGGAGAACATGGCGACGAACATCCTGCTAGTCAACCAGAAGGGCGGCGTCGGCAAGACGACGTTCGCCGACGAGATTGCCTGGGGCCTCGAGCGCCGCGGCCACAAGGTCGGTTTCGGCAACCTGGACCCGCAGGGCGGTGCGAACCACGAGAAAAACCTGCTCGACGACGAGGACGCCGTGAACGTCATCGACACACCGGGCTTTTTGAGCGACGACACCGCCGAGTACGCCAAGAATGCGGATATCGCGATTATCCCGGTGCAGCCCGGAACGCTGGGCCTGAAGCCCATGAAGCGAACGATCAAGGTCATCACCGAGGCCAATCCCGACTTGTCGTTCGCAATCATCATCAACAACTTCGCCGGCAACCAGACCGTGGACAGACAGTTCCTCGAACTGCTCGAGGCCGACGACCTTCCCGTGCTGGGCACCGTACCGACCGCGGCGGCCTTCAAGCAGGGCGCGGCGCTGGGAAAGCCCGTGTATGAAATCGCCAAGAACGGCAAGGCCGCCCAGGCGATTGAAAACATCCTGAACGAACTGGAAGAGGTGCTGTAAATGGCAAAGTTCAAAAAGGCGACCTCCTACTTCGATGTCGCCGCGGAGAAGGCCGAGGAGAGGCAGCAGAAAATCGTTGAAAGCGCATCTGAGCCCCAGAAATCGGCTCCACAGGTACGGAAAGCCGGGCGCCCCAAAAAGGGCGCTGAAGGGGCATCTGAAAGGCTTGTTCAGCTGTCCGTGTACGTTCCGGAGAGTTACCGAAAACGTTTGAAGCAAGTGGCGCTCGAGGAGGACAAGTCCGTATCGGATATCGCTCGGGAGCTTTTCGATCGCTATCTGGCCGAAAAAGAGTTCTAGTTGAGTTAACGGGCACCGAAAGGTGCCCGTTTTTCTTTTACCTTGGCCACTGAGAGCCGATTTAAGACCCCGTTTTATCTATCAGTGAGAAAACGGTCGAACCTCACCGATAGGACGTCTTATTTTCGATTCTGTAGCTCCCTGCCGGTAATTGAAGTGAGGTTGACCAAATGTCGGTATCCAGATCAACCAGAAAACGGATTCGGCGTCATTGCCGAATTGTAGGGCTTGCAACTAAGTGGGATTAGTTCGCCCGGGGAGCCGAAGGCGACGCCGGCGCCGAGGGCTGACAGCGACGTAGTCGGGGAGCTGGGGCGTTAGCCCCCACACTCATGGCCGAAGGCCATGCCAAGGAGCGGTAGTGACGCGGAGCGAACGCAGTGAGCGGAGGGCAAGGACGATGGCTTTTCTTGTTTGTATATCGTTCGATTATTAAATGCTTTCTGGTGGATTTCTCTGTTTCCCTCTTGAGCTCAGACTAAGTGAATCTAATTCACTCTAGTTAGACTTGGTGGGTTGTATGAACCCATAGTTGTGGTTATTTCAACCCATAGTTGTGGTTATTTCAACCCATAGTGCATGGGTTAACTGAACCCATAGTTGGCATGGGTTATTTCAACCCATAGTCTCGTGAGACAACCCATAGTTAATAAGTTGGCCCAGGTTAACACAGGCTCAAACTATGGGTTGAAATAACTATTTCGGTACTTTTTGGCGTTTTCCGATCGCTTTCTATGGGTTGAAAGAACCCATAGCCGGAAAAGTGGCTTAAATTTTCTATGGGTTCTTTCAACCCATAGCTCTACCGTCACAGAAAAGCATCCGCGATCCCTGTGAGCAAGTCTATCGGTTGTCCTAACCGATAGACTTGCTGAAGAACCGTTATTTAACCCCCTATCAATAAAATTATTTTTCGTCTAACTATGGGTTAAACCAACCCATAGTTAGACTGTAGGTTGGTTTAACCCATAGTTTGTAAGGAAAAGAAATAGGGCTATGGGTTGTATGAACCCATAGCCCTTCAAACTAGGCAGAATGCTTTGCGTCCCACTGAGCTTTGCGTTTCGCCGAATTCTCAGCACGTTGCTTTTTCTTGCCCTCCTCGACTTCGAGTCTGCGCTTAGCGATCGCCGTCATATCGAGCCGGTACTCAACCGATTTGTTATTCCCGCGCGGCGACTTAATCAAAAGACCGAGTTCGACAAGCTTGTCGATTCTCTTTTTAACATTCGAGCGATCCGACTTGACGTCAGCCGCCATGGTGGCAAGGCTGATGTAGCAGGTTGATTTGTAGACGTCCTTGCGCTGGAACGACCAAATCCGCCCCATAATATCGGTGTCGAGCCTAGGCAAACCGAGCTCGAGCATCCATGGCGGCTTGATGATCGCGACCTTCTCGCTGACCATATCCTGCACCATGTGGGCGACACGGGACGATTCATCCGATGCCCGGCGAAGTACCTCGCGGTGACTCTCACTATTGGCCATGGCGGCATCTGTGACGGCCTGATTCGCGAAATCGGACGCCGTCCCCATTCCAGACGGGTTTGCGGGACCGGACGGGTGGCTATCCGTGTCCCACGGATAGCCACCGCCCACATCCGGTTTTAAATTTTTGGTATCCATAAACTAGCCTCTCGTTGAGGCTATCTAGCCATCAGCCGAAGTGATGCCATAGTATTTTGGTAGTACTTCAACATAGGGGCCCAAATCGAAGCATACGTGTGCTAGGATTGCAGGTAACAGGCCAGAAAGCCACATTTGAACATGAAAGAAGCCCTTCTTACTTGGCGGTTAGGGGGCTTTTTTCATATCTATTTTTGCTCTTTAACACGCTCCAAAAACTCGGCGATAGCGATCGCCGCCATAGACGACTTAGCTACACCGCGACTCTTCGCGTAGTCATCGAGATCACGCCAAATTTCGAGAGGCAGAGTAACCTGGATTCTTTTCTTCTCCTCGGCCACTGCCATAGACAATTACCTCCTTCGTTGAACAAGCGAAATCGTACCACTACTGATTGAAACAAAGCGTATCACAAATACTGTCTAAAATACAAACTAACACAAAGTGGTACACCTAAATTCGCTAAATCTTTCCCATCGATCAGATAGGCGCTCGAGTTTCCAAAAAGGACACAGGAAATTGCCAAAAGGGGCACAGTGAAACGTCCCTAGAATCAACTGTTACGATAAAAACAGGGGGTAACTCCGCGGACACGGCCTAGCGCGCTGCCATCCAGTGCCGATTCTGCCATACTCGCAATTCGGCAAGGATGAGGAGTATGAATTGATCGGGGCTTATAGGACAACACCAAAACCGGCATCGACGGCTCCATGGATGATTCGGATTCCAAATAGACCCTGTTAGTTGAGCTGCTTCTTTGCCGGATTCGTATGCGAAACCGCTATACCTGTGACAATTGCCATGAGGCAGCTTGCGACGAGTCCGTACTCATACTTCAAAATGTTTGTTGCGGTCAGGGTGATAATCAACACTGTCAGAATTTGCAGAACTATCGTTATTGCGAAGAGATTTATTCCTTGTTTGGCCGAAGTCGCTGAATGAGTCTGGCTTCGTTGATTCAGGTTGAAGCAGACAACAAAAGCGACCAGTTCGCTTGATAGGGGGCCGACTACATAGAAAAAGATTGCGTCAATGAAGCCTATAGTGTTGTAAGTTGTTTCGCCGGAAAACACAGCGTATAAAGCATATCCAAAACTTGGGTGATTCACGTATGAGTAGGAGAAGACCAAGAGCGTTACCAGTGCTACTGCCATAAGTACATTCAAGACGATTCTTCTACCGTTCATCGGTCACTCCTTTCGAGTGCTGATACAAATATATTAATATAATAACAGTTTTATCCAATAGGATTGGAGGAATCATGGCAGTAAAATCCGTTATTCGTAAGTTAATGTTATTTTCAGCATCAACTGTCCTTTTATCAGCTTTTTTGGCTGTGACTCCATCTTTTGGTTTGACAGTAAATCACGATGTGTCTATCACCGCGTCTTACGCAGAAGTTTCGTTGTTTGATGAAATCTCTTTAGCAAGGCGTGTCATGCAAGAAGACGTCCTTGATACGTATTATTCGTTCTATTGTTTTAATAACGTTGCGCATAATATTCCCTTAAAGGATCCAACTTATAAGCGACTAACTTTCAAGAATAGCTACAGCCGTATTTATCCGGATACATGTCGAACAAGTTTTGTTTATACTTGCCCCACGTGCAAGGGCGACGGGCTTATGAAAGTATTTCAGTGCAACTACCAAACGCGTTGATTCGATTGTGGGTGGCTTATATGCATAGCATGAAGTTCAAAGCAATTCTAGGTTCTTTCTTCCTTTTTGTTTGTTTATGTTTTCCGACTGCTGGCTTTGCGGACGGGATTGTCTGCAATATGAGAAACGATGTTCAGCCGGTTGCTTCTCTATCTAATGATCTCTCATATGCTTCTGGCACCGCTGCTCGCCGTGCGAACAGCGAAAGGGTCTTGAATGTATATTGGACTTTTACGGGACTATTGAATGGTCGAGAAGTGAAAGATCGAATTGTATATAGGGATTACAAGTCGCTATCTTTTCCTAATTCCTATAGTACTCTAGCGCCAACTTGGGTTAATACTCGCGCCACCGGTTCTAACGGTGAATATTTTTCTCAGGTTCAAGCTACTGGGGTTGGATCCGTAGAAACATGGCGTTGCAACTATCAAATTAGATAATTTGATATAAACGTCACATCTAAATAACGTGCACTTTCGCTGGAGGGTCGCTGTTTGGCGGCCCTCTTTTTTGCACAGGCGCGGTGGGATGGTAATATCGGGCGGGAGTCAGCCGCTCTGATAGAATCGTCCTTGCTGTCGGCAGCCCTCGTGCCGGGCAGAGCCCTCCATTTGATGGGAGGTGATGCCCATGACCGATTTCACCGAGCTCGTGAAGCTCCTGACCGCTATGGTCTCGCTCCTCACGGCCCTTGTCGGCCTTTCCAAGGCACTCAAGCAGGGTTCGAAGCCCAAAAAGAAAGGCCACCGTCGCTAAGACGATGACCTAACTCTACTAAGCAACGGCTCTGCCCAGCTCACCACAACTTGGGCTGCCGTCGGCATCATTTTACCCTCCTGACGAGGAATTCGTCCATATTTCAAAAATCAAATCCTGTTCGCGCGTGGGCGTAAACTTTTAGTTGGGCAAATCCGGCAGATTGGAGCTTGAAACATGAGGGATATGCACCTCATGTCGCTCATAAAACGTCTCCTGACCTCGAAGGAGAACGTTTTTTAGCGACAGAAGGAGACATAAATATGATCTGGTTTACCAGCGACACCCACTTCGGGCATGAGAACGTGCTGAAGTTCACCGGCCGCCCGTGGGAGACGATTTGGCAGATGAACGACGCCATCGTCGACGGCATCAACGGCAGGGTTGCCGTGGACGACGAGCTCTACATCCTGGGGGATTTCTCATTCAAGATGACCGCCCAGGACGCCTATGCCCTGCGCAAGCGGATCGCCTGCAGGCGCATCCACCTCGTCCCGGGAAACCACGACAAGGACTGGACCCAGCCGGCGGTCGCGGGCGCGTTCACCGTGGAGCCGCCGATCTGCGTGCTCAAGATCGACGGGCAGAAGATCGTCCTGAGCCATTACCCCATGGCCGACTGGCAGGGCATGAACCATGGATCGTGGCACCTCCACGGGCACATCCACAGCAGCGGCGGCGCGTACAACGAGTTCAACCGCAAGCAGGGCCTTCTGCGCTACGACGTCGGTTGCGATGCCAACGGGCACTCCCCGGTGAGCCTCGACGAGCTGAGGGAATGGTTCGCCGGAGTCGACGAGCCGTGCGGCCGGGTGAAATGGCCCTGGTGGGTCAACGAGACCGGCGACAGGCAGGTCGAGCGCGAGCTGGCGGCGTACAAGAGGGAAGAGGCAATCCGATGACGGTCTATGTGACGGGCGACATCCACAGTGGGCTCGACATGCAAAAGCTCCGCGACTGGGAGCTTGGCGATAGCCTTACCAGCAATGACTACCTCATCGTCGCCGGCGACTTTGGCTTTCCGTGGGATTTCTCTGCCGAGGAATGCGCCGACATCGCCTGGCTGGAGTCGCGCCCCTACACGGTACTGTTCGTCGACGGCAACCACGAGCGCTTCGACCACTGGGAGGAGCGCCCCATGGAGCCGTGGCATGGCGGGCTGACGCAGTGCCTGTCGGACACCTCACCCATCCGGCGCCTGACGCGCGGCGAGGTCTTCGAGCTCGACGGCTCGACGGTCTTCACCATGGGCGGTGCCACGAGCGTGGACAGAGAATACCGCGTGCCGTATTCCAGCTGGTGGCCTCAGGAGCTCCCGGACGAGCGCGATTTCGATACCGCGCGGTCAAAACTCGACGAGGTCGGCTGGAAGGTCGACTGCGTCATCACCCATACATGCGCCACGCGCATGCTCTCGCCGACGCTCTACCCGGACCCAGGCTGGGAACGCCCCGATGTGGACCGGCTGACCGAATTCCTCGACGAGCTTGAGGACCGCCTGGACTACAAGCGCTGGTATTACGGACATTTTCACCGAGACGGCAATCCGGACGAACGGCACACGGTGCTGTATGACCGGATCGTGGGGCTCGGGGACAAACTCCTGCCGTGGGGTGCGTACTGATGACGGTCTATGTGACGGGCGACGTGCACGGCAGGGCCGAGTACGGGTCCAGCCGGTTTACCTCCAAGTCTTGGCCGCTGGGCCGGACCCTGACGCGCGATGAGGTGGTGATCGTGGCCGGCGACTTCGGCTTTGTCTGGGATGGATCCAACGCCGAGAAATACTGGCTCGACTGGTTCGAGTCGAAGCCGTGGACCACGTGTTTCGTAGACGGCAACCATGAGAACCATCACGCCTTGGCTAATCTGCCGGTACGGGAATGGAACGGCGGGCTCGTCCATGAGGTGCGACCGCACGTGCTGCACCTGATGCGCGGAGAGGTGTTCGACATCGACGGGCTCACGGTCCTTGCCATGGGCGGTGCCGCGAGCAACGACAGGCAGTATCGCAGGGAGGGGAGGAGCTGGTGGCCCGAGGAGATGCCGAGCGAGGAAGAGATGGAGCACTGCCGCGCCTCGCTCGACCGCGTGGGCTGGAAAGTCGACCACGTTGTGACTCACGAGGCTCCTGCCGCCCTTGCTGAGGGGCTGTGCCGCGAACGCGGACGTGAGTACCGCGGGGATCCGCTGCAAACCTTCCTGGGCGAGCTCGACGGACGGCTCGATTACTGCGCCTGGTTCTTCGGACATTACCACGGTGACGAATGGCTCGACGCCGGGCATCGCTTGATCTACCAAGACATCGTGCCGATCGAAGATGCTACGCCCGGTTCTAGGAACCTTCTGGAAGCGCTCTAGAAGATTCCTAGAAATCAGTAGCCTGACAGGAGAAGCGCGGGGCTACTCGTCCTTCATCTGGGTCATGACCTCGACCTTAGCCTCGGCCACGGCCGCTCGCTGTTCGGTTGCAGCGAGGCGGTCCTTGAGGGCGGCAACCTCGGCCATCAGGTCGCGCTGGGCCAGGAGTGCGTCGTTCAACTCGGCTTGGGCTTTCAGCGCGGCGTCACGCTCGCCGCGCAGGCGCTCGATCTCATCGACCATGGCCACGGCCTCGGCATGGAGCTGGACGACCTGCCTGTCGAGTTCCCGAGCATCGGCGAGATATCTGACGCTCGCGGCATGGAGCTCGTTGTTCTCGAGCTCGAGGCTCGCGGTATCGAGTTCGAACTTCTCCTCTATAAAGGCGACCCGCTCATTGCAGTCGGCCTCAATCTTTTCATTCCGATCCGTCGCCTCGGCGAGCTTGCGGCTGAATTCATCCACCTGGGCCATGAGCAGTGCGTTCTCGGTCCTGAGGTCGGCAGTCTCGCGCAGCAGCTTCTCCCGCCATGTCGCCTCGATCCGCTCGGCAGCCTCATCGAGGACGGCCTTCACGCCGGATGTCTCGCTGATTTTCTTTTCGCTCGGATTGTCTGCCATGGTGCAGCACTCCAATCAACAATGGGCATGGCTTCGCCATGCCATACGGCTGGGAACAATGCACGGCCGCTGTTGATTTGTAGTCATCCTGCGATCGGTGAGTTCTAAAAAGGCGTCTCAGGTTATGCGTTCACGCAGGTTTTCGATTGGAGAAATACCGCACACCTATATAGTACCGCCGCCGCACTCGGATTTATCTTCTGACTCCAACTAACCCGCGCTCGCGGAGCACGCGGTACAACGTCGATTTCGAGATGCCCGTGGCGGTGCAGATGTCTGTGATAGGCGTCTCGCGGGCGAGGTAGAGCTTCACGGCCGCATCGACCTTGACATCCGCAATGCGCGGACGCCCGCCAACGTTGCCACCGTGGCTTCGCTTGACGGCGATGCCCTCGGCCTGGCGCTGCTTGATCAGATCGCGCTCGAGCTCGGCTGTACAGGCGTGGGTACCCAGTACGAAACGGCCGAAGGCAGTATCGAGGTCAACGGGCTGTTTCAGTGATATGAGCTTCACTCCTAAGTTCCTGAACATCAGGTCATAGTTCAGCAGTTGCCTGGTCGATCTGGTTAGGCGCTCCCAAGATTCGACCACCACCTCATCCCCACGTTTCATTTTTTTGAACAACTTTTTCTGTTGCGTGCGGTCGCCCTCGCGTGCGCCAGTCTCCTTGTCTTTGTAGATATGGCCATAGGGCACGCCGGCGTTGACCAACGCCTCGATTTGCCTATCTAGCTTCTGATCCTTCGTGCTCACGCGAGCGTATCCGTATCGCGTCATTTTTTAGCCTCCTGCCTCGTAGTTTGATTTTCCCATGAGGTTTGACAGGATGGTTTTGGCACTAGGTTTTGACACTCGATTTGCACGGTCTCGACCGCCCGATTTGCAAGTGCCGTTCAGCATACCTTTTGAGACGTCGGGGCCTTGAATATGAGCAATAAGATGCGTATCAGTTCGCGATGGTTCGATGATGGGACCGGCTATACCGGTTTTTCGATATGGCTATGGCAGTTTTTATATATCGAGTGAGCACGAAGGGCCAGAAACTCGACTCGCGGAGGGGCGGCGGCAACCCGCTGGTGAAGGGAGTTAAGTTGGCGGGTTCGATCTCCCGGTTCAAAAAATACTCAGTATACTGAGTGATTTTACTCAGTATACTGAGTATTTAAGAAACAAGGAGGTAGATTGACATGTTTGAGCGCCATCAAGTTGCCGTGATAGCCCAGAGGATGCGGGAAACGAATAATCCGTTGATGCAATTTATAATCGGGCCCCGCCAAACGGGAAAGTCGACCATGTTCGTGCAGGCGTTGCACCATGTAGACATGCCCTGTCACGTGGTCAATGCGGACGATGTTGTGAATCCCGATGCCAGCTGGCTGCAAATCGAGTGGCAACAGGCAAGAAACCTCACGTCTGGAGGTAAGGCCCCGGCCGTTTTCGTTGTTGATGAGATTCAAAAGGTGCAGAGTTGGTCCACGGTCGTCAAGGGATTGTACGACCGGGATCGCCGGGAGGGGACGCCGCTCAAGGTCATGTTGACCGGATCGTCGTCGCTGCTGCTGCATAAGGGCTTGGAAGAATCCCTTATGGGCCGTTACGAGCTCATTCGGTCGCCGCATTGGTCCTATCGCGAGTGCAGCGAGGCCTTTGACTTTTCTTTTGAAGACTATCTCTATCACGGCGGATATCCGGGTGCGGCGCCGCTGGTTTCCGATGACGCCCGTTGGCGAAACTATATCCGAGATGCGATCGTCGAGCCGGCGATCTCGCGCGATGTTCTCTCGTTGGAGAATATCCGCAAACCGGCGCTGATGCGCGCGCTCTTTTGGCTCGCGGCGAGCTATTCGGGACAGGAGCTTTCGTATTCAAAAATGGTAGGCCAGCTGCAGGATGCCGGTAACACGGTCACGGTCGCCGGGTATTTGGACCTGCTGGGCAAGGCCGGTTTGGTTACGGCGATCCCCAAGTTCAGTGACAAGGAGCTCGCAAAGCGCCGAAGCACCCCGCGGCTCATGGTTTATGACACGGCGTTTATGACGGCGCTCGGCGATAAGGGCCGTGCAGAATGGCTGGAGGATTCGGCGCGGCGGGGTCATTTGGTGGAATCGGCAGTGGGTGCACGACTGCTTGCGCGCGCGCCGGAAGAGGGTTTTGAGGTTATGTGGTGGCGTGAAGGCGTCAAAGAGGTCGACTTTGTGCTGCGAAGGGATGATGCACTGAGCGCCATCGAGGTCAAAAGCGGTGGAGAGTCCGGCCAGAGCGGCATGTCGACGCTCCTAAAAAAGTATCCGCGAGCCAAGCGGATCGTCGTGGGAGGAGCGGCGGCCGGGGCGTGCACCGTGGAGGATTTTCTGCTCGATAAGGTACCGCTGTTTAACTAGCCTGAGCAAATTGAGAAAATACTCAGTATAGTAAGTGAAATCACTCAGTGTACTGAGTATTTTGACTTGGGCGTTGGATGGGTGCTCGGTCACCGCGTGCGATGGTGAAAACCGGGCCAGGCCTTACCAGCGGATATGCATACAGGAGGGGCTTCCATTTTCCATGTCCCGCTCATATCGTCTGCCAGAAACCTGACGAATGACCTGTCCCCCCCCGTCATGCCCTTGTCACAAAATCTATTAACGGGACCGTCAAATTTCCTCCTGCATTTTCTGACGGTACCGCGGTTCCCGCATACGTTTTGGGACTGTTGAATATGAACAATAAGATATGTACCAGTAAAGTTCGATGCCAGCATTGATTGGAGCGCTCAATGTGCGAAATTGCGGTCATGTTTGATGAGGGCGAAATGGCTTTGATTCAGGTTCATGCGGACGCCGCAGGCGTGCCCTTTTCCGAGTTCGTGAGAAGGGCGGCACTCGAAAAAGTCGAGGACATGGCGGACATCGAGGCTTACGGCAAAGCCTTGGATGAGGATGACGACGCCCGCTACTCAATGGATGACGTCATGCGTATGGCTATGTGGAACAATTAGCCGTTCACGGTGCCAAACAGGCCGCACGCGGTGGGCGGCGGCATTGCCGAAAAATCGACCTCACCAGATGCGATTTACGGCCCGAAAAAGGGGTGCTGCTGGCATCCACACCAACCTTTGGCTAAACGTCCCGTAAATCGAATCCTGTTAAGCCGCCTACCTGCAGTTTTGTGAAATTTGATACCACCGGGTGAGAATCATGTCCGCGCGGGGCGATATATTAGGTAAAACACCCGCGAGGAAAGGAATAGCCATGAGCGACGCACAGGAAATCGTTCAACGACTCGAACGCGAGATGGCAGACCGAGCTGCCGCCGTTGAGAAGGTTGATGCTTTCAAGGCTCAGTTCAACCAAACCATCAAGGCCTTCATGGTCGCAGACAGTGCGATCCGCACCCTTGACGACCATGACAGCGAGATCGACGCCCAGATTGCAACTGCCATCGACGAGCATCTTCGCGCCATCGACATGCTCTGCCACTTCGGCATCGACGGTGGTTTCGGTAAGAAGCATCCGATCAAGGAGTACTAGACCGCTGCATGGCCATGGAAGTAAAGTAGAAGAGGGTCGAAACGAAGCAGTTCCCGGACAATTGGCGTCCGGCCAGACACTTCGGTTCGACCCTTTCTTTCAGGATTCTGTAACAGCTGATTGAATTGCAACGCACTAGGGCAGGGCAGTTCAAAGCTAGCGAGGCGTGTCGCCGCGCGAGTAGTCGCCGCGATCGACAACGCGATCGTCCATCTGTCGCGACACGGCGCTACCGCCGTGCGCCTGGCCGGCAGCACGAACGCGGTCATCGTCGGCATCGGGAACGGCGCCGGCATAGCGGTTGCGAATCTCCCTTGCGTAACCGCGACGCGCAAGAAGCTCATCGCGAACCGCCGGATCTTCGAGCAGGTCCTCATCGCACTTCGGTGCGATGAATTTGGGGAATGAATTGTAGGCGACGCCCTTGCTCGCTTTTGCTTGTTCGACCCACGCCGAGTACTCCTTCTTAAGACGTTGAATGTAAATCTCACAGCGCTTCTCGTACGGCAATGCTCGCTCGGCTTCCAGCACGTTCTTTTCGAACGCCGCTTCAAGTTGTTTGACCGCGAAACGTCCGTCGAGTCGAGTCAGATTGAAAGTGCACTTCGGATTGCCGGCTTCTTTGATATCTAGATCTGTCGCATAGACTCGATTGTTCTTGATGAAAATGTCTACGCCCCACGATGCAAGTAGTTTTTTGAACTGCTCCATGTTCTTTACGCGACCTTCGTCAATTGCGATATGGATCAGCTCGCGCAGATTGTTTTTGTAACTGTATTCGTCGCGGTCGATGATTTCCTTTTCGATCTCGCGAGGTTGGCGCTCACGAATCTTCGAATTCTTCTTTCCCTTCTCAAGTTGGACGAGGTTCCATTTGTCATCAAGTTCACGAACCCATGAAGCGCGCTTGTATTTGCCTCGACGGCCACCGGTGTCGCAGCGTTTACCCGTCAGCAAATCGGTTCGATTTATCGCCATGTGGACGGCATAACGTTTGCCAGCTTTATCGCTTTCTTCATGCAACGCAAAGATAACTTGCTGATTTTGATAATGCTGGGCGACCCATTCTTTCGCGTACGACATGCATTTTTCCGGAGTCATCTTACCGCCGTTGCACGAACATTCTTCGGGCAGGAACGCGAGAATCTGGTGAAGGATAGTCACGTTCTTGGCACCGGCTCTCGAAGGTTTGTCGTGATGAAAAACCTTTCTGGTCATCGCCATTTTAGAAAACCAATACTTGTCGCATTCGATGTTCCAACCGTCACGGGCCAAGGCATGTTTTCCGTTGATGTACTTACGGACATTCTTTGCGTACCGATCGCTCGAAACGCTCTTCTGCTTGATAACCGTCATTTCGTTTCGCCACCTTCGATGAAATAACGACGCTCAAGAGTTTTCAGGAATCGAAAAGCGAGATCCGCGCTTTTCGTAACGTGGTCAACGGTTCTGAAAACCGCTATCTCGTTATAAGAGGGAAGTCCGTTAGCATTTATGAAATGCATGAGCTGATTGAGGTTTGTGCCCTGCTTCAAAAGTTCGTGATAAATTTTCTCGGCACCTCCGCGATCGAAATCTATCTTTTCGACTTTCCCACTGATAAGAACGCGACGGGCGTATGAACTGACGGTTACACCGAGCGAGTTCGCGTTGCTTTCGATTTTCTTTTTCTCTGCTGGAGAAACCTTGATGTGAATCTCTTCAGATCGAGATTTCTGGTCGACGTTTTCTGCAGAACCGAAATCAATATCAAACTCGTTGATGTTGCATAAAACAAACCGTATAAGTTCGGCTTCGCTTAACTTATGGCGTTTTGCAATTGAAGCGATGGCTTTCTTCTCTTCATCGGAAAGAGATGCTTTGACGGTGTGCGGGCGAAGCCTGCTCATGATTCCTCCGGAAACGAATCAGCGATCGGAGAGGCCTCCGATCAAAACCTGCTATGCGATTCGCTTTCCTTGAGGAACGGCTGGCGTCGTTCCAAAAATGAAGAATCGACTCCACGATTCTTTCGCGCGAAGTTTCAACTTCGAATAAACCTTATCGCCGTGAGAGGCGATAAGCAAGATTTGTGGTGTGGTGTTTTTGGGACGAATAGGCCCACAAAAGTGCCACCCACAGTCATCTTGCAATCTCCGGAACGGTGATTGGGCGAAACGCAGTGTAGACGCGGAATGAGAGGCCTCATTCCAAGCGAGAGGCCTCGCGGCGTCGTAACTGCGTGAAGACCGTGAGCGGAAGCGAATTTTTAACGCGAAGGATGCTGAGTGTTAGAAGTTCGCTGTAGCGAGAGCGGAGCGATATTGCGAATGCGAGGGATGCCGAGTGTTCGCATTGCCGCGAAGCGGGTTTGCGGCGACCGCGGCGCAAACATTCGACTTGTCGAATCGTTTTTCGCAACGCCGGCGAAAAAGTTGAGGCAGCTTTCGACAATTTCAATGGCGCGGAGAGTCATTAGCGTGACTCGCAGCGCTGTTGGATTTGTCGAAAGGTGACGCAGCTCGCATTGCGATTCGGATTAGCGAGTCGGTTTTCATGCGGCGGTCAAGCCGCCTATGATCGCGACCTTCGGTCGCTATCGATTTTCAAATTTTGTTTTGACGCGAGTTGAGATGCGAAACGAAAAACCGAAACGCCCGCGCGAGCCGTTTCGACTTTTGCGCGGGCGTTTCGAATCAAATGAAAATCAATACGATGAGTTTTTGAGTTTCACGCTTCATAACAGATTTAAAAACTACGGCGTCGATTCCAACTGCCATCAATCAACCGATGCAGTCGCAGTCAACTTACCGACCCAGGTCCAAGGGCGGAGCCCTGGCAAGAGCCAACGGCTGCGAACTTGTGGCTACATTTACGATGGAGGTACAAGTTCGCGTCTCTTGCGAGATTTTTCATCTCACAGCACATTTCACGGCAAACCATCGCCGCGCTTAGATCGCCTCGGTGTCCGGTGGCTGTCCGGTAGCGAACCTTTTACCGAGACGCACCGGAGACATTGCGTAACTGTGTCATGCCGCAACAATGTAAAAGTGTGACTGCCGAACTGTGTAATAACGCAATAACGTAACAACGTTATTGCGTCACTTTTTAACGCCGCCAAGGGCGCCGGGTTTTTAGGGCAGAGCCCTAGTGCGCCGCCGGGCTTTGTACGGCGGCGCACGACACTTGCGGAAAATTTTCAGGCGCGATTAGTTCAATGTTCAATTGTTCTGCTATTCCACAGTCACGTTGTTCTGTTATTTCGATTTGCCGTAATCGCGTTATCGCACAGCTACGCTACTACGTAGTTACGTTATGACACAGTTGCGTTGTGTCATAGTTCGGTTCCGCAAGAGTCGTACGCCGCCGTACAAAACTGCGTTTTGCCCGGCGGCGTACGATTTAGGGCTCTGCCCTAAAACCCGGCACACGGCAAAACGAAATAACAGAACTATGCAATAACGACATTACGTAAATACGGCATTGCTGAAAAAGTGAATACCGTTGACACTCCCCGTAGTTGAAACCAGGGGTTTTACGACGGTTTTGATAATCTATGTGGTCAATATAATGCCGTTGAACCCGCATATCGATACCGTTCAGCCATTCGCCTCGCCCCCGTCGCACGTATCTTCATCCGGTCTGTTACTTTTAATCTAACAATTCTTTGAGGAACGTAGGTGCTTCTGAATGTACTGTCGACTTCTTCTCAAACTAATCCTAAGAGACAAGGCCGTATGGATTTGTACGCTCGTTCTCGCTGCAGCCTTTTCCGTCCCCATTGCGTTCAATTCACCCATCTACGGGCCCTTCTTCATGAAGCAGGGCATGCAGGGCTTCGTCGACGCATTCAATACGCGCGCGCCCCAGGCCAGCGGCACAGACCTATCGCCAGAGCAGCAAGATGACGCTGAGCTTGCAAGATACGCGAACGCCGCCCTCGCCGCTCAAACCGACGCCGCCTTTCTCGACTCTGCCGAGAGCTACTACGCGCTCATGGACGAGGGCTTCCAATCCGGGTCCATCGTGGGAGACCGAGAGACCAATGACGCGGAGCTCGCGTATTGCCGCGCTCTGAGCGGCTCCGGCATCACGGATATCCCGGCCTCCGCAAACGACCTGCCATTCCTTTCCTTCCTGCCTTACGCCATTGCCCAGGCGCCGTCTTTCCTTCCCTTCATCCCCTTCCTTCTCTCGTCGATACTCGTGCTCGGCGCCACAAGGCCCGGGACCCTGGCGGCAAAGGCGCCCGTGCCCAAATTCCGGCGCCTTATCCAGATCGTGTTTTCGATAATTGGCGCGGGGACCGCGATGCTCCTCGCCGGCCTTGCACCCGGGAGCATTTACGCCTTGGCCCTAAACGGCTTCGGGCAGATCGGGTACCCGATCGCCTTCTTCCATAACGGCGCGCTCACCACCACGACCGCGGGAGACGTCTTCACGACCATACTTCTCGCGCTGCTCGCGGGTGGAACCTTGATATCCGTTTGTTCCGTCGTCCTATCGACCGCAACGAGGCGCGTCTTCGCGGGCCCCCTTGCCTCCGCGTTGCTTGTCGCGGCCCCGGCATTCCCGTTATTGTCCGATTCGGCGCTGGAGCATAATGCCGTGCTCGGGCTCCTGCCGCTGGCCGTGTTCTCGCCTATCGAGGCAACGGGCTACGTGGGATGCTTCCCGACGGAATTCATTGGCTCCGGTTCGGGCGGCGCATCGATGCTTGCCGTGGCCCTGGTATACGTCGCGGTCCTTTTCGCGGTCGGCGCCGTTGCGGCACGTTCGCCCAAACAGGCTGGACCCGCTAAAAAGCACCATGGGCTCGAGCTTCTAGACGCGAGCGTGGGATACGGGAGCACGACGGTACTTTCAATCGGGTCGCTTTTCCTGGGCCCGGGGACGGCGGCGGGCCTCGTTGCTCCCAACGGCTCGGGGAAAACCACCCTTCTTGAAGCGCTGTCGGGCCAATTTCCCACCCGTATCCGATCGGGAAGCCTGACGGCAGACGGAATCTGCCAACGTCAATCAGCCGAATTCGCAGAACTCGTCTATCTGAGCTCTTCGGGCAGCGCGGATCTCTACCCCACGCTATCGGCCCTCGAGCACCTCTCTTTCGTTAGGGAGGCGTGGAAATCAGCCGCCGACATCGACTCGCTCTGCAACTCCCTCGGAATCTCCCCATATCTCGACAAGCCGGCCCGTAAACTCTCGACGGGAATGAAGCAGCAGGTAAAGCTTGCCATGGCGATAGCGACCGATTGCCCGTACCTCATCCTCGATGAACCGCTGAACGGCCTCGATCCGGGAAAACGAAAAACCTCCTGCGACGCGATGCGCAGCGAAGTGACACGGGGCCGCAGCGTGCTCATCTCAAGCCATCTACTCGACGACCTGGCAGACCTCACCGACTCGTTCTACTTCATCGAGGCCGGCACGCTCGTGGAAAAGATCGAGTCGTCCTCGCAGACGCTCAAGCAGGAATACCTCGATACATACGAGGGAGGTGAATGACATGAAACTATTTGAACAGCTGAAGCCCAATGCGTCGCGCATGGCTGTCTACGCCATCCTTGTGGCAACGGCTTTATGCGGAATCGCGGCACCCGTCTATGCGCTCAACGGAAAGAAAGGCGATGTCGAGCCTGCGTACATGAGCTCGACGGTTAAGGACCGGTACAAAGCCTTCTCTGGAGACGCGTTTTACGTAGCAGAGTACGACACGACCTACCGTGAGCTTCGCTACAACAAGAGATACGAATATCTAGGCGCAAATGCAATCAGCTATACATCGGGTTGGTACGGCTCCCACTATGGACACATAACCCAGTTCAAGTGTAACTACCGTGTGTACAACTAAAGCAACCGGCTGGGACGAGGGGCGACGCAAAAGCGTCGCCCCCGTTTTTAACCATGCCAGCTGAACCTGGTTCGGGCTTCAATGCAAGAAGAAGCAGGCAGAGGTCCAGATTTCGGACAAGAAGAGGGCGCTCGCGCGCGAGGTGCGCAAGGCACGCAACCACGCGCTCATGGTCGCCGGCGGGCTCATCGTGAACCACGCGCCGTGCGGCAACTGGAAACGCATCGACTGGGACAGGCTTGCGGCGTGAATCGACCGCCACGGATACAAGATCACCGGCTCCACGCAGCACGGAATCTGGACCCGTAACCTTTCGTAGCCCAGATCAAAATACCGGTTGTTTCCAGAAATCCTCTAGGAGGCATCTAGATAGAGGATTTCTGGAAATGCAAATAACAATAATTTAGATTCCGAGCGTATCGACCGGAGCAACAACGATGCCTTCGCTAGTTACGTGAGCCGGCATACCAAACCCGATGACGATGAGTTTCGCCGCAGGCGGCCTCTCCCCGCGATCGACCAGCTTTCGCTCAAGTCGAAGCAGATTTTCCACTGCCTCTGGGACTTGGGGGCTCCCGAGCTTAACCTCAACGGCAACCCACGAGCCGTCACGACGATGGACAATCGCGTCGACCTCTAGGTCGTCAGCGTCGTGGTAGTGAGATACGGTCGCATCGCTGGCCGCCGCGTAAACCTTGAGATCGTGCAGCACAAGGGATTCGAAGAGCAAGCCAAGGGTCTTCGGATCGGATGACAACGACTCCGGATCCGCACCGATGAGGGCGACGGCGAGCGATGAGTCCGCAAGGTGCCGCTTCGCGCCCTGCCGCAACTTCACCGGCGACCTGAGAGCCGGATGCCACGCGGGGACATCGTCGACGATATTGATACGGCGCAGCGCGTCCATGTAGCCGGTAATCGTATTCTTTGAGACGTCAACACCCAAATCCCTTTCGATGGACCTCATGCCGGCAAGAGTTGATTCATTGCGTGCAAGCGACGAGAGTAAGGCCCTTACCTTAACCGGGTCACGTTTCACTCCATCCGCCCTCGAAACGTCAGACTCGCAAACACCGTCAATATAGGCGGCGGCTATCCGCATTGCGTCGGCAGTTGTCTTACCGACCGCTTGGGGCCAACCGCCGCGGCAGAGCAAATCCGCGATACCGGCGATACCGGCGATGGATCCGAGTGACGCCGCAACGGAATCGCCATCGAGCAGCGCACCAAGCGAGACCGCTCCCGACGAAATACCGAGCTCGAAAAGCGTCATGGTATCCATCCGCAAACGGGCGATTCGACCCACACCGCTGTGCATCGGCTGGTTCTCGGCTCGCGGCGTCGCAGATCCGGTGAGAATGAACTGTCCTGGCTCCCCTCCCCTGACATCGCATTCGAATCGCACGGCATCCCATAGCTTCGGTTCTTCCTGCCATTCGTCGACAAGCCTCGGGGTCGGTCCGACAATTGCTTGGGCCGGATCGAGACGAGCGAGCTGGAGGGCCGCAAAACCGCCAGATGGGTCGGAGAGAGATAACGATGACTCGGCAAATCTCTGAGCTGTCGTTGTCTTTCCACACCATTTCGGTCCCTGAATGAGCACGGCACCGAAAATGCCAAGATCGCGTTCGACCAAGCAGTCAACGCATCGGCCTATATACCTATCCATCGGCTTTCCCTTCAATCGTTCATTTGAAATTATACTGTCTATCTGCATCGTTGGGACAAATAACGATGACTTAATGGGACGATTGACGATAATCTGTTGGGACGATTTCCATTTTCTTAAGACACGAATCAACGAGATTCACTATGGGATATGAGACGGATAAATTTAGCTGACGCCTCTCATGAGTTCAGAAATGCTGATTTGAAAGCCGTCGGCAATCTTCTTGAGATTTGAGAGGCTGACATTACGCCGCCCGACTTCAATGCTCGCGTAATAGGAACGATCCATCTCGATCAAATTAGCAAACTGCTCCTGACTGCACCCGAGTCCAGCGCGGAGTTCCTTATATCTCAAGCCGAATGATTTCTGAAGCGTCTTCGTATCCATGACAAAAAGAGTCATGGATTGTTGTATTTATGCCAACGGACTATATACAACAATCCCAGTTGAGGAGCATAGTTACCTTTAATTGGAAAGAACTCTGATGCCCACTCTGATATGGCACGGAAAAGGAATGGAATAGCAATGACACAGGGAAAGCACTTCGCTGCCGGTGGCGATCACTTCGCCGCACTGCCAAGCAAAAAGTTTCACGCCCCGAAGGGAATCGCACGTCTGACCGTTACCGCGGCGACCATGGCCGCCATGACCGGATCGAGCCTCATCTCGCCGTTCGCGGCATTCGCCCAGACCGGTGACGGTGGCACGCAGCACCCCGCCGTGATGTCGCCGATCGCCGCCCATGCCGGCGCGGCATCCGGTACCGGCGCGAAATCCGCCGCACAGGCCATCGCGGACCTGCAGAAGGCGGTCGACGAGGCGAAGGCGAAGGAGGACGCCGCCAAGGCATCCTACGATGAGGCCGCCGGTCCCTACAACGAGGCGGCTTCCGCCCGCGACCAGGCTAAGGCATCCTACGATTCGGCGGTCAGCGCCGGCACGGCAGCCGACCGTGCGGCGATGGACGAATACGCCCGTCAGGTCGCGGAGGGCAAGGACGCCGCCGATGCCGCCGGCAAGGACCTCGAGCAGGCGAAGGCGGGTCTCGCAGACGCCAAGGCGGATGCATCCGAGAAGGACGAAGCGTACCAGTCCGCCCTCAAGGCGGCCCAGTCTGCAAAGGACGCCCTCGATAAAGCCAAGGCCGATGCCGTAAACGCCACCCCGGAGGCAATCAGTGCCGCCGAGCAGGCCGTGCGCGACGCCCAGGCTGCCGTGGACAGGGCACAGGTTGAACTCGCTAACGCCAACGCTACGCTTGCCGATGCCCAGTCCAAGCTGGTTGCGGCCCAGTCTGCAAAGGATTCCGCCGATGCCGTCCTCGCCGCAGCCCAGCAGAACAAGGACGCGGCGGATGCGAAGGCCGCAGCCGCCAGCGCCGCCTACGAGAAGGCGAAAGCAGACCTCGCCGCAGCGGAGGCAGGCGCCAGCGGTCCGGAGTACGATGCGGCAAAACAGAAGGTCGCGGACGCAGAGGCAGCCCTCGCCGCCGCACGAGCGGCACAGTCCCAGTGCGAGTCCGAGCTCGAGCAGGCACAGTCCGCTGCGGCAACGGCACAGGCCGACCTGAATGATGCCCAGACGGCTCTCTCCGTAAAGCAGCAGACCGCGGCCGATGCCGAATCCGGTGTGAACGCCGCCCAGTCCGCCCTCGATGCCGCGAACGCCGACCTCGATGCGGCCAAGCAGGCGAATGCCGACGCCGTCGCCAAGCTGGATGCAGCGAAGCAGGCTGTCAAGGACGTTGAGTCCGCCAAGGCAGCCGCCGACGTAGAGCTTGCGAACGCCAAGGCCGCAAAGGATACCGCAGACGCCTCCGTGACCGCCGCGCAGCAGAAGGTCGACGAGGCCCAGGCGAAACTCGATTCCGCCGACGCGCAGCTCAAGCAGGGAGCCATCGGCTTCTTCCGTGCCATGGGTGCCGATTCAGCCATCGAGATCATCCAGAACTGCACATACAAGGACTACACCGAGGTGGGAAACAGCCTCGACGCGACCAGTCTCGACAACATGCTCGCGGCAATCCCGTACATGAAGTCCATCAACGAGTATCGCAAGTCCGTCGGTCTCTCTGAGCTCCAGGTCACGTACAAGCTCATTGCGGCAGCGATTGCCAACGCGAACTATTCCGATGTCAAGTTTGGGCATTCCATGCAGTTTGATACGAGCGAAAACCTCGCATGGAACTATGGAACCGATCCGAAACCGCAGTGGGTGGACCAAGAAAAGGCTTTCTTCGATCAGGCGGTTCAGGAGCTCTATGGCGTCACCGGTCTAATCGGTAAGGATGCCGTAGACTTCTACAAGTCGCATAGTGGGATTGAATCCTATGTCAACCAGCATTTTAAGGTTGCCGGATATCCCGCAACTGTCGGTCACTACCTGCATGTCATCAGCCCTGAAATCGGCTATATGGGCATGGCGGTCTGCAGCAAGGGAACCATGAACGGCTGGAAGACCGACAGCTTCGATACCGCAAACCTTGGTTGGGCAGGCTCCGGTTGGAACATGAACCCCATGTCCGTCGACGAGTATGAGCAGAAGCTGACCTCCTATATCAACGGCCTCAAGAACGCCAAGAGCGCACTCGACGTAGCCAAGGCCGATCTCGCATCCAAGAAGCAGGCAGCCGCCGGTGCCGCCACAACCGTCCAGCAGAAGCAGGTCGCGGTGGATTCCGCACAGGCAGGTGTCGATGCCGCAAAGCAGGGTGTTGCCGATGCCCAGCGTGCCGTCGATGCCACCAAGGCTGATGTCGCCGCCAAGCAGCAGGGCGTCACGGATGCCCAAACCGAGCTTGATGCGGCGAAATCGGACCTCGATGCCGCCAACGCGGCAGTCGATACGGCAAAGTCGACCGTCCAGCAGAAACAGGTCGCCTTTGATGCCGCCAACGCAGCCGTAACGACCGCACAGTCCAAGTTGGATGCCGCCAAGGCGGACACCGCTGCTAAGCAGCAGGGCGTGGACGATGCGAACGCCGACCTTGCGAAGTTCTTCCAGGACGTCACCGACGCCAAGAAGGCGGTCGATACCGCAAAGAGCGTTCACGACGCGGCGGCAGCCGATCAGGTCGAGAAGGCGACCGTCCTCGCCGCCGCCGAGCAAAAGGCAGACGCCACCGCACGCGCCCTCGCGGATGCCCAGCGTGCCGTCGATGCCGCAAAGGCCGACACCGGCGTTGCCGCCGACAGGCTTACCGGCTCCCAGACCGATCTCGAGGACGCACAGTCGAACCTCGACATCCTCACCGATCTTGCCGCGAAGCTCGCAGAGGCACAGCAGCGCGAGCAGGATGCAGTAAAGGCCGTCAATGACACCAAGGCCGCCCTCGATGCCGCGAAGGCGGATACCGCCGCCGCCGAGTCCCTGGTCTCCGCCGCCGAACAGGCGAAGGCGCAGGCAGACGCCAAGCTGTCGAAGCTGAACTCCATCGATGCCGGCGCGGCGATCGCTTCCGGCCATGATGTGAACGCGGATGACGCCCTCAACGCGCTTTTCGCCGCAGCAGTCGAGGCACGTGCCAAGGTCGCGCCCGCCAAGGCCATCCTGGACGAGAAGCAGGCCGCGGTGGACGGGCTCCAGCCCGGCTATGATGCGGCACTCGCCGCCTACGAGTTGGCGAAGTCCGACCGCATCGCAGCGGAGCAGAAGCTTTCCGATGAGATCGCACGACAGGAGGCAGAGGAGGTCGCAAAGCAGCAGGCGGCATACACCCCGAAGCACCTCGCCGGCACGGATACCGCCCAGTCCGGCAGCCTCGCCCAGACCGGTGACCGCGCGGGACTCATCGGCGAGACGTTCGTCATCGGCGGTACCGTCCTCGTGGCAGCCGGCGTCTTCCTCGACCGGAAGAAGCGCCGCGAGCAGATGTAAAAGCGAGCCGGGCGTTGGATATCGGCCAGTGTCCAACACCCGGTTTCATGGTCAGGGAGATCGGTGTGAGAACAAAGGCTATTATCGTTGCGCTTCTGGTGTGCCTTTCGGCACCTCAACTTGGATGTGCCAGCGTTGCAAAGCAAGGATGCGGCTCTACGGAAAGGGCCGCCACAGCGGTAAAGAACAAAGACAAAAAGAAGCCAAACGAAGAAAAGGCGGCGCAAATCTCTGGAGCCAAGACCGAGGAGAAGAAAGAACCCGACGGCAAGGACCAGGAGTCCGATGACTCCAAGAAGGAGGATAGCAAGTCTTCCAATTCCTCGAAGTCGGACAACAAGGGCGATTCCTCCCAGTCCAAGCAGAATTCCGGTAATTCTCAGAACTCTGGCAGCAATAGCTCCTCTTCCAACGGCGGTAGCCAAAAGAAGTGGGTACCCGAGCAGGGCCACTGGGAGACCGATTACGGCCAGGTCTGGGTACCGAACGTCGTTTACGTGCGCCATGGCCGCTTCATCTGCAATGCCTGCGGCGCGACATTCGACTCCAAAAACGGCTTCTACGCACATAGCGATGCAATGTATGCCCAAGGCCAGAACCATGATGGTTATACCGATGACTCCTACACCACCAGCGAGGACCAGGGGCATTACGAGCAGCAGGCGACCGGGCAGCACTGGGTCGTCGACGTGGCCGGACATTGGGAGTAATGTGCATCGTTCCTCTCCTCTTTCATTCGGTAAATAAATATTTATTTGCGGCCGGTTTCGGCCGCCTTTTTTAACGCCCATTCTGGGAGTAAGCGATAGGAAAGCAATCAAACGAGAGACCATATGACTGTGCGCACATGTTAGCATAGTCATATGGTCACATATTTACAGCTGCGATTATGCTGCAATAACTCAACCGTTAGTGCTTATTAAACAGCCAAGCGAAGCCAAGCTTGCCCAGTGTTTGGCGCATCTGCCCCACCTGAATCTCCGTCTCCACGCCATCCTTGCCGATGACGGCACTCATGTTCTCAGCGGTCGAAACGTTGGCAGCTGACCTGGTTCTCACGATGGATCTGACCATCGGATCCAAAGACACTCTGGAGCATGGCTGCCTCCTTGCAAGAGGCTGTCGCCCCAAAGATAACAGACGAGCGGATCCGGCGCAGCATATAACGCTCGGTAATACATGACCATGTTAATGTAGTCATATGTTCACGTATTACAAGCTGGGACCTCGTGTATTAGAGCTCGAGCAGCGCCCGTGCGGCCTTGGCGTCTCGCGTCCGATCGTCATCAAATGGCTCAAGCCGGGCTGTCGCAATGAGTGGGATGAGGTCGTGAGGCGGATGGACGCCGGCAGCGTCACACCCATCCGCCTCACGGACGATGAGATCGCGTGGACGCCGGAGGCCGTGGCCGTCAGGGCATCCGGCAGGGAAATCATCGGGCTCGATGCGTGGGGCATGGCGAAGGTTCTTACCGGAGCCTATGGTCCCGACTCTCCCGGTCGTATTCCTACGATATCGCCCCTAGATCACCAATGTGTCAGATAAAGAACGATGCAATGGTTATGATCAAGCATACGGCGGATGCGGCGACTGCGCCTTTTTTCCTCTCCTTTAGTCCGACGAATAGGGTT
>ERZ857982.1201-NODE-1201-length-26753-cov-15.482358_pt1 | contig 26753 bp, 20 predicted proteins | sample MGYA00519955_ERZ857982 | MGnify/ENA primary metagenome ERZ857982 (study PRJEB31778, sample SAMEA3449416) | human gut metagenome | biome: human gut; feature: human-associated habitat; material: faeces | place: United Kingdom | collected 2010/2012 ... | reverse complement strand
GCGTGCTGTATCACGGCAAACTTGTCGAGGTCGCGCCCGTGCGCGCGCTTTACGACCTTCCGCTCCACCCCTACACCAAGGCGCTGCTCGCAGCCATGCCGATTCCTGACCCGCGTATCGAGAGAAACCGCGTATTGCCGGACTTCTCGCCCGGGCAGTTCCCGCTGACGGGCGAGCTTATCGAGGCCGAACCGGACCATTTCGTCTTGCGGGAAGGGGGCACGCAATGAAAAAGCCATCGAAAATCCTGTATTTCGGCAAAAAGGTGCTGGCGTTTCTTCTGAGCGTCTTCGTCCTGTCGCTCGCGGTGTTCTATGTCTCGCGCCTGGCCCCTGGCGACCCGCTCGTCTCCTACTACGGTGACCGTGCAGAGAAGCTGACGCCGCAGGAGCGCGCGCAGGCGGAGGAAAAGCTCGGCCTCGACGAGCCTATCTTCCCGCAGTATGTCCGCTGGGCGCAGAATGCCCTGCGCGGGGATTTCGGCATCTCGTATAAGTACAAAATGCCCGCGGGCGAGGTCATCGCGAGCCGCGCGGGCAACACACTCCTTCTCGGCGGCGTCGGCTTTGTGCTCATTTTCACGCTCTCGCTGCTGCTCGGGATGCTCTGCGCGCAGCGGGAGGGAACGCTTTTCGACCGCGCGGTCTGCAAGCTCGGCACCATCACGAGCTGCATTCCGGAATTCTGGCTGTCGCTGCTGCTCATTCTGATCTTCGCCATCGAGCTGCGCGTGCTGCCGAGCTCCGGGGCCTACTCCATCGGGCAGCAAAATAACATTGCCGACCGCGCCGCGCACCTCATCCTGCCGCTTGCGGTCGTGGTGCTCGGGCACCTGTGGTACTATGCCTACATGATCCGAAACAGGCTTCTTGACGAGATGCGCGCGGACTATGTGCTGCTTGCCAAGGCCAAGGGGCTAACGCGCCGCGCCGTGATGCTGCGCCACTGTCTTCGAAACACGATGCCGACGTATCTGAGTATCATGGCCATCTCCGTTCCCCATGTGCTGGGTGGGACGTACATCGTCGAGACTGTTTTTTCCTACCCCGGCCTCGGCACGCTGGCCTATGAAAGCGCGCGCTACAAGGACTACAACCTGCTGATGCTGCTGAGCCTGCTCTCCGGCGCGCTCGTCATCCTGTGCAGCATCATTGCACAGACGGTCAACGAGCAGATCGACCCGCGCATCCGCGCCGAGCAGGCCGTACGGGAAACGGAGGCGCAGCCATGAACGACCGCTTTCAAATCGTCGGCGCGCGACCGCTGCCGGAGGCCGCACCCACGAAAAACAGACATTCCCTGCGCGGCAAGCCTGTCGTCTCCGCTGTGATTTTGTCGCTCATCGTGCTCGCGTGCCTTTTCTGCGAGCTTATCATGACGAAGGACCCGACGTATCTCGACCTTGCTCACTGCTCCACTGCGCCGTGCCGCGAGTTCCTGTTCGGCACGGACACGATGGGGCGCGACATCTTCTCGATGATCTGGTACGGCGGGCGGCTGTCGCTGTTCATCGGCGTCGGCTCGACCGTCATTTCGACGCTGCTCGCGATTTTATTCGGCGCGGTCAGCGGACTTGCGCCCAAATGGCTCGACGCGCTGCTGATGCGCCTGACCGAAATTCTTCTCAGCGTGCCGAACCTGCTGCTCGTCATCTTTTTGCAGGCGATCATCGGCACGCCGAGCGCGTGGAGCATCGCGCTCGTCATCGGCCTCACGAGCTGGACGAGCATCGCCAAGGTCGTGCGCACCGAGGTGCAGCGGCTGCGCGCGAGCGAGTACGTCATCGCGGCGAAGTGCATGGGCGGCAGCTTTTTCCACATTCTGTGCCGTCACCTTGCGCCGAATTTCTTCTCGTCCATCCTCTTCATGGTGGTGATGAATGTGCGCAGCGCCATCATCGCCGAGTCGACGCTCAGCTTCATGGGCCTCGGCCTGCCCATTGAGGTCGTGACCTGGGGCAGCATGCTCTCGCTCGCGGAAAAGGCGCTGATGACCGACGCGTGGTGGATCCTGCTCATCCCCGGCGCATTTCTGGTCGTGACGCTCCTTTGCATCACGACCCTCGGCGACTACCTGCGCAGCCGCACGAGCAGAAAAGAAAGCAACCTGTAAATAGCAAAAAGGAAGGCACAGCCGCTCGGCTGTGCCTTCCTTTTTCTACGGATTATTTTTCGTTTACGATCTTCATAAACTCTTCGCCCGTGATGGTCTCCTTCTCGTAGAGGTACTGCGCCAGCTCATCGAGCTTCGCGCGGTTCTCGGTGAGGATGTTCACAGCCTTTTCGTGCTGCGCTTTCACCAGCTCCACGACGCGCTGGTCGATCTTCGTCTGCGTTTCGGCGGAGCAGGCGAGCGACGCATCGCCGCCAAGATACTGGTTCGTCACCGTTTCGAGCGCGACCATGTCGAAATCATCGCTCATGCCGTAGCGCGTGATCATCGCGCGGGCGAGCTTCGTCGCCTGCTCGATATCGTTCGACGCGCCGGTCGTGACGGAGTGGAACACGACCTCCTCCGCGGCGCGGCCGCCGGTGAGCGTTGCGATCTTGTTTTCCATTTCGGCCTTGCTCATCAGGTAATGGTTGCCCTCTTCGACCTGCATCGTGTAGCCCAGTGCGCCCGAGGTGCGCGGCACAATGGTGATCTTCTGCACGGGAGCGGAGTTCGTCTGTTTCGCCGCCACGAGCGCGTGGCCGATCTCATGGTAGGCGACGATCTTCTTTTCTTCGTCGGTCATGATGGCGTTCTTCTTCTGGTAGCCGGCGATGACGACCTCAATGCTCTCTTCGAGGTCTGCCTGCGTGGCAAAGCGTCTGCCATCGCGCACGGCGCGCAGCGCGGCTTCGTTCACGATGTTGGCAAGCTCCGCGCCGGAAGCGCCGGAGGCCATGCGCGCGACCTTGTTGAAGTCGACGTCCTCGGCGACCTTGATCTTCTTCGCGTGGACCTGCAAGATAGCCTCGCGTCCCTTGAGGTCGGGCAGCTCCACCGGCACGCGGCGGTCGAAGCGGCCCGGGCGCGTGAGCGCGGGGTCGAGGGATTCGGGGCGGTTCGTGGCGGCGAGAATGATGACGCCGTTGTTGCCCTCAAAGCCGTCCATTTCGGTGAGCAGTTGGTTCAAGGTCTGTTCGCGCTCGTCGTTGCCGCCGTACTGGCCGCCGCTGCGCTTCTGGCCGATGGCGTCGATCTCGTCGATGAAGACGATGCAGGGGGCCTTTTCCTTGGCCTGCTTGAAGAGGTCGCGCACCTTGCTCGCGCCCATGCCGACGAACATTTCGACAAATTCAGAGCCCGACATCGAGAAGAACGGCACATTCGCCTCGCCGGCGACCGCCTTGGCGAGCATCGTTTTACCGGTTCCCGGAGGGCCGACGAGCAGAATGCCCTTGGGCATCGACGCGCCGATCTCCTGATATTTGCTGGGGTCGTGCAGGTAGTTGACGACCTCGGTGAGGTTCTCCTTGGCCTCGTCCTCGCCTGCCACGTCGCTGAAGCGAATGCCTTCGGCAGATTTGACATAGACCTTGGCGTTGGACTTCCCCATGTTGAACATCATGGAGTTGCCGCCGCCCATCTTCTCCATCATCTTGCGCGACATATACTGTCCCAGCGCGACAAAGATGATGATGGGCAACACCCAGGCGAGAATGCTGACGAGCGTGGACGTCTGCTCGATCTCCTCACCCGTGGTGGAGACGCCCGCGTCCAAAAGGCGCTGCACCAAACCGTCGTCAGGCACCATCGCCGTCTTGTAGACGGTCTTTTCATCGCTGCTGGTGAAGAGAATGCGGTTGGACTGCTCCTGAATCTCGACCCGGCCGACCTCGCCCTGCTCTGTCATGGTGACGAAAGTGTTGTAGTCGACGTCCTTGATCTGGTGCTCAGAGATCCACGGCATGGCGATGAAGTTGAAGAGCATCACAACGAGCAGCACCACCACATAGTAGTAGAGCAGCGGTTTTTTCGGGGATTTGACTTCATTCATGGAAGGGTTCCTCCGATCGTTTGAATTTCCGGTGTAAAGTGCATACAAACGGGAAAAACTGAACGTAGCAAAAAGCCGGAGTTTTTGCTACGCTGAAAGAAGAGACGGGCGGTCGAAACCGCCCGGAACTTAGATTAGTTTGGAGTATAACACGGGAAAATATCCCTGTCCAGTACCCAAGATAAGAGTTTACAGTTTGGATACAAGGAGGTTACAGTTATGAAAAAAGCGACAAAGGCGGCTATACTCGTCACGGCTGCGGCGGCACTCTACGGCGCGGCGGCCTACGGCGTGACGAGAACGCTCATGGACGTCGCGATGAAGCGCGAAGCGCCCAAGGCGCTCAAAAATAAGGGCAGCGCCCAGCTCACGGGCGAAAAGCGCGACGAGCCCTACCGTGAGGCGCAGCGCGCCGCCGCGAAAAAGCTTGCGTCTTCGGAAACGGAGACAGTACTGCTCGAAAACCGCGAGGGCTTGACGCTCGTGGGCCATCTTCGTGAATGCGAAAAGGCCAAGCGCCTTGTGATCGCGTTTCACGGCTGGCGCTCAGCGTGGTACCGCGATTTCGGCCTGCTCGCGGACTTTTTAAGCCGCGAGCAGTGCAGCGTGCTCTATGTGGAGCAGCGCGCGCAGAACGGGAGTGAGGGCGACTACATCGGCTTCGGCCTGACCGAGCGCTACGACTGCGTCGACTGGGCAAACTGGGCAGCCGAACGCTTCCCCGGCCTGCCCGTTTACCTTATGGGCGTGTCGCTCGGCGGGGCGACGGTGCTCATGGCCGCAGGCGATATTCTCCCCGCCGCGGTGCACGGCGTGATCGCCGACTCGGCCTACACCTCGCCGCGTGCGATCTGGCAGCACGTGATGGGGAAGAACCTGCATCTTCCTGTCCGCGCAGCAACCGTCATCGCCGATCTTCTGTGCCAGAAGAGACTGAACGCCTCGTCCGGCAGCTACTCCACCGTCGAGGCGCTCAAAAATACCGATGTTCCGATTTTACTGATCCACGGCGAGGACGACCACTTCGTCCCGCTCAAAATGGCGTTTGAAAACCGCGACGCCTGCGCCGCGCCCTGCAAGCTGCTCGTCGTGCCCGGCGCGGACCACGCGATGAGCTACTATATGGGCCGCGGCGCGTACGAGGCCGCCGTGCGCGCCTTCTGGGAGCATTTTGACAAGTGAGGGAATCCCTCACTTGTCCGCTTCTTCCGTTTCAAGGCTTGCAAAGCGCTTGGACGGGCGATAGATCAGCACCGCGCCGCAGATCAGGATCGCCGTTGCGCAAAGGCTGATGGGATAGACCCACATGACGGTCTGGAACGTCATGCTCGTCGGGAAGACGAACTTGACCCACGCGATGCGGATACCGCACACGCCGAGCATCGTCAAAAGCGCGGGCGCGAGCGAAATGCCGAAGCCGCGCAGATACCCGGAGAGTATTTCGTAGATCAGGCAGAAAACATACGCCGGCAGGATCGTCGCAAGGCGAATATAGCCGATGGCAATGACCTCGGGATCGCTGTTGAAAATGGCGAGCAGCGACCTTGCGCTCAGCAGCAGGACAACGACCGAGACAAATGTCGCGATGGCCCCCTCCAAAAAGCTGAGCTGCATCGTCTTCTTGCAGCGCTTGATCTGCCCTGCGCCGTAGTTCTGGCCGACAAAGGTCGTGCAGGCCTGCGAAAACGAGTTGAGCACGTCATAGGCGAGAATTTCCACATTGAACGCCGCGCTCGACGCCGCGATCGCCACCGTGCCGAGGGTGTTGATGGCCGACTGGATGACGATGTTGGCGAACGAGAACACCGCGCTCTGCACGCCCGCGGGGAGGCCGATGCTCAGGATGCGTTTCAAGCTCGCGCCGTCGATACGCAGCGCTTTCCGCTCCACGCGCACGCATTTATCCGTGCGCGTCAGGCGGACGTAGAGCAGTGCCGCGCTCACGGCGTTGGCCGCCACCGTGGCGATGGCGACGCCGTTGACCGTCATATGCAGCACAATGACGAAAAAGAGGTTCAGCAGCACGTTCAGCACACCGGAGATCGCGAGCGCCGCGAGCGGCACTTTCGTGTCGCCGATGCTGCGGAAGATCGCGGCCTCAAAGTTGTAGAGCAATATCACCGGCATGCCGAGAAGATAAATGCGCAGATACAAAAGCGCATAGGGGAACACGTCCTCCGGCACATTGAGAATACTCAAAAGCGGCGAGGCGATGAGCTGACCAAGCAGCGCGACCGCTGCGCCGCCGCACACGGCAAACACGATGGCCGTGTGCACCGCGCGCTTGACGGCATTGTCGTCGCGGCAGCCGATGGCGTTCGCGATGACGACGTTCGCGCCGAGCGCGATGCCGATGAAAAGGTTGACGATGAGGCCGATGATCGGGCCATTCGCGCCCACCGCCGCGACGGCGACTGTGCGCGCATCGCCCGTGAAGTTGCCGACAATGGCAACGTCCGAGGCGTGGAAGAGCTGCTCCAAGATCGCCGTGGCCGCGACCGGCAGGGCAAAGAGCGGCAGCTTATTCCAGATGGAGCCGTGCAGCATGTCGATCTCATGCTTTTTGACTGTAGTTCCCATGATCTCTCTCATTTCTTTCTGTTTTCCGCTTGACCGAGCACCAGTATAGTGCCGCCGCGGCAAAATGGCAAATGTTTTTTGCGTGACCGCCCTGTCAGCATTGACAGGACGGTCGTTTCGCTGTAATATAAGGCCCGCTGACGGCAAATTTCCTAAAAATATGAGGATTTTTTATGGATTATTACCTTTTGACCGATCTGGCCGCGCGCGTCGGCTATCATCTGGCGCTCAGCGGGGCGGAGACGTTCCGCGTCGAAGAGACGATACGCCGCATCATCGGCGCCTACGGCATTGAATGCGAGACCTTTTCCATCCCCAACTGCGTGATGGTCAGCCTCGAAGCGGCCAACGGCAAGCCTTTGATGGTGATGAAGCGCGTCGGCTTTCACGGCAATGACCTCGAGTCGGTGGAAAAGCTCAACGCGCTCTCGCGCCGCATCTGCGCCGAAACGCCTGACCCGAGCGTCGCCGCGCAGTGGCTCGACGAAACGCTCAAGGGGCGGCGGCACTACTCGGTGCCCGTTTATTACCTGGGCAATTTCTGCGCCGCGGCGGGCTTTTGCCCGGTGTTTGGCGGCACGCTGCGCGACAGCCTGTTCGCGGGCCTTCTGGGCCTCATCATCGGCTTTGTCTCGCGCCAGATGGACAGGCGCGAGACGAACCCGTTTTTCAGCACCATCGTCGAGGCGTTCGCCATGGCGGTCCCAGCGTATCTCGCCGCGGGCTTCCATCTGGTCGACTATATCGACTTTGTCATCATCGGCACCTTAATGATCTTGGTCCCCGGCCTTCTCATCACGACCTCCATGCGCGACATCATTTACGGCGATACGAACTCCGGCATCAACCGCATCGTGCAGGTGCTTCTCTCGGCGTTCGCCATCGCGCTCGGCACAGCGGCGGCATGGCGCGTCACGTCCGGCGTATACGGGCTGACGGTCTCGTCAGGCTCGGCAAGCTATCCCGCCTGGGTACAGGCCGTGATGATCTTCGTCGCCTGTACGGGCTTTTTCATCCTCTTCAATGTGCACGACTGGGGCAGTATTCTCTGCGCGCTCGGCGGCGTGTTTACCTGGATGACGTACCTGCTCTGCCGTGATCTGGGCATGAGCATTTACAGCATGAATTTCTTCGCCGCCGTCGTTTCGGCGCTTTACGCTGAAATCTTGGCGCGCTCGCGCAAATACCCCGTCACGTCGTACCTCGTCATCTCGCTCCTGCCGCTGGTGCCGGGCGCGGGCATTTACTACACGATGAGCCTCGGCCTGGGCGGCGATGTGCAGGCCGCGGTGCACAAAGGACTTGAGACCGCGGGCGTCGCGGGCAGCATCGCCGTGGCGATCCTGCTGGTGTCCACGATCTTCCGCCTCGTCACCGCGCAGAACGGGAAAAGCAGAAAGTAGTGTTTGAAAAGTAAAAACTGCCGCCCGTTTGGGCGGCAGTTTTTTATTGCAGTGCGTCAATGTAAGCGTTCAGTGCGGCAAAATCGCCGCGGGGATAGGCGTTCAGGTCGCGGTTTTTCGCGTTGATGAGACAGTCGGTCAAAAGAAACACATCCATCCCGACCTCGCGTGCAGCCATGTCCTCGGTCGCGTCGTTGCCGACCATCAGGCACTCCTCCGGCTTGACGCCGAGCGTGCGCGCGACCTCGAGGTAGTAAGCAGGATTCGGCTTGCAGAAGGTCGAGGCCTCGTAGGTCGTGTAAATTTCAAAATCCTCCGGCACAAGGCCCGCCCAGCGGATGCGGTTCTCCGTCGCCATGTGGGGAAAGATCGGATTCGTCGCCAGCGCAACGCGGTAGCCGCACTCTTTGAGCTTATGGACCGTCTCCACCGACGCGGGATTAAAGCCGCAGATGTCGCGCGCGGCGTTGAACTCATTGGCGTAGAAATCCTCGAAAAGACCCTGGTCGCTTTGGCACTTTTCCTCGCCGTAGATCGCCGCGAACTTCTTCCAGAAGGCCTGCTCGTTCGTGCAGCTGCCGTCGTTTTTGACCATAGCCGCCGTGCCCGCCCAAATGGCGTCGACGAGGGATTTGGGCTCGTAGCCGTAGGGCGCGAGCTTTTTGGCGAGGAACTTAAAGTATCCGGTCGTGAACGCCTCCTGATCCATCGGCAGCAGCGTCCCGTCCAGGTCGAATAAAATGGTCGTGATGTTCAATGCGCTTCTCCTGTTCATGTAAAGTAAGTCCATCATAGCCGTTTTTGAGGAGAATGGCAAGAGCCTGGGCAAAGATGCCCGCTCACTCGCCGCGCTCTTTCAAAAGGTCGATGATCTTCTGAAGGCCGAGAAACGCCATGCCGGTCAAAAATGCGGGAGCCCAGCATCGCAGCGCGTCGGAAAACACGAAATGCCACGAGATGGTGTTCGGCCCCGACGCATAGCCTTGACTGCCGGCGGACAGGCCGAGCAGGAACCCCACGATCCAAATGATGACCGTGAGCTTGTCAAAAAAGTCGTCGTCCACAAGGCGGCTCACGCCGCCGCTCCTGCGTTTTTGATTCGGGTAAAGCAGCTCGTTCGGATCGGTCGCGAGCGCGTCGCTGATGTGCACCAGCATGTCAAGATCCGGGTAGGAATTGCCGCGCTCCCAGCTTGAAACGGTCTGGCGGGCGACGGAGAGCTTTTCCGCGAGCGCGTCCTGCGAAAGGCCTGCCCTTTTCCGCAGCCGCCGCAGGTTGGAACTGAAATCAGACATAGATCGACCTCCCTTGCTGCTCACATCATAGCAAAAAAGCCACGAGCAGACAAGCAAAGGTTCTTTGCGGGCGGCGTAGAATGAAAAGTCTCGTAGAGTTTCGTGCCGCGCACGGCACGAAATAAATTTAAATTCGTTTTCTGCCGCGACAGAAGGTGAATTGCCGCAGAGCGGCAAGAGAAGCTGCCCTGAGGTGTTTATTTGCCCCGAGTATTTTAATTTCTAACGGAATCCAAAAAAAGAGACAGCTTAAAGCCATCTCTTTTTTGGTGCCTCGTCGGGGATTCGAACCCCGGACACCCTGCTTAAAAGGCAGGTGCTCTGCCAACTGAGCTAACGAAGCATATTCTATTCCAAACCACCGAAGCGGTAAAAATCTGGCAGGGATGGCTGGACTCGAACCAGCGAATGAGGGAGTCAAAGTCCCTTGCCTTACCGCTTGGCTACACCCCTATTGGGAAGAGAGGGCTGGGGCCAAATCCCATCCCTCTCTTTTTGTGGGGTGGGTAAAGGGACTCGAACCCTCGACACCCGGAACCACAATCCGGTGCTCTAACCAACTGAGCTACACCCACCACATATTCTGTATCCGTGCGATATTTGCTGCTTTGCTGAGGGGCGCCTTGTAAATGGTACGCCAGGAGGGATTCGAACCCCCGGCCTACTGCTTAGAAGGCAGTTGCTCTATCCAACTGAGCTACTGGCGCGAATTGAATGGAGCAGGTGACGGGAATCGAACCCGCATCCCCAGCTTGGAAGGCTGGTGCCCTAGCCATTGTGCTACACCTGCATGCGCCCTCCGCAAAAATCGTCAGCTCTGTTATAATAGCATCAGTGCCCCATTTTGTCAACGCTTTTTCTGAATTTTTCTGCACTTTTTTATGTTATCTGAGTAGAGCGTACAAAAGCCTTGCACCGTCAGCACTTTCCGGTCGCGCGAACGCGCCGCACAGCCGCTCAGGATGCCACTGCACGGCAAAGACGGGGATCGTCCTGTGGCCGACGGCCTCGACCGTGCCGTCCTCCGCGCAGGCGAAGACCTGAAGCCCCGTCCCCAGCCGCCAGACGGCCTGATGGTGTGCACTGTTGACCGTGCAGCGCGTGCCGTACAGCTCGCGCAGAAGGCCCGGCGCGGTGTTGATGATATGCAGCCGGTCAACGCCGTCAATTTGACTGTGGCCCTCGATGTGCTGACGCAGCGTGCCGCCAAAATAGACGTTGAGGACTTGCAGCCCGCGGCAGATGCCGATGACAGGCTTTCCCGCGCACAGGAAGTTGTCAATCAGCGTGAGCTCACGCGCGTCGCGTGCTTCGTCGAGATCTTCCGAGCCGTTCAGTGCTTGACCGTAAAAGCGCGGGTGCATGTCGCCCCCGCCGGGCAGCAGCAAAACGTCCGCGTTCTCCAGCGTTTCGGCGAGCGGCGCACCGACCAGCGCGAGCGCATTTTCGCAATTTTTCAGGCGTACCGATAAATAGACAGTCTTCATACGCACAGAATATGCCCCGAATGCGAAAAAAGACCTTGCAAGACGCAAAAAGTTATGGCATAATAGTTTGGCTGATAACAGCGAACTGAATATGCAGCGGTATCGAAGTGGTCATAACGGGGCTGACTCGAAATCAGTTTGAGGGAAACCTCACGAGGGTTCGAATCCCTCCCGCTGCGCCAAAACAGGAAGAGACGCATTCGCGTCTCTTCCTGTTTGTTTTACACCTTCTCCCGCTTCTGCCGCCAGAGGTTGATCGCCAGCATGACCGCGGCGTAGATCAGCGCGGCGGCGAGGATAATGAGCGAGAAGTCGCGCTGCATCTGGTAGCTCGTCGTCGTGAAACCCTTGACGAGTAGATGACCGGCAAGATAGCTCGCGGGAATCAGCGCGAGATAGCCGAGCGCTTTGCCCGTTTTCTTCCTGCGGCAGGCGAAAAATGCAATACCCAGCGTAATAAGGAGTGCTAACGATAGCAAAACGTAATAGCCCAACGCCAGCCGCGGCAGAGAAATGATGCCGCCGTTCATGCTGCCGCAGAGCAGCACATCGTCCTGCCCGTTGTTCTGAGAATAGCAGACTGCCGCGCAGTTCGCGGCGTCGAGCGTGAAGAGCGTGCGCGCGGACTCCGCCTTGGCGAGCACGCCTTGCAGTGCGTCCGCCTCGCGCTGTGTGCGATCATTTGCGCTGTGTGTGTTCGGGGCGCCCCCGGTTTTGTCGAATGCGCCGCGCCATGTGTCGAGCGGCGTGCGCCATGCGGTGATGAAGTAGATGGTTTTGCCGCTGTTGGGGTCCTGCGTGTTCGTGACCTCTGCGCCAGAGACCGGCACGAGCAGGCTGACGGAGATGCTCTCCGCGCCGCTGAGATCAGAAAGCCCATCCGCTGCCGAGCCGTCGTCCGCGAGCGCGCTGGGCGAGCGCGAGATCGCCCACTCTGTCTCGCTGTACGGCAAATACTGCGGCGCGGTGAGGTACGCGAACCCCGCCGTCGCCAGCGTCAGCGCAAGCGTGACGGCCAGCAGCACGGCGGTCAGCTTCTTGCGTCGAAGCTGCCGCTTCAAGTCGCGCAGCGGCTGCGCGCTGACGGGCGCGGGCTTCACGTCCGCCTTCAGCGCGTCAAGCTCGGCGCGGCAGGCCGCGCACTGCGCTAAATGCCCGTCCATAAATTTCTTCGTCTCCTCGCGCAGCATATCCTCCTCGTAGAGCGGCAGAAGATCCTGCACGATGCTGCAAGTTTTGTCCATTTCAGTCGTCCTCCAATCCCTCGCGGATCATGCGCTTGGCGCGGTGATACGTCACGCATGCCCAGTTTTCCGTCTTGCCGAAGAGCGCGCCGATGTCGCGGAAGCTCTTCTCACCGTACACGCGCCACATGAAGACCTCCTTGTACGGCTCTCTGAGCGCGTGCAGCAATTTTTGGATGCGCGCGGCCTCGCTGTGATCTTCTAACTCCTCCTCGTGGCTCTCATCGGCGATCCGGCAGTCTTCGAGCGGGGCAAGCCGCTTCTCGCGCCGCAGCTGCGAATAATAGAGATTCTTCGCGATCTGGCACAGCCAGACGCGCACGCTGCACTCGCCCCGAAAGCGGTCGAGGGCGTCCATCGCGCGGAAAAACGTCTCGCTCGTCAGCTCCTCGGCGACGCTCTCGCTCCCGGACAGCGAAAGCAGATACCGATATACGTCGTCGAAGTACACGGCGTACACCTCTTCAAAATTCGTCAGCGCCCTCACCCCCTTCTGCCTATAAGACGGCGGAGAATTGATTTTCTTACAAAAAATCCGTCCCGCGGGACGGATTTTTTCTTTCACGTTTTGACGACCTTTTTCTTGCCGCACTTCGGGCACGTGAGCTCGACCTTGCCGATGTTTTTCGGCACGCGGCAGTACGCGCCGCAGGAGCAGCGGACGTACTTGTGCGCCTTGTCGGCGCGGCGGGCCTGCGCGCCGCGGATGGCGTTCGCCTTCGGCGTCCACCAGGTCAGAAACTTCGCGTTTTCGGCCTGACGGCGCGCGAGATTGCGCGAAAAGATGCGGATGAGCACGATGAACATCAGCACCATCGACACAAAGTACAACGCTTGGGAAACGCCCTGCACGCGGATGATCGAGCTCAGAATGCTCACGACCAGCTCAAGGATCACGAGCGCCCAGTTCAGCGCGTCTACGCCGTTGCGGCCGTACATAAAGCGGTAAAGGGCATCACGGAATTTGTTCACAAAATACACTCCTAAAATCTTGATGCTGCCATTCTACACGCTTTTTGAACCCCCGTAAAGGCGTTTGAACAAAAGTTTACAGAATAGAAAAGAGTAAACGCAAACCGCCCGACTCCGTCGGGCGGTTTGCAGGGGGGCAAGGGGGGCCCACCACCCCAACCGCCTCGCAGAGTTTCGCCGCTCCCGCGGCGAAATAAATTCAAATCGTTTTTTCTGACGACAAGCGCGTCAGAAAAAACACCTCTCGCTCCGCAAACGTGCGCGCCTACGGCGCGTGCGCTGCAGCGGAGCGCAAGAAATAAAAAATGCCGTCCCTTTCGGGACGGCATTTTTTAAGTTATTTCACTCCGTTGACGTAGCGATACAGGAACGTCACGGCCTCGCCGCGCGTGCAGGAGGCGTAGGGGGAGAAGGTGGTCGTGCTGGTGCCCTGGGTGATGCCCTTGCCGACAGCCCACAGGATGGCGTTATAGTAGCTCGCCTCGTTCACGGAGCTGACATCCTTGAACGGGTTGGAGTAGTAGCCGCTGGGCTTGCCCGCGTAGCGGTACAGGAACGTCACGATCTGAGAGCGCGTGCACTCCTGATACGGGGAGAAGGTCGTCGCGTTGGTACCGGCGGTGATGCCCTTCTGGCTGGCCCACAGGATGGCCTTGTAATAGCTGGCGTCTCTGACGGAGTTCACATCGGTGAACGGGTTGCGGGTGACGGTCGGCTCGGGAGAACCGGCGGCGCGCCACAGGAAGGTCACGATCTCGGCACGGTTGCAGTTCTTGTACGGGGAGAAGGTCGTGCTGGACGTGCCGTTGGTGATCTTGTTGTTCACCGCCCACTTGACCGGCTCATAGAAGAAGTCGCTCGCCTTGACGTCGATGAAGTTCATCGTCTGGGCGATGGTGATAGCCATCGTACCGGAGGCCTCTTCGCCCTTGGTGCCGTAAACGGTGAAGGGGATGTAGACGGTCTTGCCGGCCTCGGCCCATCTGGTGGTGTGGTAGGCGACGTCCGCAAGGTCGTACTGCGTGCGAGAGGGCTCATAGTAGAACTTGTCGGTGCTGTCGGCCAGCTTGCCGGTGGAGTAGCTGCTGTAGGAGCGGTACAGGCCGCCGTAAGCGTAGGAGGAGACGTTCTTGCCGCTCACGTCGAACTTGACATAGTCGAGCGTGGACTTGCGGTAAGAGGTCTTGGCGTCCTGCAGGAAGTTGACGAAGTCGCGCGCGGTCAGCTGGACGGTGTCGTCGATGCCGACGGTGTAGGTGATGTCTTCCTTGACGACGGAGATGACGACGGAGACCGTGTACGGGTCAAGCGTGGTCTTCTTGCTGGAACCGTTCTTGTAGACATAGCCCTGAACCTTGAAGGTCAGAGTGAGCGTGTCCTTGGTGGGCTTGGCGACGGCCTCGAAGGTCATCTTGTCCATGTCGGTGTACTCAGCCTTGCGGTTGGAGGTGGAAGTGACCTCGCTGCCGCCGTAGTACAGCGTACCCTCGCGCTTGGCATCGGGAAGGCTGTTCAGCGTGGCATAGTCAAAGGTGATCTCGTCCTTCTTGGGGTTGTACTTGCCGTCGTCCTCAGCGTAATCCTCGAGGAAGCTCTCGAAGTCCTTCTGGGAGAAGGTCACGCTCTTGCCCGCGACAACATTGTAGTTGATGTCGTAGGACTTCTGGGAGACGGTGATCGTACCGGTGGAAGCAACGCCGTGGCTGTCAAGACCGACAACATATAGGGTGGCCTTGCCGCTTGAGAACTTGCTGGAGGGAACGGTGATAGTGGTGCTGGAGCTGCAACGATCCCAGTTGCTGCTGTTGGTGTAAGAACCGGTAGCATTCCAGTTGCCGTCATAATCAGGCTTGCTGGTGTTGGGGCTGGACTTGCTGCCGTAAATGAACAGGGTGTCGTAATCAACAGCATCGCTGACCTTGAAGGAAACACTGCTGTTGCTGGAAGAACCGGTAACGGTGGCGTTGATGGTGTCATCACCAGTGACAGTAACCTTGAGGGTCAAATCAAAGCTGGACTTGCCAGCGATGGTCTTGTTGGTGGTTGCACGAACAACGAAAGTAGCATCGCCGAGGAAGCCTTCATAGGCATCGAAACGGATGTCCTTGTCGGTAATGGTCTTCGTACCAGTGACCTTGCTGCCATCGACATAGAGGTCGCCCTGCTTGGTAGCGGGAGCAGAGGTGATGGTCAGCGTGCTGATATTGCTGCTGCTCACGGTGTTTCTGCCATAGACCTTGTTGATGGCGGAAACGACAGCATCGACAACATCGTCATCATCATAGGAAATGTCGTCGCCGTTGGTAACAGACTTATCGAAAGTCGCGGAGAGGGAGTTCACCGTAAAAGTGATATCCTTGGTGTAAACCTTGACTGCATTGCCCTGAGTATAAGTAGCGGTGACAGTAATCTTGGCGGTGCCATCAGAAACGCCTTTCACCGAACCGGAGGCAGCCGTTACACTAGCAACGAGCTGCTTATTCGACGCATACGCAAAGGCAACATTGCTGTTGACGGGGGTATTGTCTTTGTAAGCAAACCAGACCTTGCTGGCGAGATCAAAAGTATCGCCGACCTGAATGGTGTACTCATCAGCGGTAGACTTAATGCTATAATCGCTGGAATCAGTGATAGTCAGTTCAAAACTACCGCTTGCAGCATTAGTCTTGGTGCCATAATTGGCCTTGCAGGTAACAACATAGGTGCCAGCAGCGATACCGGTCAGATTCCACTTATTGCCACTGCCAACGGTAATGCTGTGAGTATCCGAGGAGGTGGCCTTAGGCGCGTAGCTCCAAACGTACTCGCGATTGCTGGCATCAGCACTGCGGTTGCTGGAAACAGAAAGCGTAAGCGTGCTACCGGCAAGAGCTTCGGTTTTACTATTGACGGTAAGGGTTTCAGCATCTTCAGCAACATTCTGAAGGTTAATGCCAATCGTTACACCATCAGAAAAGCCATTGGCTTTTACTGTCAGGCTATTAGTACCGTTAAAACTTGCTTCATCAAACGTATAACCAGGGGTGGTTGCCGTCCAAGTAGCGCTACTTAAAGTTTCACCAGCATACTGATAGACAGTTGCCGTATAATCGTCGCCGCTCTTAGTCACGTTGTAATCTCTGCCATTGACATGAACTTTCGTCACATCGGAAGCGAGAAAAGCGTCAGTAACCGTGACAGTGTAGCTCTTACTAACAGTAGTAGTCTTTGTGGATGCTTCGGTACCCGCAGATGTATCTGCAGGAATAGCATAAGTCACGACCATTTCGCAGGTGATCTCAGAAGTACCAGCTTTAACGCCAGTAACTACAACTGTACTATCTCTGCTGCTTGAAGGGACTGTTGCATTTGCAGGAGTACCACTCGTCCAACGGTAAGTCGGAGCGGCATCGGTAACTGTATACTCGGTGCCCGATACCTCGACCTTAGCAGGCTTGTCAAAAGCCGTTAAAGTCGTGGTCTCTCCCCTCTTGACGGTCGCTGTACCAGTGATATCAGCCGCAGCGTTTGCCGGAACGATGACCAGACTTAAAATCATAGTCAACGCCAGCAGCGATGAGAGAAATTTCTTCATAATTTTCTTCATCCTTTCTTGTTGTTTCGATCTTGGCTCCGCGCGCACAGAGCCTTTCTCATACATCGGCATTTTACCATGCCGCGGGGAATAAGGGAACAGGAAAATGCAAAATTCATAAATTCTTTATCTTTCCGTTCGCCCGTTTTCCCTTGTCTCACTGATTAGACGCAGAAAGCGTCGATTTTGTTTCAGAAAATCTCAAATTTTTCAAAATTTTTTATGCCGCGAAAAACCGCGCGTACACATATACTCCCGCCGTGATCTGACAGAGTAAGATCGCCGGAATGCCGAACCTAAAGTACCAGTGCCGCGTCTTGTGGTGAAAGACCCTCATTGCGAAAAGAGCACCCGCGCTGCCGAGCAGCAGCGCGAGTGCAAATAAGGTCTTTTCGGGCACGCGCCGCGCGCCCTGTATCTTGGCGCGGCGCTTGTCTGCGCCGTAGACGCAGAACGTCAGAATATTGATCGCGGCGAGATAGATGACAAAATATCTCACTTTTCGAGCTTGCTGAGCTCCACAGCCGCCGCCGCGCCGAGGCGCGCGTTGTTAAAGACGAGCTGGATGTTGGAATCCAGGCTGTCGCCGCCGGTCAGGTCCTTGATCTTGGCGAGCAGATACGGCGTCGTGGCCTTGCCGTGGATGCCGTCCTTCTTCGCGTCCTCGACGGCCTCGGCAATCGCCTTGTCGATGACTTCCTTGTCCATGGAGTACTCCTCGGGGATGGGGTTCGTGACCAGCAGACCGCCGCGCAGACCCAGCTCGCGCTTGACGTGGAACGCCTTCGCCAGCTGCTCCGGCGTGTCGAGCTCGTAGTCGACGCCAAAGCCCGACTTGCGCGTGTAGAACGCGGGCAGCTCGCTCGTGCCGTAGCCGATGACGGTCACGCCGTGGGTCTCGAGATATTCGAGCGTGAGGCCGAGGTCGAGGATGGACTTCGCGCCCGCGCAAACGACCATGACGGAGGTGTTGGCCAGCTCTTCAAGGTCAGCGGAGATGTCGAACGTCTCCTGCGCGCCGCGGTGCACGCCGCCGATGCCGCCGGTGGCGAACACGCGGATGCCCGCCATGTCGGCGATCATCATCGTGGTGGTGACGGTGCACGCGCCGTCCTTGCCCTGCGCGACGAGCACAGGCAGGTCGCGGCGGGAAGCCTTCGGGATGCCCGCGCCGGTGCGGCCGAGGTAGTCAATCTCTTCCTTGGAAAGGCCGGCCTTGAGCCGTCCGCCGATGATGGCGATGGTCGCGGGGACCGCGCCGGCCTCGCGGATGATGCTCTCGACCTTGAGGGCGGTCTCCACGTTCTGGGGATAGGGCATGCCGTGGGAAATGATGGTGGATTCGAGCGCCACGACGGGCTTACCGGCGGCAAGGGCCTCGGCAACCTCGGGGGCGATATCCAGATACTTGTTCATGTTAAAATCCTCCTGTAAAGTAATAGGTGAAAGTTTCACGTTTACCTTTTGAGGTAAGATTGTATCATAACATACAACTTGTCAAAAGTCAATACAAAGCGGGGCTTGAATTTGCACGGGAAGTGGCATATAATACCTCTATTATCCCGTGAAATCCCACAAAAGGAAGGAAAATTATTATGGAACGAGTGAGAATTGCCGCGCTCTTCGCCGACAAAGAGCAGTACGGCGGCGCAAGCGTCACCGTATGCGGCTGGGCGAAGACCATCCGCGATATGAAGACCTTCGGATTCATCGAGCTGAACGACGGCTCGTGCTTCCGCAATTTGCAGGTCGTGATGGATGCGAATTCTCTTTCTAATTATAAGGAGATCGCCGCGCAGAACGTGGGCGCCGCCCTCATCGTGCACGGCACCGTCGTGCTGACGCCCGAGGCCAAGCAGCCGCTCGAGGTCAAGGCAACAGAGATCGAGGTCGAGGGCGTGTCCTCCCCCGACTATCCCTTACAGAAAAAGCGCCACAGCGTCGAATACCTGCGCACCATCCAGCATCTTCGTCCGCGCACGAACCTCTTCTCCGCGGCGTTCCGCGTGAGAAGCGCGGCGGCCTACGCCGTGCACGAGTTCTTCCAGAGCCGCGGCTTTGTCTATGTTAACACCCCCATCATCACCGGCTCTGACTGCGAGGGCGCGGGCGAGATGTTCCAGGTGACGACGCTCGACCTTGAAAACCCGCCCCGCACCGAGGACGGCCAGATCGATTACAGCAAGGACTTTTTCGGCAAGAAGACGAGCCTGACCGTCTCCGGCCAGCTCAACGCCGAGAACTTCGCTATGGCGTTCGGCGACGTTTACACCTTTGGCCCCACGTTCCGCGCCGAGAATTCCAACACCGCGCGCCACGCCGCCGAGTTCTGGATGATCGAGCCGGAGATGGCGTTCTGCGACCTCAACGGCGACATGGAAGTGGCGGAAGCGATGATCAAGCACATCATTCGCCGCGTGATGGAGCGCTGCCCGGACGATCTCGCGTTCTTCAACAGCTTTGTCGACAAGGGCCTTCTTGAGCGTCTCCAGCACGTTGCCGAGTCTGACTTTGGCCGCGTGACCTATACCGAGGCGGTGAAGCTCTTAAAGGAGAGCGGCCAGAAGTTCGACTATCCCGTCGAGTGGGGCATCGACCTGCAGACTGAGCATGAGCGTTACCTCACCGAGCAGATCTTCAAGCGCCCCGTGTTCGTCACGGACTATCCGCAGGAGATCAAGGCGTTCTATATGCGCCTCAACGACGACGGCAAGACCGTCGCCGCGGCGGACTGCCTCGTTCCGGGCATCGGCGAGATCATCGGCGGCAGCCAGCGCGAGGAGCGCATCGAGCTGCTCGAAAAGCGCATCCGCGAGCTCGGCATGAATCCCGAGGACTACTGGTGGTACTGCGACCTGCGCCGCTACGGCTCCTGCCGTCACGCGGGCTTCGGCCTCGGCTTCGAACGCATGGTGATGTATTTAACGGGCATCGGCAACATCCGCGACGTAGAGCTGCATCCGCGTACCGTGGGCAACGCAGACTTTTAATTCTTTAAAAAACAAGGGACACGGAAACCGTGTCCCTTGTTTTTTGAGAATTACACTCCGCTTCGTGCCTTGCCGCCCAAAGGGCGGCTTCGACACGCGCGGAGCGAGAAGAGTTTTTTGGCACGCGCATGTCGCGCCAAAAAACGATTCGAAATCATTTCGCGTCTGCGGACGCGAAAAGCTGTGACGCTCTAATTATTTGTGGTAAATAGTTACAAATGGGAACAAAAGCGCGAAAAGCGTAGTCAAAAGAAATAGAGTCTGCTATAATAGCCCCGCAGTTTTGAGAGAGGAGATTTTGACATGAAACACTTTTTTGCGCTGCTGCTCAGCGCGCTGATGGTACTGTCGCTGCTGACCGCCTGCGGCGACAATACGACGCCGTCCGACGGCGACGATCAGACCGTCACGGACGAGAATGGCGGCGATACCGACAACAATACTGACGATACAACTGACCCCTACGACGCCGTGCGCAACTACTGGTCGGAGGACCAGCTCACGCAGGCCTGGGGGCCGGATCAGGTGGTGGAGCACCTCTTTTTCCACCCGATCATCGCCTACCCGCAGTGGGCTTTCCACGACTGCAATGCCAGTCAGGATCAGCGCTACGGCCTCGACGACTGGATGGTCACGGCGGACGAGTACAAGAAGATCTTGCAGTCCGTGTACGACAAGGGCTACATTTTAGTCGCGATGGAGGACGTGTGGAGCGAGGTGACGGACGAGTCCGGCACGCACATGGTGCGAAACACCCTGATGCTGCCAGAGGGCAAAAAGCCGCTCGTCATCAGCTTTGACGACGTGAACTACTACCCCTATATGCTCGACGAGGGCTTCACGAGCAAGCTCGTCGTCGGCGAGGACGGCGAGATCTGGGCGCAGTGCACCGATCCGTACACCAATGAGACCTTTTTGACCAAGGAACTCGACGCGACGCCCATTCTCGACCAGTTTGTCTACGAGCACCCCGACTTTTCACTCAACGGCGCGAAGGCCATCTTCTCGCTGACGGGCTATCAGGGGATACTCGGCTACCGCACGCAGGATGACCGCGACATCGCGGCAGATTCGCCCGACCGCCCCGCGTTCGATGCCTACCGTGCGAGCGAGATCGAGGCCGTCAAGCCCGTGATTCAGCGTTTGAAGGAGACCGGTTGGACGTTCGGCAGCCACACCTGGGGCCACATCCGCCTCGACACGAAGCCGCTCCAGACCGTCATCAACGACACCGAGCGCTGGGCGGACGAGGTCGGCTCGCTCGTCGGTCCGACGCAAATTCTGTTCTACCCCCACGGCGGCCGTCCCGACGGTGACGACTGGCACCAGACCGGCGAGCGCTTCAAGTACCTGCAAAGCCAGGGCTTCCGCATCTTCGCGAGCGTCGGCACGAGTTCGTTCAGCTATGTGAAGCCCGACATCTCTGCTGTCATCTGCGACCGTCTGCATCCGGACGGCACCACGCTGCGCCACGCGCGCAGCCGCTATCTGCAATTCTATAACGCCGAGGACATCATGGATACGCAAGTGCGTCCCGATCTCGGCGTAGACTGGTGAGGAGGCGTTATTATGGCAACATTAGAAGAACTCAAGGCGAAGGCCATCGCCATGCTGGACATGGCGTATGTGCCGTACTCCCACTTTCCTGTGGGCGCGGCGCTCGAATGTGAGGACGGCGCGGTCTTCACCGGCTGCAACATTGAAAATTCGAGCTACGGCCTGACGAACTGCGCCGAGCGCACCGCGGCGTTTAAGGCCGTGAGCGAGGGGCACCGGCGCTTCAAGCGCATCGTCATCGCTGGGCGCAGCGACGACTACTGCTACCCCTGCGGTGCGTGCCGTCAGGTGCTCTACGAGTTCGGCCCCGACATGGAGGTCATCTGCCTGAACAAGGACAACGAGGAAAAGCACCTGCACATCAAGGAGCTGCTTCCCTACGGCTTCGACCAGACGTGGCTGGACATTGACGAGCCGAAGATGAACTGAGCAAAAAAAGAAGAGCGGCGTCGCCGCTCTTCTTTTTTTGCTCTCAGTCGAGACTTAAATTGCCACTGGCGGTGTCGATGTTTAACGTGCTGGCTTTGTCGCCGTACGTCCAATGCCCGTCGCCGCCGTTTGCGTCGAAGGCGATCTCCGGCGTGCCGCTGACCGTCTCAAAGTCCAGCGCAAAGCCATAGCTTGACGGCGGCAGGTGGATCGTCACGCCGCCGCTGACCGTCTCGGCGTCGACCTCCGCTGCGCGCTGCATCGTCAGCGTCAGGCTGCCGCTGACGGCGGAGAAATCGAGCTGATAAAAATCCGCGTCCACCGCCGCGCAGCCACCGGTGGTGGAAATGTCGATCTCATACGCCTCTGCCGCGAGGTCGACGCCGCCCGAGACCGTGCTGATGTCGACCGTTTGCGTGTGCAGGCCGGTGACGTTCACCGCCGCCGCGGTCGTGTCGGCCTCGAATTTTTCAAGCGTCAAGCCGCGCGGGATGCTCAGCACCAGCTGCTTTTCGGGCGACGAGCTCAGAAGATGGCCGATGCGGCAAAAGTCGATCTTCAGCGTGTCGCCGTCGAGCGCGTAGGAAAGGCGCTGCTCCTCCGGCACGTCCTGATAGGCCATCTCGGCAAAGCTGAGGCTGTCGTCGTCCGTCAGGATGACCATCACGCTGCCGCCGAGCCAGTCGACCTCGATCTCGCGGACGCGCGCCGGTTCAACGGAAAATGTCTCGCTGACGTAACCGGCGGCACCCTCCGCCTGCGTGCAGAAGGTGTAGGTCGCGCTGCTGCCGTCCCAGAGCGCGTCGACGGCGAAAATGCCGTCGCTTTGCGGCAGTTCTGCGCGGAATGTGCCGTTATCCTGCCGCTGGGCGGTCACGGTCTCGGACGGCACGCTGGTGGTGCCCCAGGCGTCGGACGGCCAGCAGCGGAGACTGACGGAATCGGGCGAATTATCGCCAAAATCGAGGGTCACGGTGTAGAAATAGGCGGCCGACACTGCAAAGGGCATTTCCAGTACAGGTGTGATGTCACGGGAGGTTTCGTCCAGCGGGTGGGCGCCGCAGGCAATGGCGGTCATGCTCTGTAGGCCCTGGGGGTAGGTCCAGTCGTAGCTGCTGCTTTTGAGGGTGACGCTGCAAGCGTTTGCGCTTGTCACCGTCAGTGTTGGCGGGGTTTGGCGCGCGGCCTCGTCTGCGCTTTTTTCGCCGCAGGCGGCGAGGGAAAGGGCCAGCACGAGCGGGAGCAGGAGGGAAAGGAGCTTTTTCATCGTTCAGTCCTCGTTTCTTTCGGATACTTCTATAGACGCATGATAGCCGAAAAAGTTCCCGCGCACAACGGCAATCGTTGCACAAAACGCGGCAATTTGTGGTATCGTGAATTCTAATACCGGGGGCGGTACAACTTTTTGCACCGCTGTGTGCAACGTCTCTTCATGATACGGCGTATCATGAAAAGGCAAATCATGAAGCAGTGTCCCCGCGTTTGCAGGGGGGTGTGAGGTGCCTTTTCCAACATTATGAAAATTTGGGGGAAAGAGCATGGAGACGACAACAAATTACAAACTTCCGCAATGGGTCAAGGCGGACCAGATCAAGATGGACGACTTCAACGACGCGTTCGGCAAGATCGACGCGCAGATGAAGAAAAACGCCGACAAGGCCAACGCGGCGGCGAGCGCGGAGAGCGTGGGCACGCAGATCACGGCGGTGCAGGAACAAATCGTGGCGGTGGAGCAGGAGATCAAGCTCGTGGCGCTCGGCGATGTGCGCACGACGACGGCGGCGAACGGCAGCATCGTCTACGACCTGTCGGCGCTGAACATGGCGGACTACCGCGCGTTTTTGGTGTTTGCGACGGTGGACGCGGCGGGCACGGGCGTGAGCGACAAGGGCAGGGTGGAACTGCTGTGCGACAGCAAGAGCATCGGACTGCTGGCCGATGCGATGGGTGGCCACGCGGCGACCGTTGCGTGGATCTTTCCCGCGATGTACGGTGTGGCGGCGGGCTACCACACGCCGACGCAGAACCGAAACGACAGCTTTCATGGCTTGAGTGGTGCGATTCAGAATCTTGATGCTGACTGGAACACCATGCAGAGCATGACGTTTCAGTTTACCGGTCTGAAAGGTTCAAGCTGTGTGCTGTATGGATTGAAAGCGTGAAAATGAACAAAAAAAGAAGACCCCCGAGGGGGTCTTCTTTTTTTGCACTAATCAGAGATTAGACAGTGGGGGCATTGGTAACAGCGATGCGGTAGTAAGCAACCGTCTTGTTGTCCCAAGCAACAACCTTAACGAGCATGTCGCCAGCGAGGTTGGCATCAGCAGCAACCTTGGAGCTTTCGACATCCTGAGTGTTGTACACACCCGCGATGGTCTGGTTCTCGTTGGCCTTAGCTTCCTTGTTGAGGAGCGTGACCAGATCGCCAGCGCTGACGGTGGCGTTCTTCAGATTGACAGTAATTGTACCGGCGATGCCAGTAGCAGGAGCGTCGTTCTCAACCTTAGCAGACTGATCCTGGTTGGTGAAGAAGTAGGAATCCTTAGCAACCAGCTTAGCGTCGGCATAGGCAGCCTGATTTGCGGTGGTATAAGTGATATCACCGGTAACAACGCCGGAGTAGCTAATCTCGGCATAAGCGACCTTGGTGCCCTTGTCGGCGTCCATGGTAACTTCCTTGCCGTCCTTGTCGAAGTACTTAACACCAGACATCAGGTCAGTGGAACCAACAGTACCATTGGAGTTGTACTTCTCCATGACAGCCGCGGAAATTTTTTCGTACTCCTTAAGGTCGACCTTAATGGTAGCAAACTGATGACCATAGTACTCGCCGAGTTCTTCGTCGTTCACGAGAGCCTTGATGAGAAGATCGTAAACAACAAGTGCATCGTGCGTGTCACCGACCTTGCTGTCGTCGTACTGGACGAAGATAAGGCTCTTTTCAGCCAGCTCCTTGGCAGTCCACTCTTCATCAATCTTGCCCTTGGTAATGGTGCCTTCGTACTTGGCAACCAGAGCGTCGTCAAGATCGAACCAAGTGTTGTTCACCTTAACGCGCTTGCCATCCGTGGTAAGCTGGTCGATGGTATAAGCGTTGTACTTGGCAATCGCGGTCCAGACGTAGTCGGAATCCATGGTGACCTTATACAGGCCAATCTTATCAACACCGTGGCTGGCAGTGCCCTGACCCTCTGCATAGTAGAGGTCGATGGTGGTGTCGGTCAGCTTGCCATCCACCAGCTCATAGGCCTTGAAGGTGGCATAGGGCTTGCCGTCATTCCAGTGGGAGGTGTAGTCCGTGGTGTCATAGATGAACACGGTACGGGTGGTGACTTCGTATGCGTAGACATAGATCATGTCAACGTAGCCATTGACGGTCGTATACTGAACGTCATAGCCCTTGAAGCTGGGCAGCTTTTCGTAGCCGGTGTAGGCGGTGAAAGTGCCCTTCGGGGATTCCTTGGTCTGAAGCAGGATCTTGGTATCCTTGCTGAGCTGGAGACGGGTATCTGCACTGCTGCTGGTAGCATTAACAGTCAGGTACTTGTCACCGCTATTGTAGGAGGCAAAATAAGCATCGCTGAACTTGGAATCATCGAGCGTGTAAGCGCCGTCCTTATCGATGCTGTAAGCATAGACGGTGTAGTAATAGTCTTTGTTCTTGGAAGCAGAGACTTCGAAATCAGCAACATCATCACCCTCAACTTTGTTGATGGTAGCGTCAGTCTTGCTGTCGGCATCGAAGAAGTACAGATCGCCGTAAGCGGTGTCAACACCCTTGCTGTGCTCCATGTACAGGGTATCGAGGACAGCATAGTTGCTGGCGAGTTCATCAACGCCGATGACATTGCCATAGGTGTCAAAGTAGAAGTTGTAGGTCTTGCCCAGAGTCATGGTCTTGGGAGCGAACGTAGCAGTGCAGTTGACAGTAGCGTCAGCCTTATCGAGGCCCTTGATCTTCTGGATGTCGCTGATGCTCTTGCTGTTGCCGGAAACGTCGGTCAGAACAGCGTTCTTGGACTCAGCCTTGACCATGGACTGGATCTCGCCGTTGGCGATGGTGACCAGAACCATATCGTCAGCCTTGAACTCGTCCTCAGTCTCGAACTTGGTGTCGAGCTTGCCTTCGTAACCGTAGACATCCTTGTCAACGATAGCGTAAGCGGAAGTGGTGTGACCCTTGGAGTCGGTCTTCTCAGCAACAAACTTGGTGACCTCAGCGAGGTAGGTGTCGATGTTGACGAGGCGCTTGTCATAGACGAGGGTCAGACGGCCCTGATCGGCCTGCTTGGAATCGTCCTTGTTGTCAGCGACAGTGTAGGTGCCATCGCTGGTCTTGCTGTTGGTGTAGACGTCGAGCTTGGTGCCCTTCTTCAGGCCGGAGTCGGCATAGATGTCGCAGTTCTTGGCGGCCTCGGTGTAGGTGGCGAGGGGCTCAACGGCAATGACGGTCTCCTTGTCACCAACATTGTAGGTCCAGGTGACGGTGGGACGGCCGAACTCGTCAGCGGTCTTGTCATCGGGCTTGAGCTTGAAGCTCTTGTAGCCGAGGGTGTCGTTCTCGGAGAAGGTCTTGTTGCTGTCCTCCTTGCCGTTGAAGCTCACGCTCTGGTAGCCGAAAGCAGCGGTGTAGGTGACCATCGGGGCATCGGCGATGGCGCGGAACAGCAGTTCGGCAACGAGCTCACGGCTGGCAGGAGCGTTGAGGTCAACGCCCTTGACGTTCTTCAGAACGCCAGCCTGCTGCGCGGTCTGCGCAACATGCAGAGCCCAGTCAGCGCCGGTGAACTCATTGTTCTGGTCGTAGCCGATGGCACGCAGGATCATCGCGAGGACCTCATAGCCCGTGACCTTACCGGAGGGCTGGAAGGTGCCGTTGGGATAACCCTTGACGAGCGCAGCGTTGGCGCAGTAGCCGATGTAGCCCTGAGCCCAACCGGCGCCAGCCATGTCGCTGAACTTGTTGTAGGTGGCGTACATGGAAGCCTTGGCATCCTTGACGTCAGCGGTGTACACGCGATACACGATCGCGGCCACCTCAGCGCGGGTGATGTTGCCCTGGGGCTGGAAGGAACCGTCCTCATAACCCTTGAACACACCCATGCCGTTCAGGACGGCGACGGCTTCGGAATAATCCGCAGAAACCTTATCGGCATCCTTGAAAGCGGCGTTGGCGCTGACGGCCAGAGACAGAGTCATGACCAGAGCCAGCACCATTGCGAGTAACTTTTTCATAG